>Ga0335078_10005239_pt1 | contig 19165 bp, 17 predicted proteins | sample Lox_Sample_32_FD_206711 | JGI IMG/M metagenome (GOLD analysis project Ga0335078, IMG submission 206711) | Soil microbial communities from Loxahatchee National Wildlife Refuge, Florida, United States - Lox_Sample_3.2 | ecosystem: Environmental > Terrestrial > Soil > Wetlands | place: USA... | reverse complement strand
TACGGTTCCTGTCGACGATGAACTCGACCGTGCCGGCCGAGCGGTAGTTCACCGCCTTCGCCAGCGCCACCGCCTCGGCGCCCATGGCGGCGCGCGTCTTGGCATCGAGGAACGGGCTCGGCGCCTCCTCGATCACCTTCTGGTGCCGGCGCTGGATCGAGCATTCGCGCTCGCCCAAGTGGATGACATGGCCCTGCGCGTCGCCCAGCACCTGGATCTCGATGTGGCGCGGCTCCTCGACGTATTTCTCGATGAAGACGCGGTCGTCGGCGAAGCTGGCGCGCGCCTCGTTCTGCGCCGAGCGGAAGCCTTCCCTGGCCTCCGCATCGTTGCGGGCGACGCGCATGCCCTTGCCGCCGCCGCCCGCCGAGGCCTTGATCATCACGGGATAACCCACCTCCCGCGCGATCTTCGCGGCGGTGTCGGCATCGGGGATGACGTCGAGATGGCCGGGGACGGTCGAGACGCCGGCCTTTTGCGCGAGCTTCTTCGATTCGATCTTGTCGCCCATGGCGGCGATCGCCTGCGGCGTCGGGCCGATGAAGGCGATTCCCGCGCGCTCCAATGCGATCGCGAAATTGGGCCGCTCCGAGAGGAAGCCGTAGCCGGGATGGACGGCCTCGGCGCCGGTCTTGCGGCAGGCCTCGACGATGCGGTCGATCTGCAGGTAGCTCGCCGCCGCCGGCGGCGGCCCGATCAGCACCGCCTCGTCCGCCTCGCGCACGTGCAGCGCGTCCGCATCGGCCTCGGAATAGACCGCCACCGTCCCGATGCCCATCCGCCGCGCGGTTCGCATCACCCGACAGGCAATCTCGCCGCGATTGGCGATCAGGATCTTCTTAAACATTGCCTTCCTTGCCGTTCGCTCATCGCCCGAGCACCACCCTGGCCGCATGCGCCGCCACCAGCACGCCCCAGGCGAGGAGTGGCCAGATCACCAGGGGTCGGTCGGGGGCGAGGCTCAGGTTGGCGCCCAGCAGCACGATCGTGGCGATGAAATAGACCGCGAGATGGATCAGGAAGCGGCGGAGCTGCGCCTGGCGGGCACTGGTCTCGGGCATGGCCGGCGCGCTCAGAGCGGGATGTTGTCGTGCTTCTTCCACGGGTTTTCCAGGCGCTTCTCGCGCAGCATGGCGAGCGCGCGGCAGAGGCGGCGGCGGGTGCCGTGCGGCAGGATGACGTCGTCGATGAAGCCGCGGGCGCCGGCGACGAAGGGGTTGGCGAATTTCTGCCGGTATTCCTCGGTGCGCGCCTCGATCTTGGCGGGATCGCCGGCATCGGCGCGGAAGATGATCTCAACCGCGCCCTTCGGCCCCATCACCGCGATCTCCGCCGAGGGCCAGGCGTAGTTGACGTCGCCGCGCAGGTGCTTGGAGCTCATGACGTCATAGGCGCCGCCATAGGCCTTGCGGGTGATCAGGGTGATCTTCGGCACCGTCGCCTCGGCATAGGCGTAGAGCAGCTTGGCGCCGTGCTTGATGATGCCGCCATACTCCTGCGCGGTTCCCGGCAGGAAGCCCGGGACATCGACGAAAGTGACGATGGGAATGCCGAAGCAGTCGCAGAAGCGCACAAAGCGCGCGGCCTTGCGCGAGCTGTCGATGTCGAGGCAACCCGCCAGCACCATCGGCTGGTTGGCGACGATGCCGACCGGATGGCCCTCGAGGCGCGCGAAGCCGATCAGGATGTTCCTGGCGAAAGTCGGCTGCAGCTCGAAGAACTCGCCCTCGTCGACGACTTTCTCGATCAGCTCCCGCATGTCATAGGGCTTGTTGGGATTGCCGGGCACCAGCGTGTCGAGAGAGGGGTCCTCGCGGTCGGCCGGATCGCGGCTCGGCCGCACCGGCGGCCTCTCGCGGTTGCTGGCGGGAAGGAAGCCCAGGAAACGGCGCAGCTGCAGCAGCGCCTCGACGTCGTTCTCGAAGGCGAGATCGGCAACGCCGGAGCGCGCGGTGTGGGTGACGGCGCCGCCCAGCTCCTCCTGGGTTACCGTCTCGTGGGTCACCGTCTTCACCACGTCGGGGCCGGTGACGAACATGTAGGAGCTGTCCTTCACCATGAAGATGAAGTCGGTCATCGCCGGTGAATAGACCGCGCCGCCGGCGCAAGGCCCCATGATAAGCGAGACCTGCGGCACCACGCCGGACGCCAGCACGTTGCGCTGGAACACCTCGGCATAGCCCGCGAGCGAGGCGACGCCGTCCTGGATGCGGGCGCCGCCGCTGTCGTTGATGCCGATGACCGGCGCTCCCACCTTCATCGCCTCGTCCATGATCTTGCAGATCTTCTCGGCGTGCGCCTCGCTGAGGCTGCCGCCGAACACGGTGAAATCCTGGCTGAAGACGAAGACCAGCCGGCCGTTCACGGTGCCGAAGCCGGTCACCACGCCGTCGCCGGGGATCTTCTGCTCCGCCATGCCGAAGTCGTGCGAGCGGTGCTCGACGAACATGCCCCATTCCTCGAAGGAGCCGGGATCGACCAGCAGCTCGATGCGCTCGCGCGCCGAGAGCTTGCCCTTGGCGTGCTGCGCGTCGATGCGGCGCTGACCGCCGCCCAGCGCCGCCAGACGGCGCTTCTCCTCGAGCTGTTCCAGGATCCCCTGCATGACGACTCCGCCCGTCGCTAACTCTCTGGCGGGAATAGCATCATTGCGGGGAGGGCGCCAGCAGCTCGACGAAGCGGCGGGCGAGCGCGATATCGGCCTTGAGCGCGGTGCGGCGGCGGGTCTGCTCGCTGTCCTCGCCCCAGCGCTCGATCTCGAAGCTCTCGTCGAGCTCGGAGGCGGCGAAGGCGGCCTCGGCGTCGAGCCGGCCCTCGACGAGAGCGAGCGCCACCACCAGCGAGCCGCAGGCGGCGGTGGCGAGATGGAGCGCCGCCAGGCGTGGCGTGTCATAGGCGGCAATCGCCCGCTCGAAGGCCTTCAGCGTGTCCTCCGCCTGCGCCACCGGCAGCACGCCCGCGGTCACCGCCAGCGGCGCGTCGAAGCGCAGCGCCGCCCAGTCGATGAGCGGCTGCCAGGTCGCGTGCTGCCGCGCCGTCAGCTCCGCCGGCTCCTCGGCGCGGTAGCAGACGAGATCGGTGCCGGCGTATTTCGCGATCTCCGCCACCACCGCCTCGCGCCGCGGCCCGACCAGGTCGATGGCGATGCTGCAGAGGCGGGTGAGGGGCAGGCTGCGCGGATCGACCTTATCACCCTGCGCGCGCCATTCCTCGGCGATCGCCTCCGCGAGCGCGCGGCTCGGCACCAGCAGGGGCTGCTTCGCCGGCGTGCGTACCGGCTTGCCGTCGAGGCTCACCGAGAAGCCGTTCCCGGCCTCGACCACCGCGGCGTCCTTGTAGAAGCGCTTCACTGCCGGCTATTCCGCGTCGAAGACGCCGCGGCCTTCGGCTTCCTCGAAGCCGAAAAAGCGCCAGGTCGCCTTCATGTGCGGCGGCAGCGGCGCGGTGATGCGGAGGACGCTGCCGTTGGGCCGCGGCAGGATCAGCGTGCGGGAATGGAGATGGAGCTTGCGCGGCTCCGGCACGCCGTCGGGCCGCGCGGCGGCGCCGCCATACTTGCCATCGCCGAGGATCGGCGTGCCGAGGACGGCGCAATGGGCGCGCAGCTGATGGGTGCGGCCAGTGATCGGCATCAGCGCCAGCCAGGCGACCTTGTTGCCGGCGTGGCTCACGGTCTCGTAGCGCGTCACCGCCGGCTTGCCCGCGTCCTCGTCGGGCACCACGCGCTCGCCCAGGCGGCCCGGCAGCTTCGCCAGCGGCAGATCGACCTTGCCGTCGCGCGGCTTCGGCAGGCCCACCACGGCGGCCCAGTAGATCTTCCGCGTGGTCTTGCCGCGGAAGGCGGCGGCGAGCTCGGCGGTGGCGCGCGGTGTGCGCCCCAGCACCAGGACGCCGCTGGTGTCCTTGTCCAGGCGATGCACCAGGCGCGGCCGCTCGGTGCTGCCGAAGCGCAGTGCATCGAGCAGGGCGTCGAGGTGGCGCTCGGTGTTGGTGCCGCCTTGGACGGCGAGGCCCGCGGGCTTGTTGAGGGCGATGAGGTCGTCATCGCGATAGAGCACCGCCGCCTGCAGCGTCTTGGCGTCCTCCGCGCTCGGCTCCAGCTCCGCCTGGCGGCGCTGCCGGCCTTCCATGCTGGCGAAATCGCCGAGCGGCGGCACGCGGATGGTCTGGCCCTCCTGCAGGCGGTCGCTCGCCTGCGCGCGCCGGCCGTCGACGCGCACCTGGCCGGTGCGCAGCAGCTTCTCCAGCCGGCCATGGGTGAGGCCGGGGAAGTGCCGCTTGAACCAGCGGTCCAGCCGGATGTCGGAATCCTCGCCGCCGACGGCGACGCTGGCCACGCCGCCGCCGGAAGATCGTGCCGGTGCCTCGCTTCGCTCGGTGCTCATAAGGAATGCGCCGCCCTCTTGATGGCGGCGCATCCTAGCGGCGGCAGGCGGATTTCTCCACTCCGCCTCTTGAGGTCAGGCCGGCTGGCCGATCAGGTCCAGCGGCCGGGGACCCAGACCCATCCGCCACTGGCGTTCTGCGCCCAGTGGCCCGGCACCCACTGCGCCGTCGGCTGCGGCCGCGTCTCGTAGTGGCCGGCAACCCAGACCCAGGTGCTGCCGGTCCAGGTCCAATGGCCAGCCTCCCAGACCGTGGTCGCTCCGGGTGAGGGCGGGATGACTTCGGCCTGGGGCGGCGGCGGGGGCGACGGTGCCACGCTCATCGGCGGCGAGGGCGGCGGCATCGGGTCGCTGGAATGCGGCGGCGGTGGCGGGCCGCAGGCGGCGAGCGACAGCGTGATCAGTGCGGCGACGGTAAGGGTGGTGCTGCGTGCCGTGATGACTGACATTAAGAGATCCTCCCGCGAGGCGGAATCGCCCGCGCTAAATGAACGTCATGGGAGGAAACGACGAGGGCCCGGCGGTGTTTCCGTGACCGTTGCTGGACCTCGGCAGCCCGATTCGGAAGCCAAATTAGGCCCCTGCAGGTCACAGCCGCGTCGCGCGGATAGCTCGGCGGGGCGGGGCCTCAGGTCCAGTGGCCGGGGATCCAGACCCAGGTGCCGTTCGGCCGCTCGTCCCAGTGACCCGGGATCCAGTTCGCCTGGCGATGCGGCCGCTCCACGTAATGGCCGGGGATCCAGTCCCAATCGCGGCCGTCCCAGCGCCAGTGGCCGGGCTGCCAGACCACGATCTCGCGCCGCTCCGGCGGAGGCGGCGGGACGATCTCTTCGCGGAGCGGCGGCGGCCGTCGGGGTGCGACGATCTCGACCTCTGCCTGCGCCCGGGGCGGCGGCGCGGCGACGCAACCGGCCAGCAGCAGGCCCGCGAGCGGTACAGCGAGCAAGGCGCGGCGCGGCAGCCTCATGGGATGGTCGGACATGGTCTCGTCTCCCTCACCGCCAATGCGCCGGTATCCAGACCCAGCCGCCGCGGCGGTGCGCCCAGTGGCCGACCACCCAGACCGCATGCGGATGCGGCCGGTCCTCGTAATGGCCGGGGACCCAGATCCAGCCGCGGCCGTCCCAGTTCCAGTGACCGGGATCCCAGACCACGTAGCGCTGCGGCGGCGGAGCCGGCACCACCTCGTAGCGCGGGGGTGGTGGCGCGGAGGGGGCGATGATCACCGCCTGCGCGGGCCATAGCATGGCAGGGAGCGCTGGCGTGGGCGGCAGAGGCGCCGCGCCGGCGGTGGTCGCCAGCACTAAGCCGGCGGAGGCGGTGAGGCCCAGCAAAGCCAGGCGGATCGGGCGGAACATGCATTTCTCTCCGAAAGGCGAGCTACCGTCGTGGGTAGTTCTAGGCCTGGAGAGAACGCGGCGTGCCCGATTGAAATTCCGGGTATCCCCCTTTGGGCATACCCGTAAAAGGGGAGAAGATGGGCGGGAATCCTAGCGGGCGCGCAAGCCCTGCAAGGTGGTGTCGACGAGCTGGTCGACGGCGGCATCGCTCAGCGGCGCGTGGCGCAGCAGCACCCGGAGGAGCAGCGAGCCGTAGAGCGCATCGCCGACGTCGTTGAGCGCCAGGCCAGGGCGGAACTCCCCCTGCGCCACGCCGCGGTCGATCAGCTGCTGCAGCGCCGTGCGGCGCGGATTGATGTAGCCCTCGATGAAGGCGTTGCGGGTCTCGGTGCAGGTCTGCGCCTCCGCCAGGATGCTGGAGACGATCTGTCCGATGCGCCCGCGCAGCGCCCGGGCGAAACGCCGCATCTGGGTCTTGAGATCGGCCGTCGCCGACTCCGTCTGCGGGAATTGCGCGTATTTTTCCGAAAGCTCGAGAAAGCTCTCGATCGCGAGCGCCCCGCGGTTGGGCCACCAGCGATAGATCGTCGTCTTGGCCGAGCCCGATCGCTCGGCCACCGCCTCCATGGTGAAGGCATCGAGGCCGCCTTCCTCCAGCAGCTCGTAGGCGGCGCGGAGGATCGCGTTCCGGGTTTCCTCGCAACGCGGCCGGCCCGGGCTCCGGTGCTCCACAACGGTGTGCATGTCCAGCGCTCCTTGTCCCGATACAAATAAGATACGCACCGTTGCGTATTGCGCAAGGCTGATCTGCCTTTGATTTTCCCAGCCCGTAATTAAGTAACGCTGCGTAGCGTATTTATGCGGAGAACCTGCCATGGCCGAAAGATGGGGAGAAGAACCGAAGCTCGAAGAGCTGCTGCGGGATTGCATCCTGCGGTTGCTGATGCGGCGCGACGGCGTCGACGAGGCCGCCATTTGGGCGCTCGCCCGCACGACGCGCCTCCCGCGCCCCGATATCGATGTCGAAACCGTCGAGCCCGGCCCGTCATCGCAGCATGAGGGTCATCTCGGCAAGGAGACGCCGTGCTTCTTCTGATCAAGCGGGTGGCGCTGGCCGCCGGGGCGGTTGCCCTGGTGGCAGCCGCCGCCTATTACGGCCATGCGTATTGGACCGTCGGCCGCTTCCTTGAAAGCACCGACGATGCCTATCTGCAGGCCGACTACACCACCATCGCGCCCAAGGTCTCCGGCTACATCGCCGACGTGCTGGTGGAGGACAACCAGCCGGTGAAGGCCGGCGAGGTGCTGGCGCGCATCGACGCCCGCGACTTCAAGACGGCGCTCGCCCAGGCGAATGCCGATGTGGACGCGGCGCAGGCGGCGATCGGCAACGCCCGCGCGCAGATCGAGCAGCAGCGGCTGACGATCGATCAGGTGCGCTCGGCGCTCGACATGGATCAGGCCGCGCTCCGCTTCGCGCAGCAGGATCAGCAGCGCTATGCGGAGCTGGCGCGCACCGGCGCGGGCTCCATCGAGCGCTCGCAGCGGACGCAGTCGGATCTGCAGCAGCGCCAGGCGGCGCTCCGCCGCGACCAGGCGGCGCTCGGCGCGGCGCAGCAGCAGGTGACCGTGCTGCAGAGCCAGCTTGCCCAGGCGCAGGCGACGCTCGAGCATGCCGATGCAGTGGCGCGCCAGGCGGAGCTCAATCTCGGCTACACCACCATCACCGCGCCGCTCGACGGCACCGTCGGCGCGCGCTCGCTCCGCGTCGGACAGTATGTCCAGGCCGGCACGCAGCTGATGGCGGTGGTGCCGCTGCAAGCGGTCTACGTCGTCGGCAACTACAAAGAGACCCAGCTCACCCATGTGCGCGCCGGCCAGCCGGCGACGCTGACGATCGATACGTTCCCCGGCGCCCGGATCCATGGCCGCGTCGACAGCCTGGCGCCGGCGAGCGGTCTCGAATTCGCCCTGCTGCCGCCCGACAACGCCACCGGCAACTTCACCAAGATCGTCCAGCGCATCCCCGTGAAGATCACCGTCGACGCCGACGATCCGTTGCTCGGGCGGCTGCGTCCGGGCATGTCCGTCGAGGCTTCCATCGACACCAAGGCGACGGTGCTGGCGGACCGCCAGACCGAGCGGGCGCTCGCGCAGCGATAGCCATGTCCGCCGTCGAAGCCATCGATTTTCCGCCGCGCCGGGTCGCGGCGCCGGCGCCGGCGAATGACGGCGCCGATGCGGCCGTCTCGCTCAAGACCTGGCTCGCGGTGATCGGCGCCAATCTCGGCGCCTTCCTGGCGATCCTCAACATCCAGATCGTCAACGCGGCGCTCGCCGACATCCAGGGCGCGATCGGCGCCGGCATCGACGACGGCGGCTGGGTCTCGACCTCCTATCTCATCACCGAGATCGTGGTCATTCCGCTCAGCGCCTGGCTCACCGGCGTCTTCTCGCTGCGCCGCTATCTCCTGGCCAGCACCGCGCTCTTCCTCGCCTTCAGCGCCGCCTGCGCGGGAGCGCAGAACCTCGGGCAGATGATCGTGCTCCGCGCCTTCCAGGGCTTCGCCGGCGGCGTGCTGATCCCGCTCGCCTTTACCATCATCATCACCATGCTGCCGCGCGCGAAGCAGCCGATCGGCCTGGCGCTCTTCGCATTCTCCGCCGTCTTCGCGCCGGCGATCGGCCCGACTATCGGCGGCTATTTCAACGAGCACTACAACTGGCACTACGTTTTCTACGTCAACCTGCCGCCCGGCCTCCTCATGCTGGGGCTGCTCTGGGTCTCGCTGGAGCCGGCGCCGATGCGGCTCGGACTGCTCCGCGACGGAGACTGGCTCGGCATCCTCACCATGGCGGTCGGGCTCGGCTCCCTCGAGACGGTGCTGGAGGAGGGCAACAAGGACGACTGGTTCGGCTCGCCCTTCATCACGCGCCTCGCCGTCATCGCCGCGGTGTCGCTCATGCTCTTCCTCTGGATCGAGCTCCGCAGCGCCAAGCCGCTGATCAATCTCCGCCTGCTGGCGCGGCGCAACTTCGGCCTGGGCACGCTCTCGAACTTCCTGCTGGGCTCGGCGCTCTACGGCTCCGCCTTCATCCTGCCGCTCTATCTCTCGCAGCTGCAGGGCTACAACTCCGAGCAGATCGGCGAGGTGCTGGCCTGGGTCGGGCTGCCGCAGCTGGTGCTGATCCCGTTCGTGCCGCGCCTCATGCGCCTGGTGGGGCCGCGGGCGCTGGTGGCGGTCGGCCTCCTGCTCTTCGCCGTCAGCAATTTCATGAACGTGGAGCTCACCGGCGATGTCGCCGGACCGCAGCTCTTCTGGCCGAACATCGTGCGGGCGATCGGCCAGGCCGTCGTGCTGGCGCCGCTCGCCGGCATCGCGACGGCGGGGATGGAGCGCGAGAATGCCGGCTCCGCCTCGGCGCTCTTCAACATGATGCGCAACCTCGGCGGCGCCATCGGCATCGCCGGGCTGCAGACCTTCCTCACCAAGCGCGAGCAGTTCCATTCCAACGTTCTGATGCAGTGGGTGTCGCCGTTCTATGAGGCGACGCGGGCGCGCATCAGCGAGCTCACCGGCTATTTCTTCGCCCATGGCGTCGCCGATCCCGCCTATGCCCGCCACCAGGCGATCGTCGCGATCGGCCGCGGCGTGCGGCAACAGGCCTCGATCATGGCCTATGGCGACACGTTCTTCCTGATGGGCGCGGTTCTCTTGCTGGCGGTCGGCGCCACGCTCTGCCTGCGGAAGTCGGGCGGCGTCGATACCGGCGGCGCCCATTGAACTCTGTTGAAAGGAGGTCTCCCATGACCGACTTGAGCTTCTACGAGAGCAGGCTCCTGCGCCGGGTTGCCGTCGACCGTGCGCCGCGGCAGCCCGCCGCGGTGATCATCCTGCAGGATTCCGACGCCATCGGCTGCGCGCCGCCACCGGGAACGCTGCGTCACCTCGCGCAGCGGCTCGGCCGCAGTCGCGCCGGGCGGCACGCGCTGCCGGGACATGGCTGGGGCGATGTCGCCACCGCCTGGATTCTGACGGTGATCGGAGCGGCAGTGCTGGCCGGCTGTCTTTCGCTCCGCGGGCCGGAGCCGCCGGCCTCCGCGGGCTATCGCCTGCCGAGCTGGGTCGATACGCAGCCGGCCACCGACTAGCCCGCGATTGGCCATCCCAATATTGTCGCAGGCTCCTCCTTTGGTGCGCTGCCTCGGCTGAGACGCACGGAATAGCGCGGTTTTGCAGGGCTTATCACCGATATCCCGCCCCCCTCCGACCGGGCCCCGCGACGGGGTGCCGCCGCCGCCTCGCCCGGCGCTGTTCCTGAGGCGCCGTCGCTTGCCCTAACATCGGCGTTACCTCAGGGCGTTGGTGGCAGGCGAGCGTGGTGCGCCCGCGGAACATGACGAACGGATCAGTGACGGACATCAGCAGCGCCGCGGGGGACAGAGCGGACTTCTTCGCCGGCGGTGGCGAGATGGGCGCGCTCATGCGCGCCAAGGAGTGGTCGAAGACGCCGCTCGGGCCACCCGAGCTCTGGCCGCAGAGCCTGAAGACCTGCGTGCGCATCGTGCTGACCTCGCGCCAGCCGATGTTCGTCTGGTGGGGCGACGAGCTCATCAACCTCTACAACGATGCCTATCGGACGATCGTCGGAGGCAAGCATCCGGATGCTCTCGGACAGCCCGCCTCGGTGGTCTGGCGCGAGATCTGGGATCAGGTCGGCCCGCGCGCACGGGCCGCGATGCAGGGTAACGTCGGCACCTACGACGAGGCGCTGCTGCTCATCATGGAGCGCAACGGCTATCGCGAGGAGACGTATTACACCTTCTCCTATAGTCCGGTGCCCAATGACGAGCACGGTATCGGCGGCATCATCTGTGCCAACACCGACGACACGCAGCGCATCATCGGCGAGCGGCAGCTCACGCTGCTGCGGGAGCTCGCCGCTGGAATTCCCGATGCTCGGAGCGTCGAGGAAGCCTGCGAGCTGGGCGCGCGCGCCCTCGCGACCAACCCGCGCGATCTGCCCTTCGCGCTGATCTATCTCGCCGACCCGGATCGCCGGCGCGCGACCCTGGCGGGCGCTTCCGGCGTCGTCGCCGGCGAGGACGCGGCACCGGTGGAGATTTCGCTCGATGCGCCGGCGCTCTGGCCGCTCGCCCGCGCGCTGGCCGGCGGAGAGACGGAACTCGTCGACCTCGCCGCCTTGCCGGTGGCGCTGCCCACCGGGGCGTGGGATACGCCGCCGGCCCATGCCGCGCTGCTCCCCATCGCGCCCCCGGGTCATGCCGGCCGCGTCGGCGTGCTGGTGGCGGGGCTCAATCCCCATCGACTGTTCGACGACAGCTATCGGCGTCTTCTGGCGCTGGTGGCCGGGCAGTTCTCGGCCGGTATCGCCAATGCCCAGGCCTATGAGGAAGAGCGCCGCCGCGCCGAGGCGCTGGCGGAGATCGATCGCGCCAAGACGACCTTCTTCTCCAACGCCAGTCACGAGTTCCGCACGCCACTGACCCTGATGCTCAGTCCGCTGGAGGATATGCTCGTGCGCAATCCGACGGCGCGCACCGTGGTGTCGGAGCGCGGCGAGATCGAGCTCATCCATCGCAACGGCCTCAGGCTGCTGAAGCTGGTCAACACGCTGCTCGACTTCTCGCGCATCGAGGCGGGCCGGCTGCAGGCCGCTTACGAGCCGGTCGATCTCGCCGTGCTGACCGCCGAGCTCGCCAGCACCTTCCGCTCGGCGATGGAGCGGGCCCGGCTGCGCTTCAGGGTCGACTGTCCGGCTTTGCCTTTGCCCGTCCACATCGACCGTGACATGTGGGAGAAGATCGTCCTCAACCTCGTCTCCAACGCTTTCAAGTACACGCTGGAGGGCGAGGTCTCGGTCAGCCTGCATCCGGCGGCGGACGGCAGCGGCGTCGAGCTCCGGGTGCGCGACACCGGTGTGGGCATTCCCGACGCGGAGCTGCCGCGGCTTTTCGAGCGCTTCCACCGCATCGAAGGGCAGCGCGGCCGCACCCAGGAAGGCACCGGCATCGGCCTCGCCCTGGTGCAGGAGCTGGTGCGGCTGCATGGCGGAACCGTGCGCGTCGAGAGCGCGCAAGACCGCGGGTCCTGTTTCACGGTTCTGATCCCGAACGGCACCGCCCATCTGCCGCCGGAGCGCGTGCGCGCCGCGCGCAGCTCGCCGGTCAGCGGCGGAACGGCGGAGGCCTTCATCGAGGAGGCCTTGCGCTGGCTTCCCGGCGACGCGTCAGACGCGGTTCCACTCGGCGGCGCCGAGCTGCCGGGACTGGGTGCGCGGCCGCTGCTCGGCGAGGGCCGGACCGTGCTCCTCGCCGATGACAACGCGGACATGCGCGACTACGTCCAGCGTCTGTTGTCGCCGCGCTATACCGTCGAGGCGGTGAGCGACGGGCAGTCGGCGCTGGAGGCGGCGCGGCGGCGACGGCCCGATCTCATCCTCAGCGACATCATGATGCCGCGGCTCGACGGCATCGGGCTGCTGCGCGAGCTGCGCGGCGACATCGAGCTGCGCGACGTGCCGGTGATCCTGCTCTCCGCCCGGGCTGGTGAGGAGGCGAGTGTCGAGGGGCTGGAGGCCGGCGCCGACGACTACCTCACCAAGCCGTTCAGCGCCCGCGAGCTGCTGGCGCGGGTGGGCGCCAATCTCGATCTGGCGGCGCTCCGGCGCGACGCGCTCCGCGTCGAGAACGAGCTGCGTCGGCAGGCGCAGCTTGCCCAGGAGCGCGCCGAGGGCATCCTCACCAGCATCAACGACGGCTTCTTCACCCTCGATCGCGACTGGCGCCTCACCTATGTGAACGCCGCCGCCTTGCGGATGATGGGGCGCGCCGCCGAGGATCTGATCGACCGCAACTATTGGGACGTCTTTCCGCCAGCAGTCGGATCAGCGGTCGAAACCTATTATCGCCGCGCCATGCTGGAACGGGTGGACGTCGCCTTCGAGCATTACTACGCGCCCTGGCGCCGCTGGTTCGACATCCGCGCCTACCCCGCTCGCGGAGACGGCATCTCGGTCTATTTCCAGGACATCACCGGGCGGAAGCAGGCGGAAGATGCGCTTCGCCGCCTCAACGAGACGCTGGAGGTCCAGGTCACCCAGCGCACCGCCGAGCTGCAGGCCAAGGAAGCGCGGCTGCGGACCATCTTCGAGACGAGCTACACCTACCAGGGCCTGATGGCGCTCGACGGCACGCTCCTCGATGCGAATGCCACCTCGCTCAGAGGGATCGCGGCGACGCTCAGGGACGTCATCGGCAAGCCATTCTGGGACACGCCCTGGTTCACCGGCACGCCGGGAATGTCCGAGACGGTACTGGCCGCGGTTCGGAAGGTCGCCGGCGGCGAGACCGTGCGGCAGGAGATCCATGTCAATCTGCCGGTCGGCGGCTGGCGCTGGTTCGATTTCGAGATGCGTCCGGTGCGCGACGGACAAGGCAAGGTGGTCGCCATCACGCCGGAGGCGATCGAGATCACCGGTCGCCGGCAGGCGGAGGAGGCGCTGCGGCAGGCGCAGAAAATGGAAGCGATCGGCCAGCTCACCGGCGGCGTGGCACACGACTTCAACAATCTGCTGCAGGTCATCATCGGCAATCTTGACGCGCTGCGCCGGCGCAGCACCGAGGCGCAGGCATTTCCGTTCTCCACCGACGTCCGCCGTCTGGCCGAAGGGGCGATCCGCGGCGCCGAGCGTGCCGCCTCGCTGACGCAGCAGCTGCTCGCCTTCTCGCGGCGCCAGCCGCTCGATCCGCGGCCGACCGACATCAACAAGCTCATTGTCGGCATGTCGGACCTGCTGCGTCGCTCGCTCGGCGAGACGATCGCGATCGAGACGGTGACCGCCGGCGGGCTGTGGCGCGTTTCCGTCGACGGCAACCAGCTGGAAAGCGCGATCCTCAATCTGGCGGTCAATGCGCGCGATGCCATGCCCGAGGGCGGCAAGCTCACCGTCGAGACAGTGAACGCCTTTCTCGACGATGCCTACGCGAAGGCGCACGAGGACGTGGCGACCGGACAATATGTGCTGATCGCCGTCAGCGATACCGGCACCGGGATGACCAAGGACGTCATCGCCAAGGCATTCGATCCCTTCTTCACCACCAAGGATATCGGCCGCGGCACCGGGCTCGGCCTGAGCCAGATCTACGGCTTCGTCAAGCAGTCGGGCGGCCACATCAAGATCTACAGCGAGCCCGGCGAGGGCACGACGGTGAAGCTCTACCTGCCGCGCCTCCTTGGCGATGCGAGCGTAAGCGAAAGCCGCAGTGACGTCGCCGCCGTGCCAAGAAGCCGTGCCGGCGAGCTCGTGCTCGTGGTGGAGGACGATCAGGATGTGCGCGCCGCCACCGGCGAGATGCTGGCGGAGCTCGGTTACGGCGTCGTCGTCGCGACGGATGGCAATACCGCCCTCCGGGTGCTCGAGGAGCGGCGGGATATTCGCCTGCTCTTCACCGACGTGGGCCTCCCCGGCGGCATGAATGGCCGCCAGCTGGCGGAGGTCGTGCGGGCCCGGCATCCGAACCTGCCGGTGCTCTTCACCACCGGCTACGCCCGCAACGCCATCGTCCATCACGGGCGCCTCGACCCCGGCATCGACCTCCTGGTGAAGCCCTTCACCTACGCCGGCCTCGCCAACAAGCTGCGCCAGGTGCTCTGACCGCGCGACCGAGCCCCGCGCCGACCCGCCCTCTCGAGGGCGAGGGGATGACGCGGCGCGGAGGAGGTCAGCTGTTCTTCTTCTGGCGCAGCTTTTCCCAGTAATCGAGCCGCTTCCTGATCTCGCGCTCGAAGCCGCGGTCGACTGGATCGTAGAGCACGCGCCGGGGCAGCTCGTCGGGGAAGTGGCTCTGGCCGGAGAAGCCTTCCGGAGTGTCGGGGTCGTACTGGTAGCCCTCGCTGTAGCCGAGCTGCTTCATCAGGCGGGTGGGGGCGTTGAGGCTGTGCTTGGGCGGCATCAGCGAGCCCGTCTCCTCGGCGAGGCGTTTCGCCGCGCCGAAGGCGACATAGGCGGCGTTCGATTTTGGCGCGCTGGCGAGATAGAGCACCGCCTGCGCCAGGGCGAGATCGCCCTCCGGCGAGCCCATGCGGTCATAGGCCTCCCAGGCGGCGATCGCCATCGGCAGCGCCTGCGGATCGGCAAGCCCGATATCCTCCACCGCCATGCGGGTCATGCGGCGCGCGATGTAGATGGGATGCTCGCCGCCCACCAGCATGCGGGCGAGCCAATAGAGCGCCGCGTCCACGTCCGAGGCGCGCACCGCCTTGTGCAGCGCGCTGATGAGGTTGTAGTGGCCCTCCTGCGCCTTGTCGTAGAGCGGCGCGCGGCGCTGCACGGTGGCGGTGACGCCGGCTGCGTCGAGCACGGTGTCACGCGGCAGCACCGACAGCTCCTCGGCGAGATTGAGCAGATAGCGGCCGTCGCCGTCGGCGATGGCGCGCACCGTCGCGCGGCCGCTGTCGTCGAGCGGCAGCTTGTGGCCGATCGTCTGCTCCGCCCGCTCCAGCAGGGTCTCGAGCGCCGCATCGTCCAGGCGGCGCAGCACGAAGACCTGCGCGCGCGAGAGCAGCGCGCCGTTCAGCTCGAAGGAGGGGTTCTCGGTGGTGGCGCCGATCAGCGTCACCGTGCCGTCCTCCACGTAGGGCAGGAAGCCGTCCTGCTGGGCGCGGTTGAAGCGGTGGATCTCGTCGATGAAGAGCAGCGTGCCCTGGCCGCCGGCGCGGCGCTTCTTCGCCGCGTCGAAGACCTTGCGGAGATCGGCGACGCCGGAGAACACCGCCGAGAGCGGCTCGAAGTGCATCGAGGTCGCATCCGCCAGCAGGCGAGCGATGGTGGTCTTGCCGCAGCCGGGCGGTCCCCAGAGGATCATCGAGGCGAGACGATGCTGCGCCACCATCCGGCCGATAGGGGCCTCGGGCGCGAGAAGATGATCTTGTCCAACCACCTCCGCGAGCTTGCGCGGCCGGAGTCGGTCGGCGAGCGGGCGGGGCGCCTGGTCCTCGAAGAGGCTCATCAGTCGCGGACCGTCACCGAGAGAACGCGATCGCCGCGGCGCACCGCCACGGTCCAGGGCGCGCGGGTCTGCGTCATTACCTGGCCGAGCACCGCCACGCTCGGAAGGGCGCGCGTGTTGAGGCTCACCAGGATGTCGCCCTTCTGCAGGCCGAGGCGCTCGGCGATGCTGCCCTCCTTCACCGTTGCCACCGCCACGCCGTGCTGGGCGCTGTCGAGGCCGAGCTCCTCGGCGAAGGCCGGGTTAAGGTTGCCGACGGTGGCACCGGCGAGCGGGTGACGGCCCTCCAGGACGGTGAGGCTGCGCGGCGGATCGTCCGGCGGCGCGGTGACCGTCGCCGTCACCGTCTGCTGCCGGCTGCCGCGCCAGAGCGCCAGCCGCGCCGGCGCGTTCACCGGCAGCGTCGCGACCCTAAAGCGGAGATCCTCGGGATCGTCGACCTCATGGCCCTCGATCGCCGTCACCACGTCGCCGACCTTGATGCCGGCCACCGCGGCCGGGCTCCCCGCCACCACCTCCCTCACCAGCACGCCCATGGGATGCGGCAATCCCAGGCTCTGGGCGATCTCCGCGGTGACCGGCTGGCCGGTGGCGCCGAGCCAGGCGCGGACGATCGGGCCGCCGGTGCGCGCGCCCTCCAGCACCGTCCGCACCATGGCGGTGGGGATCGCGAAGCCGATGCCAATGGAGCCGCCGCTGCGCGAGAAGATCGCGGTGTTGATGCCGACGAGCTTGCCGTCGAGGTCGACGAGGGCGCCCCCGGAATTGCCGGGATTGATCGCGGCGTCGGTCTGGATGAAGGAGCGGAAATCGCTGATGCCGACGGCGGTGCGGGCCAGGCCGGAGACGATGCCGCTGGTGACGGTCTGGCCGACGCCGAAGGGGTTGCCGATCGCCAGCACGAGGTCGCCGACCTCGAGGCTGTCGCTGTCGCCCATCTCCAGCGCCGGAAGATTCTCGCCATGGGTGTCGATCCGGAGCACGGCGAGATCGGTGCGCTCGTCGGAGCGGATGAGCTTCGCCTCGAACTCGCGGCGGTCGGCGAGCACCACCCTGATCTCGTCGGCGTCCTTGATCACGTGGTGGTTGGTCATGACGAAACCGGTGGGATCGACGATGACGCCGGAGCCCAGCGAGTTCTGGATCCGGTCCTGCGGCACGCCGAAGGGCGCATGGTCGCCGAAGAAGCGGCGGAAGATCGGATCGTTGGCGAAGGGCGAGGCGTCGGTATGGACCACGCGGCGGGAGAACACGTTGACGACGGCGGGCGCCACCTTCTTGACGATGGGAGCGAAGGACAGCCGCATCGCCTCGCGGGTGGCGGGCGGCGTGCGGGTCTGCGCATGGACGGCAACAGGGCCGGCTCCCAGCAGAACTGCCAGGAGCAGCAAGGCCAAGCGTCTCGACATGGCCCGGAGTCTAAGGGATAGGGCTGCTCGGCGCCAGCGAGGGCGCCGTCGTCAGTCCTCGAGCCAGTTCCGCTTCTTGCCGAAGCGGGGCGCGGCGGTGTCCGGGGTCAGCTGGCAGAGCACGCTGTCGGGATCGCCGTTGAGGGGCCCGAGCGGCAGGGCGATCAGGCGGAAGCCCGCGGCGCCGGCGCGGGTGGGGAGCTTCTGCAGCTCCTCGATCGGCTCGCAGGCCTCGAGGGCGGCGCGGCCGAGATCGAGCATCCACTCGGTGGCGTAGGGCGCGTAGTCGACCGCGTTCTCGGCGTCCGCGTTGGCGACGCCGAGGCGGGTGACGCGGGCGAGGCTGGGCTCGCTGCGCGGGTCCTGGGCGTTGCGCATGAAGGCGATGAGCAGGCTGCCCGGCCAGCGCGCCGCGACGATGTCGCGATCGAGGGCATCGGAGGCCGGGAACTCGGCGCCGCCGCGGATGTGGCGCCAGTAGCCCGGCAGATCCTTGAAATCGGGCAGGGCGGGCTTCGCCGGCTCCACGGGCTCGGCGGCGACGGCGATCTCCTCGCGCTCGACGGCGGGGGCGCGCACCGGCTCCGGCGGCGGCTCCTCGGCCTTGGCCGGCGGCGTCCAGACCGGCATCGGCGCCGGCTCGGGCGCCAGATCCTCGACGGGCGCGGGTTCGGGCTCGGGCTCGAGAGCCGGCGCGGGCTCGGCGAGCGCCGTGGGCTCGACGAACGTCTCGGACTCGACGAAGGCCTCGGGCTCGACAAAGGTCTCCGCCACCGGCGGCTCGGCCAGCAGTTCCGGCTCGGGCTCCGGCAGCGGCGCCAGCTCGACGACCGGCTCCGGCGCGGGCATCGGCTCCGGCTCAAGGACCGGCGCGGGCGGCGGCGCGACCGGGCGCTTCGCTTCGACCACGGGCGCCGGCATCGGCGGCGGAAGATGGGTCTCCGCCTCCTCGAACAGCCGATTGGTCAGATCGCCGCGCTTGCGCGCGGCGTTGGATTTCGTGCGGATGGTGATGCCGGTAAGGCTCGCCGGCGGCGCCCGCTCCGCGAGCGCCGAATTGCGCCTGCTCATGACTTGGGCTCCGTGACCACGCGGCAGTTGTCACCGCCGCAGGTCGCTTCGGTTGTCGGGTCGGTCACCAGGCAGGGGCAGGCATGGCCGAGGCGCGCCGGGACCACGGTGTTGAAGTAGTGGTCGATGGCGGCGAGGATCAGCTCGCGGCCGCTGGTATTGAGCTTGACCGAGGCGAGCTTCAGCCGGAGATGGCGCTCGCGGTCCAGCATGATGGAGTGGCGCACCGGTCCCTGGACATGGAACTGGCGCGGCGCCGGCGTGAACTGCACCGTCGTCTGGGTGACGCGGCTCTGCGCCGGCTGGCTCGTCACGGGCTGAACCATGGCCGGCTGGGTCATCGCCGGCCGGGTCTGCCGCGACAGCAGGAATCCCACGGTCTCGGCGTTGCCTTTCGGGAAGAGCAGGTTGCCGGTGAGGGCCGCCGTCTTGCCGTATCTCATGGCAGGCCCGCGGCGATCGGCGAGGGGAAGTCAGGGTTCGACGGGTCGCTCGCCGGCTTCGCCTCCGGGGCGGGGGCAGGCTGCTCCGCGACCGGCGGCGCCTCGACGTCCGGCGCCGGCTCGGCGCGCGGCTGGTCGCCATTGAGGAGGGTGCGGTACTCGCCCTTGAGGCGGCGCGAGAGATATTCCCAGAGCATGCCGATCTCGCTGGCGGCGCGCGCCTCGCCGGGGATCTCCATCACCGTCCGGCCGTCGATCATGCTGGCGGCGAAGGCAGTGCGGTTGTGAATGATGGTGGGGGCGAGGGTGCCGTGCTGCGACAGCGCCATCACCGCTTCCGAGGTGATGCGCGCGCGGGGCGCCGCGCCGTTGATGACGAAGACGAGCGGCTTCTGATAGCGCTCGATGAGCTCGACGGTGGCGCCGGCGGCGCGCAGATCGTGCGGGCTCGGCCGCGCCGGGACGACGACGATGTCGGCGATGC
>Ga0335078_10005237_pt1 | contig 19166 bp, 28 predicted proteins | sample Lox_Sample_32_FD_206711 | JGI IMG/M metagenome (GOLD analysis project Ga0335078, IMG submission 206711) | Soil microbial communities from Loxahatchee National Wildlife Refuge, Florida, United States - Lox_Sample_3.2 | ecosystem: Environmental > Terrestrial > Soil > Wetlands | place: USA... | reverse complement strand
CTTCATCAAGGACGACGAGATGCCCCGCACTGCCAACGGCAAGATCCTCCACCGCGTGCTCCGAGAGAAGTACGGTATGTGGAAGGATCATCAGTAGACTAGAAAAGAGGAGTTGCCCGGCCTCCCGACCGGCGTCGGGGGCAAAAATCGGGAGGCTGAAGACTCCGGAGGATATAGGATAGCATGGAGGGCGCGCTGCCTCGGGAGACGTTGCGTGGCTTCGTCCCCATCCCCTCATCGACGGCCCTCAGGGATGCGGGAAGCCCCATTGACGGATGGATCCATGTATATCTTAGAATTAATCCGGAAAACCGTGGACATGCATTGGCTCACGGGGAGAACCGGAGTACCGTAGAAAAATGGGGAGAACCTCGAAAAGGAGGTGGTGGCTGCTCTTGCCATAATGGATGACTGAATTGCCCGGGATTATGGTCCAGTCCGGATCGGAACGAGTGGCCCACGTTATCATGACGCCCACATGGGGGGAGATATGAAAGAGAGCGGCAAGGGCTTGAGCAAGAAGAGAACCAAGATAGCGAAGGCGGGCGCCAATCTCTTCAGCAAGAAAGGCTTTGCCGAGACGAGCATGGAAGATATTTCGGCAGCCGCCAAGTTGAGCAAAGCCGGCATATATCATTACTTCTCCAGCAAAACAGACCTCCTTTTCTTCATTCTCGACAGTTTCATGGATATTGTGCTCGACAACCTGGAAGAGGAGCTTGACGCCATAAGCGATAGGACAGCAAAGGTCCGGAGGTTCATTTTCCGCCACGTCGAGCTCTATCCCAAACACATGGCTGAAGCGAAGACCCTCTTCTTCGACGCAAGGAACCTTCCGCCGCGGCTGTTCAACCTCGTCGTCCAGAAGGAGAGGAGGTACAATCAGATTGCGGTGAAGGTGCTCTCCGAGAACTTCGGACCTTCTGTGGAGAAGGAGCAGGCGACCACGATAACCTACATCATTCTGGCCATGTGCAATTCGATCTATGCCTGGTACAATCCCAAAAGTACGATTAAGCCGGGAGAGCTGTCGGAGATCATTTTCAAGATGCTCACCGCAGGAATTCTTGAGCTTCCGAAAGGGAAGCGACAACAGGCAGGCCGATCCACGAAAAAGAGATAACGGCTTACGGCCGATACGAGAGAGCTAGGTTGCGTCCCCGAAACGGCGGCACTGTCCACTATCTGCAGCGCGCCCGCGAAAAATTGACGCTCCGGTGGTTCATCCCCTGAGAAAATCGCTCCGGATGGTGAAGCTCCCCGCCCACGGGGCGGGGCCTGCTTAAGCGCTCCCGGCCAGTTATGCCATAAGCCGCATTCCGTTCAAAAAACAAAAGGCGGAAATCGAACGATTTCCGCCTATGCCTCTCATATGGTGCCGACGGCGGGACTCGAACCCGCACGGGTCTCCCCGCCACCCCCTCAAGATGGTGTGTCTACCATTTCCACCACATCGGCACGAAGGAATGGACCATTATTGTGTGCGCTGCGTTTCCTACTTCGCCCCGGCCGGACCTGGCTGGACCGGCGATCCCTGGCCGGGCACACCCTGCGACGGGTTAGCCCGCACGGGCGCCTGCGGTACGGGTGCGCTTCTCTGACTCACGGGCGCAGGTCGCCGCGTCCTTGCGAATGACCCCTCTCCGGCTCTGCTGTAAATGATGGCCAGGGCAAGGCTCGAGAGCATGAAGACGACAACCACGCCCGTCGTGAGCCTTGTCATGAAGCCGGACGTGCCGGAACTACCGAAAAGGGTCTGGCTCGCCCCACTACCGAACGCCGCCCCGATCTCCGAGCCGCGCCCCGTCTGCAGAAGGACGATGAGCACGAGAGCGATCGCGACGAGCACCTGTATGATGGTTAACCCTATTATCATCTTCACCTACCCTCAACAGCCCTTATTATACTGATAAAGCTCTCCGATTTCAATGATGCGCCGCCGATGAGGGCACCATCTATGTCTTTCATGGCGATAAGCTGGCCGATATTCTCCGGGGTCACGCTGCCCCCGTAGAGGATCCGCGTGCTTTCGGCGGCAGAATCGCCGTAGGTCCCCTCTATGAGACCCCTGATGAAGGCGTGCACTGCCTGCGCCTGATCAGGACTTGCGTTCTTGCCTGTGCCGATCGCCCATACCGGCTCGTAGGCAATGGTGACTGCGGCGAGACTATCGAGGCCGTAGAGGCCCTTTCTCACCTGGAGGCCCACCACATACTCAGTTACCCCCTTCTCTCTCTCTTCCTCTGTCTCGCCCACGCAGACGATGGGCTTGAGGCCGGCGGCAAGCGCCTTCTTCACCTTGGCATTGACAGTCTCGTCCGTCTCGTGGAAGTACTTCCTCCGCTCGGAATGGCCTATGATCACGTAGGTGCACCCCGCGTCCACGAGCATGGCGGGCGCCACCTCTCCGGTATAAGCCCCCTTTTCCTCGTAGAAGACATCCTGAGCAGCAAGGGCCACCGGGCTCCCTTTGAGAACCTCGCGGACGGCGGCGAGGGCCGTGAAGACAGGGGCCACAACAATCTCCCCGCCTTTGGCAAAGCTCCCCCCTTCCACGATCGCACGGGCGAGCTTCTGTGAATCGTCTATCGTGTTATGCATCTTCCAGTTGCCGGCGAGCATCCACCTTCTCATGGCCTATCCTCCGCAGGTCTCGAGGGCTTCCACCGCGGGCAAGGTCTTCCCCTCCAAAAGCTCGAGAAACGCGCCCCCTCCGGTGGATATATAGGAAATCCTGTACGCCTCGCCCGCCTTATGCACAGCCGTGTCCGTGTCGCCTCCACCCACTATGGTGAGGGCATGGGCGGACGCAACCGAGGAGACGAGGCCGTATGTCCCCCTGCTGAAGGGATCGAGCTCGAACATGCCCATGGGACCGTTCCAGACGATGGTCTTGGCATCGGCCACTGCCTCGCCAAAAAGGGTCGTCGATGCCGGCCCTATGTCGAGGGCCATCCATTCCTTCGGGATCTCCTGCACTGGCACGTTCTTCGCCACGGCATCGGCAGATGCAGCCTGAGCCACGACGCAGTCCACGGGGAGATAGAGCCTCACCCCCCGCCCTCCGGCCTTCTCCATGATGGCCCGGGCCGTGTCGAGCATGTCCTTCTCGCAGAGCGATTTCCCGACTTCGTTCCCCATAGCCCTCAAGAAAGTGAAGGCCATGCCGCCCCCTATGAGGAGCTTGTCAACCTTCTCCACAAGCCTCTCGAGGACCCCGATCTTGTCCGAGACTTTGGCCCCGCCGATGATGGCGACGAGGGGCCGGATCGGTGTCTCGGTTGCCTTCTTGAGGTAGTCGAGCTCGCTTTGGAGGAGCAGGCCCACCGCGCACGTCTTCACGAAGGCGGTGATGCCGGCGTTCGAGGCATGGCCTCTGTGGGCCACGGCAAACGCGTCGTCTACGTAAATATCCGCAAGGCGCGCAAGGCTTTCCGAAAAGCCCTTGTCGTTCTTCTCTTCCTCTGCATGGAAGCGCAGGTTCTCCAGAAGGAGGATATCTCCCTCCTTCATGGCACTCACGGCCCCTTCCGCTTCCGGGCCAATGCAGTCGTCGGCGAACTTCACCTCGCGCTTGAGAAGCTCGGAGAGCCGCTTGGCCACCGGCTTCAGGGAATACTTGTCAGCCCTCTTGCCTTTCGGACGCCCCAGATGGGACGCGAGTATGGCCTTGCCCCTTCGCTCTGTGACGTAGTTGATGGTGGGGAGGTGAGCACGGATCCTCGTGTCGTCCGTGATGTTCCCATGGTCGTCTATGGGCACGTTGAAATCGACGCGGATGAATACCCTTTTGCCGGCAGGATCGAGTTCGCTGATGGATTTCATAGGGTACCTCGCTCAAGATTATTCACACGGGGACGTAACCCGTGGGTGCATGGCCAACACCGGTCCTTCTGGCTATTGAGGGGGAGGCTCCGGCAGCGTGGCTGCCGGAAGGGGGCGACGCCGGCCCCATCAATAGATTTCATTGGTCTACCTCGCTCTCAGAATAGGAGATTCACGCGGCTTTAACCGGTCGGCGGCGAGACTCTCTCCCGTCCTATTTCATCACAAAGGTCAGAAGGTCGGCCATCCTCGTGGAGAAGCCCCACTCGTTGTCATACCACGAGAGGACCTTTACCATCTTTCCGCCCACCACGAACGTCGACGGCAGATCCACGATGGATGAATGGGAATTGCCGATGAAATCACTCGAGACGAGCTCTTCGTTCGTGGCTGCGAGGATCCCTTTCATGACCCCATCGGCGTAGGCCTTGAACATGTTGTTCACCTCTTCCTTCGTCGTCTGTCTCGCGAGCGTCACCACTAAGTCGACGAGGGAGACGGTGGGCGTCGGCACCCTAATGGAAAGGCCGTCGAGCTTTCCTTTGACCTCCGGGATTACCTCCGAAATGGCCTTCGCAGCGCCCGTGGTCGTGGGTATCATGGAGAGCGCTGCGGCCCTCGCCCTTCTCAAGTCCCTGTGGGGCTGGTCGAGGATCACCTGGTCATTCGTATAGGAATGGATGGTGGTCATGAGTCCGTACTCGATGCCAAACTCCTTCTGGAGCACCTTGACCACCGGGGCCAAACAATTCGTCGTGCACGACCCCATGGAGATGATGTGGTGTTTTGCCTTGTCGTAGACCTCTTCGTTGACCCCGAGCACGAAGGTCACGTCCGGGTTCTTCGCAGGCGCCGAGACAATGACCTTACGCGCCCCTGCCATTAGGTGCTTGTCCCCTCCGACCCTGTCGGTGAACTTGCCCGTGGACTCGAGGACCACGTCGACCTTGAGCTCCTTCCAGGGCAGCTTCTCCGGGTCGCGCTCGGAGAGGATTTTCACTACTTTGCCGTCCACCACCAAAGACCCGTCCTGCTCCTTCACCTCTGCCTGCATGGTGCGGTGGACGGAATCGTACTTGAGCAGGTGGGCGAGGGTTTTCGCGTCGGTGAGGTCGTTGACGGCGACAAACTCCAGGTTCGGGTTCTTCTGGCCTATTCTGAAAACTTGCCGGCCGATCCTGCCAAATCCGTTGATCCCAACTCTTACGGCCATAACATCCTCCTCGAGCGTAGTTGGAGAGTAGCGACTTTTCGCTACGTCAGGCAGTCTCCTTCCGGAAAAGGACCTGCCCGCCTATAAAAAGGTACTGAAGACCGGAAACCAGGGTAAGGAGGCCTGTGAGATAGACAAAGAACGACTCAACGCTCCCATGGGGCCAACATAAGACGTAGACGACGGTGAGCATTTGAAAGACGGTAGTCGTCTTGCTCACGAAGCTCGGCGCCGGGTTCACTTTGAGCCCCCTCTTAAATAATAACAGGAACCCGCCCGAGATGACAATGTCCCGGACGATCACGACGACCGTAAGGACATAAGGGATTATCCCCTGAAGGGCCAGGACGATGTAGGATGACGCAAGCATCACCTTGTCCGCCAGCGGATCAAGGTAGGCACCGAGGGTGGTCTTTGCGCCCATCCTTCGGGCAAAGAAGCCGTCGAGAAGATCGCTTATTGCCTGAAGCACGAATAAGGCGAGAGCGAGCCTGAAATGGCCGTACGCGGCAAGGAGGATGAAGAATGCCGTGACAAAGAGACGGAAAACGGAGAGTACGTTGGGCAGGTTCATTCTATGTACTGGTTCGCAAAAGTAGTATATTTGTCGCGAAATACGAGCCGCACGTCTCCTACGGGTCCGTTCCGCTGTTTTCCCACGATAATCTCCGCGGTGTTCGGCTCTTTCGAATCCTTGTTATAGACCACGTCGCGGTAGATGAAGATGATCACGTCCGCATCCTGCTCTATGGCGCCCGATTCTCTCAAATCGGAGAGTCTCGGCCTCTTGTCCTCCCGCTGCTCGACCATCCGGTTGAGCTGCGATATGGCGATGACCGGAACGGTAAGCTCCTTTGCGAGGGCCTTCAACGACCGCGATATCTCCGAGATCTCCTGCTCCCTCCGGTCAGGAGAGCTCACCCTCCCGCGCATGAGCTGGAGGTAGTCGACGACGAGAAGGGCAAGGCCGTGCTCCTTCTTCAGCCTTCTCGCCCGTGCCCGCAGGTCAAGGATGCTTAGGGCAGGCGTGTCATCTATGTAGAGAGGCGCACCGTAGAGCTTGCCCGCTGCCCTTCCGAGGCTCGTCCTCTCGTCTTCCTTGAGGCCCCCGCTCCTGATCTTGAAGAATTCGACCTCCGCCTCCGAGGAGAGGAGCCTCATGGCAAGCTGCTCCTTGGACATCTCCAGGGAGAAGACGCCGACGGGCAGGCCAATCTCTCCGTCACCCGACATGGCCGCGAATTGGGCAATGTTGAGGGCGAAAGAGGTCTTCCCCATGCTCGGTCTTCCCGCGACGACGATGAGGTCCGACGCCTGCAGGCCCCCGGTCATCCTGTCGAGGTCCGTGAACCCCGTGGGCACCCCCGTGATGCCGTCGGCCCTCGATTTCAACGATTCGATGGTCTTCATGCTCTCCCAGACGAGGTCTTTAATGGAGAAGAAAGAAGGCCTGAACTTCTTCTCCGCGATCTGGAAGATCATCCTTTCGGCTTCATCGACGAAGGTGTCCACATTGGCGTCCACCTCGTAGCCCTTCTCAACTATGTCCGTGGCCACGTGCATGAGGTTCCGAAGAAGGGCCTTCTCCTTCACCATCCGCGCGTAATGGGCTATGTTCGCGGACGTGGGCATGGCATCGACGAGACGGCTCAGGTTCGCAACGCCGCCCATCCTCTCGGTGAGCCCCTTGTCACGGGCCATGCTGCTCACGGTAAGAAGGTCGATGGGCTCGTTCTTTTCGTAGAGGTCGAGTACAAGCTGGAAGATCGTCCTGTGGTCCTCACGGTAGAAATCTTCGGTCTCGACGATATCGACGATCTTGTTCAAGGCCTCGGGATCGACGAGGATGCCGCCAAGGAGCGATCGCTCGGCATCGAGGTTCTGCGGCGGGATCCGCCCTTTCTGCTCGACAGGGTTTTTCGCGACCCTCGTTGCCATTTACTCTTCTTCTATTTCAAGCCTTAGCTGGGCCTCGACGCCCCTTTCCAGGTGGACTTCCACGGTATGAACCCCGGTGGTCTTTATGGGATCATCGAGCCTGATCGTGCGTTTGTCGATGTCGAGATCGAGCGCCCCCTTGACCGCCTCAACCACGTCTTTCGCCGTGACCGAGCCGAAGAGCTTCCCATCGACACCCGCCTTCTTCTTAATGGCCAGCGGGGTCTCTTCCAAGCGCTGCTTCACGAAGGCGGCGGTCTGCAGGTCTTTCTCCCGCTTGCCGATGATGGTTTTCGCCTGCTCCTGAATTTTCTTCAGATTTCCTGATGTCGCAGGAATGGCGAGGCCGCGGGGCACGAGGAAGTTCCTTCCATAGCCGTCCTTCACGTCGCGGGTCTCGCCCTTTTTGCCTACCCCGTCGATGTTGTCGAGCAAAATGAGCCTCATCACTTTTCCCCCTATCTCGTTACCGTGGTGAAGGGCAGAAGGGCGATATGGCGGGCCTTCTTTATCTCTTCCCGCAGCTTTCTCTGATGATTGGCGCACGTGCCCGTCATCCTCCGGGGCATGATCTTACCCCGTTCCGTCACGAAATGCTTGAGAAGCTTCGGGTCCTTGTAGTCTATCCTAATGCTGGCGTCCGTGCAGAATCTGCAGACCCTCTTCCTCACATATATGCGCTTCTTCCCTGAATCCTGCATCCTGGGCATTTACTCCTCCATCCATAAGATTTTGCTGGCCTTCACTCTCAGGACATCGCGGGACTTGAACCGGGCCTTGACCAGCTCCCCCGCCACCAGAACCATGCGCCCCACCGTCTCTTCCGGTCTCTCGGGAAGGGCCTCGCCCGCCCCCACTACCTCGATCGCATATTCTCCGTCCGTCACCTGGAGGGGAAAGGTGACGATCTTTCGACCTTTCGGCGTGTAGGCTACATCGGGCGTCCTTTGAATCTTCCCGGACAGGAAGATTCTGTTCATCCCTAGGCCTCACCTTCCAGCTCATCGAAGACAACAGGCTCAGGCGGCTTCTCCAGCCCCTTCTCTTTTTCGTCGACCACGACGAAGAGGTGCCTGAGGACAAGGTCCATGGTCCGGTAGAACTTATCGAGGGCCACGATGGATGCCTCCTCCATGTTGAGAAGGAGGAAGAAGTAATGGCCTCTGTCCTTCTTCTTTATGGTGTACGCCAGCTTGCGTACCCCCCAGTCATCTACTTTGAGCAACTCCGCCCCAAGCTTCTCGATGTTGCCCTGCACCCTCCGAAGCAACTCCTCTTCCTCCTCCTTGGTGCAGTCGGGAGCCACTATCAGAATGTTCTCGTACCTTCTCACGCTTGTTCTCCTTTCGCGTAACCCGCTACCGCGCTCTTAGAGACCTTTACCCTCACCTTTTCGGCTATTTCGATGGTAACCGCCTCGTCAGTAATACCCGTTATTTTACCATACAAACCGCCCGAAGTCACAATTGTATCTCCCTTTTTCAGGTTGGCAAGGAACGTCCGCTGCTGCTTCGCCTTGCTCTGCTGCGGCCTGATAATGAGGAAATAGAAAATTGCGATGATGAGGATAGGAAAAACAATGCCCAAGTTCCCCAGACCGCTGGTCGATCCACCCGCTCCCTGACCACCCAGACCACCCATTGCATATGCTGTGTCCATCTTACACTTCACCTCCCTTCCATTCCGACATGAATTCGTTGTAGAACGCCTCGAACCTCTCCTGCCTGATTTCCTCCCTGATCCGCTTCATGAGACCCAGATAGAAAGAGACGTTGTGGAGGGTATTCAGGTAGTAACTCGTAAGCTCCCTCGTCACAAAAAGATGCCTCAGATAGGCCTTCGAGAAACGGCTGCACGTGTAACATCCGCACGTCTCATCGAGGGGTGTCTCGTCGTGCGCATACCGCGCATGCTTGATGTTGATCCTGCCGGTGCTGGTGAAGAGGTTTCCGTTTCGCGCGTGTCTCGTAGGAATAACGCAGTCGAACATATCGATTCCCTTCCTCACGCCTTCCACAATGTCTTCGGGAAACCCCAGGCCCATGAGATACCTCGGCTTTTCACCGGACAGCGCTCCCATCACCACGTCCACCATCTCCCACATGACGCCTTTCGGCTCCCCCACGCTGAAGCCCCCGAGGGCATAGCCGTCGAAGTCTAGCGCCAGGAGGTCCTGGGCAGACTGAAGCCTCAAGTCTCCGTACATGCCGCCCTGGACAATGCCGAAGAGGAGTGAGCCATTCTTCTTTGCCGCCCTGCACCGGGCCGCCCACCTCGTGGTGAGGCCCACCGACGCCTCCGTATACTCGTGAGACGAAGGATAGCTGACGCACTCGTCGAGGCACATGCAGATGTCGGCCATCAGGTTCTCCTGTATCTCCACGACCCTCTCGGGGGTGAGGAAATGTTTGGAGCCGTCGATGTGCGATTGGAACGTCACCCCCTCTTCCTGGATCTTGCGCAAGACCCCGAGCGAGAAGATCTGGTACCCGCCGCTGTCGGTGAGCACTGCCCCATCCCATCCTTCAAACCGTTGTATGCCGCCCATCTCCTTGACGAGCCCGTCCCCAGGGCGCAGATAGAGGTGATACGCATTGCCCAGGATGATTTGCGCGCCCATCTCCTTCAGATCTCTCGCGAGAAGGGCCTTCACCGCCCCTTGAGTGCCCACCGGCATGAATACGGGCGTCTCTACGGCTCCGTGAAAGGTCTCGATAACGGCCAACCGGGCCTGCCTTTCCGATTTCAGGACCCGAAATGCGCTCATGAGATAAACATTGCATCCCCGTAGCTATAGAACCGGTAGCGCCGCTCGATGGCTTCCCGGTAAGCTCCTTCTATAGCGTCCTGCCCCCCGAACGCGCAGGCGAGTAGGAGTGGCGTCGAACGGGGAAGGTGGAAATTGGTGATAAGGGCGTCCACTACCTTGAATCTGTAGCCCGGATAGATGAAAAGGCCGGTCGAGCCCGAAAGGGAGTCCCCGTTCTTGCCTGAGCAGGCGGTCTCCAGGCTCCGCACACTGCTTGTGCCCACGGCCACGACCCTACCCCCCATCTCTTTGGTCCTTCTGACCGACTCCATCGTGTCAGGCGGAACAACGTAGTGCTCCCGGTGCATCTCGTGGCCTTCCACGGTCTCGCTCTTCACGAGGAAGAAGGTACCGATGCCGATGTGGAGGGTGATCGCGACGACCTTCACCCCCCTTGCCGCGATTCTCCCGATCACCTCGGCGTCAAAGTGGAGGCCCGCCGTGGGCGCCGCAATGGAGCCCTCATTTGTGGCATAAACCGTCTGGTACCGCTCGTAGTCCTGCGGGCTTCTCTCTCCCTTCTCCCTCTTTATGTAAGTGGGCAGCGGCATATTCCCACAGTCGGCCATCAGACGCGCCGCGTCCGTACCGGCGGGGAGCTCGATCGTCCAAAAGGGAGTCCCCGCCTTCAGGATGACCGTCTGGTCGCCCACGTAGACCTCCGTCTGTCCCGACCCCTTGCGCACACCGCTCACCAGACACAACCATCGCCTATCGTCGATCTCCTCGACGAGGAGTAGGTCGACCCAGCCTCCGGTCCTTTTTTTCGCCCGCAGCCTGGCGGGGATCACCTTCGTGTCGTTGATGACGAGAAGGTCATTTTCGTGAAACAGGCCGTCTATCTCCCTGAAAAGCCGGTGGTCGACGGTCTTGCTCGACCGGTCAAGGACAAGGAGGCGGGACGAGGAGCGCTCTCCCACGGGTGCCTGTGCGATCAGCTCCTTCGGCAAAAAATAATCGAACGCTTCTGTCCTCATATCTCACAAAAAACAGGCTACTTTATGGCAAACTGCCTGCGCCTTGAGCAATCCAATCGATGACCTTTGGCCTAAAATAGGTACCGGGATAGGAAGGCTTCCGACGAAAGCCATAAGGGCTATTGACTTGCCCTGCCTGTTCCTCTATCATTATTTCTAGAGAGCGGGCATAGCTCAGTTGGTAGAGTGCAAGCTTCCCAAGCTTGATGTCGCGGGTTCGAGCCCCGTTGCCCGCTCCATTCTATCACTCATTGGCTTCTCCCGTGCTCTAGATCGCGCACCCTCAGCTCGAGAAGGGCGCACTTTTGGATCAACTCCTTGTTCGTCTCCTTCATCTTCGATATGGTGATCGAGTAGTGCATCAACACGGCTATGAGAAAGGAGAAGAAGATCGCAAGCACCGCGGTGATGTAATAGAGGCCGGTCGCTTCGCTCAAGACGCTCACCAGGCCCGGCCAGAGGCTCAGGATCGCAATGATCGAAGACGTTGAAAGCCAGAGGATCGCATACTCCTCGCGAAGCCGTCCCTTCCTGATGAACTCGAAAGTGGCGATGAAAAAGAGGATGGCCACAATGCCCACGAAAAGACGGATCTGAAACATGGGGTCCTCCTTAGACCTCCCTGAAAAGGTCGATGAACATGGCGAGGAGCACCTTGGTCATGTAATAGACTGCCCGAAAAGGTGTTATGGAAGAGTTACCATACTTCCGGTAGTCCATACGGACAGACACTTCCGCCACTTTGAACCCCTTCAGGAATGCAAGGAGCAGTGATTCGGGCTCCGGATAATCCTGGGGATAGCTGCGGGCGAAGAAATTCATCAGTCCTCTATTCACGGCGCGGAAGCCCGATGTCGCATCCCTGACGCTCATTCCCGTGAAGGTCCTTAGGAAGAGGGATATGAGCCTTATCCCCAGGCCCCTCATGAAGGTCATTCTGTAGCCGCTTGCAAGGAGCCGCGAGCCCACCACCATGTCGACTCCGCCTTCGAAAAGGGGCTCGACGAGGAGAGGGATCTGGTCGGGCGGATGTTGCCCGTCCCCATCCACCTGTACGGCCGCGTCAAATCCGTGCTCGAAGGCGTACTTGAACCCGGTCTGGACAGCCCCGCCTATCCCCAGGTTCACGGGCAGCTCTATCACCACCGCCCCTTCGGCTTCGGCGTTCCTCGTCGTGCCGTCCCGGGAGCTGTCATTAATGACCACTACGTGATAGCCGGCACCGAGCGCCTTGACGCCTCTAATGACGCCGGCAATTGATTTTTCCTCATTGTAAGCTGGTATGACTACGGCGACACGCCTGTCCATCTATGGGTATGCTGGGGGACCAGGATTCGAACCTAGATAGCAAGATCCAGAGTCTTGCGTCCTGCCATTAGACGATCCCCCAAACGGAGCTCTGGTCGTGCTAATCCTTCTTCTCCTCTTTCGTCTTCCGCCCTTTGCCTTCCTTTTTCTCTTGCGGCTTCGCCACTCTCTTCTCTTTGGTCGCTGCCTTTTTCTCTTCGGCCCCTTCCTTTTTCTCTTTCGGCTTCCGGACCTTCTTCTCCCGGCCTTCAGCCTTTTTCTCTTCGGCCCCTTCCTTTTTCTCTTTCGGCTTCCGGACCTTCTTCACCTTGGCCGCTTCTTTCTTCTCCTTGGTCGGCTCTTCCTTCTTCTCTTCCTTCTCCTTCTCTTTCTTCAGCGTCAACTCGATGATAGCCATGGGTGCGGCGTCGCCCTTGCGCGGACCCACTTTCAGAACCCTCGTGTATCCTCCGCTCGTATCGGCATACCGCGCACCAATGTCAGTGAAGAGCTTCTTGACCACTTCCTTGTCCCGCAAATACGCGAAGGCGAGGCGCGTCGCGTGGAGCGTTCCGGCCTTTGCGAGGGTGATGAGGCGATCCGCCACCTTGCGCAGCTCGAGCGCTTTCGGGTTCGTCGTCTTGATGCTCTCGTGCTGGAAGAGGGCCGCAGCCAAATTGCGGAAAAGCGCCTTCCGGTGGCTTGAAGTCCTATTCAGTTTTCTCCCCGTCTTTTGATGCCTCATCTCTCCACCACCCTCTATACCTGATCTTTCCTTCGCTGCGCCATCCTGTCAAGCTCTTCCCTGGGCGGGAAGTTCTCCAGCCTTATGCCGAGCTTGAGGCCCATGCAGGCGAGTATCTCCTTGATCTCGTTGAGGGACTTCCTCCCGAAGTTCTTCGTCATGAGGATCTCCTGCTCCGTCTTCTGCACAAGCTCACCGATATACTTGATATCGGCGTTCTTGAGGCAGTTGGCGCTCCTCACCGAAAGCTCAAGCTCGTCAACGTTGCGGTAGAGATTGTCATTGAAATCCTGTCTCTCTCCCTCCCTCAGCTCGCCTATCTCGAGTTCTTCCGGCTCTTCGAAGTTTATGAAGATCCGCATCTGTTCCCGGATGATCTTGGCAGCGAAGGATAAGGCGTCCAGGGCGCTGATGCTCCCGTCCGTGCCGATCTCCATAGTCAGTTTGTCGTAGTCCGTACGGAAGCCGACTCGCGCCGGGCTGACGTTGTAGCTTACCCGCTTCACCGGCGAGAAGATCGCATCTATCGGCGTGGTACCGATGGGCTCCTCTTCGTCCCGGTTCCTCTCGGCCGGCACGTATCCCCGCCCCACCTTCGCCTTCATCTCCATATAGAGCTTGGCCTCATCGGTGAGCGTGGCGATATGGGCTTCCGGGTTGACGACCTCCACTCCGCCGTCGTGGATAATATCACCCGCCTTCACCGTGCCTTCCCCGCGGGCCTCTATCTTCAACGTTCGCGGCCTGTCGTCGTCCATCTTGAGCACGACCTTTTTCAGATTCAGGATGATCTCGGTGACATCCTCTTTTACGCCGCGGATCGTAGAAAACTCGTGGTCCACACCGTCAATCTTCACGGAGGTTATGGCAGCCCCCATTATGGAAGAGAGAAGCACCCTCCGGAGCGAGTTTCCTATGGTGATCCCGTACCCGCGCTCGAAAGGCTCCGCAGAAAATCGAACGTACTGGACGGAGCATGTCTCCCTTTCTATGTCAATCTTGGTTGGCTTAATGAGTTCCTGCCAATTCTTTTCGAACATACCCATGTATCCTCCTTTATAGAGGGAAAAACTATCGAGAGTAGTACTCGACGATCAGCTGTTCCTTGATGGGCACAGTGATGTCGTCCCTAGCCGGCAGGAGCCTGATCTTCCCTGTCATCTTCTCCTTATCCACCTCGATCCAGGAAGGAACGCCCCTCCGGACCACGGATTCCAAGGCATTTTGCACCGACACGAGGCCTTTGTGCCTGATCCCTATCTCGTCGCCCTCTTTTATCAGATAGGAAGGAATGTTGACGGTCTTGCCGTTGACCGTGACGTGGGCGTGGGTTACCATCTGCCTGGCTTCGTTCCTTGAGACTGCGAATCCTATGCGATAGACCATGTTGTCGAGCCGTCTCTCGAGAAAGACGAGGAGATTCGTTCCGGTGACGCCGTTAGCTTTCTCCGCCATGACGAAGAACCGCTTGAACTGATTCTCCGTGAGGCCGTACATCCTCTTTACTTTCTGCTTCTCCCGCAAGCGTATACCGTACTCGGTCATCTTGCCGCGCGTCTCCACGTGAACGCCCGGCGGGTAGTTCCTCTTCTCCACCTCGCATTTCTCCGTGTAGCATTTCTCTCCCCGCGCGAAGAGCTTCATGCCCTCTCTTCTGCATATCTTGCACACAGGTCCGGTGTATCTCGACAATTTTCCCTCCTACACTCTTCTTCTTTTTGGCGGCCTGCACCCGTTATGGGGTATGGGAGTCACATCCTTGATGAGGTGTATCTTCAGGCCCGTGCTCTGGATGGCCCGGAGCGCCGCTTCACGCCCCGCCCCCGGTCCCTTGATGTAGACATCGACGGTCCTCATCCCCTGCTCCATGGCCTTCTTCGCGGCGTTCTCCGCGGCCAGCTGGGCAGCGAAAGGGGTGCTTTTCCTCGAGCCTTTGAAGCCTGCGACTCCGCCGCTCGACCATGAGACCACATTCCCCTGGGGGTCAGCTATCGTGATGATCGTGTTGTTGAAGCTCGACTGTATGTGCACTTCACCCACAGGGATATTCTTCTTCACCTTCTTCTTGCCGGCTTTCTTAACCTTTGCCATCTCGCCCCCTTACTTCTTCCGCTTCATCGAAGTCTTCCGAGGTCCTTTTCTCGTGCGCGAATTGGTTCTCGTCCGCTGACCCCTCACGGGAAGTCCCTTTCTGTGCCTCAAGCCCCGGTAACAGCCTATGTCCATGAGCCTCTTTATGTTGACATTGATCTCTTTGCGGAGATCGCCTTCAATCTTATGCTCCTGCTCGATGATCTCCCTGATCCGCGCTACCTCTTCCTCGCTGAGCATGTTCGTCCGCTTGTTAGGGTCGATGCCGGCCCGCGAAAGTATCTGGTTCGACGCGGACCTCCCGATCCCGAAGAGGTAGGTCAGCGAGATCTCTATCCGCTTTTCCCTGGGAATGTCAACTCCAGCAATTCGCGCCACGATACTCCTCCTTAGCCCTGCCTCTGCTTATGCTTCGGGTTTTCGCAGATAACCCTTACGATGCCCTTTCTCTTGATGATCTTGCATTTCTCGCATCTCTTCTGAACCGAGGGCCGCACCTTCATGGAAGACCTCCTACTTCGCCCGGTAGATTATCCTGCCCCTCGTCAGATCGTACGGCGAGAGCTCGACAATAACCTTGTCCCCGGGCAATATCTTGATATAGTTCATCCGCATTTTGCCGGACACGTGGGCGAGCACCCGGTGTCCGTTGGGCAGTTCCACCCTGAACATGGCATTAGGCAGGGGCTCAACTACGGTTCCCTCCACCTCTATGCCTTCACCTTTTGGCATATCCCCTCATAGCGTGCTTAAGATCTCAGGACCCTTCTCCGTGAGGGCAACCGTGTGCTCGAAATGAGCCGAAAGCTTTCCGTCCTTGGTCGCCGCGGTCCAGCCGTTCTCCTTGATGATGATCTCGCTCCCGCCGGCGTTGATCATGGGCTCGATGGCGAAGACCATGCCCTTCTTGAGACGCACGCCTGTGCCCTTCACGCCAAAATTGGGTATCTGCGGCTCCTCGTGGAGGTGCGTGCCGATGCCGTGGCCCACAAACTCCCGCACCACCGAGAAACCTTGCGGCTCCACGTGGGACTGGATGGCGTGCGAGACATCGTGCAGCCTGTTTCCCTCCCGGACGTTCTCGATGCCCTTGTGCAGGGACTCCCTGGTCACCCTCACCAGCTTCTCCGCTTCTTCCGAGATATGCCCCACCGGGTACGTTATGGCCGCGTCACCGTAGAACCCTTTGTAGATGGCCCCGAAGTCGAGACTCACGATGTCCCCTTCCTTGAGGACCCTCTCCGAGGGCATGCCGTGGACAACCTCCTCATTCACCGATACGCAGAGAGCATAGGGAAACCCGTTGTAGCCCTTGAAAGCGGGCAACATGTCCGTCCTCTTCCGCATCAGCTCGTTGCAGGCGTGTTCGAGATCCGCCGTCCTCGCGCCTGCCAGCACGAACTCCTTGAGCGCCACCAGCACCTCCATGGCACACCTGGCGGCGCGTCTCATCCTTTCTATCTCTTCCCTGCTTTTGAGGACTATCATCCCTCACTTCTTGAATAAACCCCTGCACTGCTCGCAATTAGCTCTATCTTCGTCCCTTCATCCTCGCCGTCTTCTTGACGAGCCCGTCGTAGTGGCGGAGGATCAGGTGGGACTCTATCTGCTGTATGGTGTCGAGGCTCACCCCTATCACGATGAGGAGCGCCGTACCGCCGAAGTAGAAAGGAACGCCGAAGCGCTGGACGAGAATCGACGGAAGGACGCAGACGAAGGATATGTAAATGGCGCCTGTAAAGGTGATCCTCGATACGATCCTCTCCAGGTAATCCGCCGTCTTTTTCCCTGGTCTGATGCCCGGGATGTAGCCGCCATACTTCTTCATGTTGTCCGACACGTTGTCCACGTTGAAGGTAATCGCCGTGTAGAAGAAGCAGAAGAATATGATGAGGCCCACGTATATCAGCTCGTAAGGAATGCCGCCGGGCCGCAGAAAGCTTGAGATCATCCTCATATAGGGCTGCTGCGAGAAATTGGAGATCGTAGTGGGAAACATGAGGATCGCCGATGCGAATATGGGGGGAATGACACCCGACTGGTTGATCTTCAACGGGAGGTGCGTCGACTGCCCCCCATACATCTTTCTCCCCACCACCCGCTTCGCGTACTGAACGGGTATCCTCCTCTGGGACGTCTCCATGTAGATAATGAAGGCGACAACAAGGAGCATTACGGCGATGATGAGGATGACAAGGAACCAGTTGAGCGTTCCCGCGTTGACCAGCGTCACGGTGCCTGCCACGCCGTTCCACAACCGTGCCACGATGCCGGCAAAGATGATGAGGGAGATGCCGTTGCCTATCCCCTTTTCAGTGATCTGCTCTCCCAGCCACATGAGAAAAGACGTGCCCGCAGTGAGGGTGAGCATGGTCTGAAGCCGAAAAGCCCATCCCGGGTTGTAGACGAAGCGGCTGCCGCCGGGGCTCATCTGCTCGAGACCGATGGCAATGCCGATCCCCTGAATGAGGGAGATGATGACCGTCCCGTATCGCGTGTACTGGGTGATCTTCCTGTGGCCCGCCTCCCCTTCCTTGGAGAGCTTCTCCAGGCTGGGCACGACGACCGTGAGGAGCTGAAGTATGATGGATGCGCTGATGTAAGGCATGATGCCGAGGGCAAAGACCGAGAGCTTCTCGAGGCCTCCCCCCGCGAACATGTCGAAGAACCCGAAAAAACTGCCCGCCTGCGACGCCATGAAGGCAGCCAGGGCCGATCCATTGACCCCCGGCGTCGGAACGTGGACACCGATCCGGTAAACGAAGAGGAGCGCAAAGGTCATGATGATCCTGCGCTTCAGCTCAGGGATTCTTCCTATGTTCTGAAAACCGCTCATTGCGGTAGCACCTCCACGTCACCGCCCTGCGCCTTTATCTTCTCGATGGCCTTGGCCGATGCCTTGTGGACCTTGACCTTTATGGGGAAATCGATCTCGCCGTCGGAGAGGAGCTTTACCCCGTCCTTCAGCCTGCCCACCACGCCGCTTTGGAGGAAATCCTCTATGCCGGCCTCTCCCTTGCCTTTGAAGATATCAAGGTCGCCGATCTTGACGATCGCATACTCCTTGCGAAAGGGATTCTTGAACCCCCTCTTCGGGATCCTCCTCGTGAGGGGCATCTGGCCGCCCTCGAAGCCGGCCCCCTTGCCCGATCCTGCCCGGGCCCGCTGCCCTTTGTTGCCTTTGGTCGCGGTCTTCCCGTGGCCCGATCCGGGGCCCCTGCCGATTCGCTTCCGGTCTTTCCTCGAACCTTCGTGCGGCTTCAGATCTTCGAGCTTCATCTATTTTACGTCCTCCAGCACTTTTACGAGGTGGATCACCTTTTTCACCATGCCCCGTATCTCAGGGGTGTTCTTCACCACCCGCTCCTCGTAGAGTCTCTTGAACCCGAGGCTTCTTACGGTGTCCGTCTGGTCGTCGGTGCACCCGATCGTGCTTCTCGTCCATTTTATCTTAAGGTGCGACACGGTTAAGCCTCCTCTGTCTTCGTACCCTTGGTCTTCTCTTTCTGTTTGGCCGCGTCGGGAACTTTGAGCGTAGCAAGGCCCTGCATGGTGGCCTTGACCACGTTATGGGGGTTTCTCGACCCATAGCATTTGGTGAAGATGTTCCGGATTCCGGCCACCTCCAGGACAGCGCGAACCGTGCCACCCGCGATAACGCCCGTGCCCTCGGAGGCCGGTTTTATGAAGACCTGGCTGGAGCCGTAAATCCCCGTGATCTCGTAGGGAACCGTCCCCCTGTTGATGGGCACCTCGATAATACCTTTCTTGGCCCGCTCCACCGCCTTCCTGATGGCGTCGGGTACCTCGTTGGCCTTTCCCAATCCGAAGCCCACGTGGCCGTTCCCGTCGCCGACGACGACGATGGCGCTGAAGCTGAACCTTCTTCCACCTTTCACGACCTTTGCCACGCGGTTTATGTGAACGACTCTGTCGAGCAGCTCCAGTTCCGCCGGGTCAATCCGCTTCTTCTCGATCAACTCGCGACCTCCTCTAAAAGATTAGTCCACCCTCGCGGGCGCCGTCTGCCAGCGCTTTGACCCTGCCGTGATACTTGAACCCGTTCCGGTCGAAGACGATTTCCTTGATACCCAAGCCGATGGCCTTGCGCGCGATGCTCTCTCCCACTATCTTGGCGCTTTTCGCGTTGCCGCCGTACGGGACACCGCCTTTCACGTCGGGAGTCAGGGTGGAGACGCCCGTGATCACCCTGCCCGTGGTGTCGTCGACGATCTGGGCGTACATGTTCTTCAGGCTCTTGAAGACGCACAGCCTGGGTCT
>Ga0335078_10005236_pt1 | contig 19175 bp, 16 predicted proteins | sample Lox_Sample_32_FD_206711 | JGI IMG/M metagenome (GOLD analysis project Ga0335078, IMG submission 206711) | Soil microbial communities from Loxahatchee National Wildlife Refuge, Florida, United States - Lox_Sample_3.2 | ecosystem: Environmental > Terrestrial > Soil > Wetlands | place: USA... | reverse complement strand
CCCCGGGGTGGCGTGGATCGAGCCCGAGGACGTCTCGGATGCCGTGCTGTTCCTGTGCTCGGACGCCGCCAAGTACATCACCGGCGTCGCGCTGCCGATCGACGCCGGCAACGTCGTGAAGTGAGGCGCCGGCCACTCGGGCGGCCGGCTCGGCACGGCGTGCGCTCGCCCGTCCCCCCGGTTCAAACCCGTAACTCGCCACCGCGCCCGAGGTGAATTCCGATTCATGCGCACATATGGGTGCTAAGTCGGAACTCGCGATGTGGGGGCCGTCGAGTTCCGGGTTATCACCCACGTGCCGCCGGCCGCGGTCGACCCAGCGGCACGGACCTCACACCGTGAGCACGGTGCAGGCGCTCACGCCCGGCGCGCCGTACACCTGCGTGAACCCGACTCGGCACGGCTTGGGAACCTGTCGCTCGCCGGCCTCGCCGCGGAGCTGAAGCACGATCTCGTGCACCTGGCGCAGCCCCGAGGCGCCGATCGGCTCGCCACAGGCCAGGCAGCCACCGTCGGTATTCACCGGGATTCGGCCGCCCAGCTCGGTGGCGCCGCTCTGGATCAGCGCCTCCTGCTCCCCGTGCTCGCACAACCCCGTCTCGGCGAGGTGCATGACCTCGGCGCCCGACTCGGTGTCCTGAAGCTGCGCGATGTCGACGTCGCTCGGGCCGATGCCCGCCTCCTCGAACGCGGCGGCCGCCGCCTCGGTGGTGGCGGAGGGCGCGGACTCGATCGGAATCGAGGGACTGAACACCTCGAACGACCCGAAGCGGCGGGTCCGGAAGACGACCGAGCGCAGATATACGGGCGCCTTCGTCAGCTCGCGAATACGCGGCCCGCGAGCCAGGACGAGCGCGACCGCGCCCTCGCCGGGGGAGCAGAACATGTACTGGGTCAGCGGGTGATTGACCATCCGCGAGGAAAGGATCTCGTCCTCGCTGAGCGGCTTTCGCCGCCAGGCGTTGGGATTGCGCGCGCCGTTCTCGAACGCCTTGGCCGCCACCTTGGCGAGGGTCGAATCGGAAATGCCGTAGTCGGCCATGTAGCGCTGAATCTTCAGGGCGAAGAACTGCGTGGTCAGCATCAGGCCGGTCTCGCCGTACCAGGACCCGATCCCCCAGTCCTCCGGCAGCGGGTTGAACGCCCCCCGCGGGTGCTTGTCGAAACCGACGACGAGCGCCACCTCGGCCGCGCCGGAGACGAGCATCGCGTGCGCCGTCGTCAGTGCCGAGCCGCCGGTGGCGCACCCGTTCTTGACGTTGATGAACGGGACGCCGGTCAGCCCGAGGATCGAGACCGACGTGTCGGCGTTGCCGGCAGCGTCCGAGCCGCCGGCGGCAAAGTCGATGTCCTGCCACGCGATCCCGGCGCCGGCCAGCGCGCGACGCGCGGCGATCGCGCCCATCTCGAGTCCGGTCACGCCGTCGTGGCGACCGAACTGATGGATGCCGGCGCCGACGATCGCGACGTCGTCGCCGCCGCTCACTCGTCGCCCTCCACCGGCCGGAAGGCGTACGTGAGCGTGTCGGCGGCGCCGGGCACGGGGATCAGCGTGAGCTCCATGGTCATGCCGATGCGCAGCCGCTCCGGGTCGCTCTCGGTCAACCGCGTCTCCACCCGGACCTCTCCGGGCAGCTCGACGTACCCGACTCCGTAGGGCTCGAACTGCTCGACCCCTCCGGGCAGGTACGGCGGCGCCTTCGGCGCGAAGCACTGGATCGTCCAGCTCCACAACTCACCTCGCGTGGCAAGCTCGCGCGCGTGGACATCCTCCGAGGTGCACCGCGGGCACGAACGCTGACGCGGGAAGGTCACCGTGCTGCACCGTCCGCACTCCGAGCCGATCAGCCTGGGCTCCTCTTCGGTGCCTCCGATCACCTCCGGGTCGATCAGTTGAACTGTCATTGCCCGGAGGGAAAGGCCAGAACCGGCGAACGCGCCACCATGTACCGGCGCATCCGGCCGGACTCGTCGAGCTCCGCGACGGCCAGGAACGTGCCGATCCGCTCGCCCGAGTCCCAGCGCGTCTCGCCCAGGGCGAACTCCACACCGCCGCTGACACCGCTGTGCAACACGTAATGAGCCCAGCCACCGGTGTCACCCGCATCGATGAAGCCGCGCAACTCATCGCGACCGCCCACGAACTGACTGCTCTTGCGCGAGCCGTCCGCGGCCCACTGGATCGAGAACTCGAGGTCCTCGGCCACCAGGTCCAGCGAGCTGTGCGGGTCGGAGCCGTCGAGCAACTCGAAGTAGCGCTCGAAGAACGTCTTCCCGGGCGGGTGATCTCGCACGGCCGGATCCACTTGACCTGAAGTCATTTCAAGACGGGATGATAGCCGATGGCGGACGCTAGGCGGTTACCGTCGGGCGCTCGAGGATCTGCGTCACGACGTCGCGTTTGACCACCTTCAGCGACGGCGTGCGCGGGAACTCGTCGAACACTTCGATCGACTCTGGCCAGGTGTACTTCGCCACGCCCTCGCGCTCGAGGAAGTGCTGGATCTCTTCGAGCGTGGGCGCGGGCCGGCCGTCCACAGGAATGATCGCCGCGCAGGCGCGCTCGCCCAGACGGTCGTCGGGAAGCGGGACGATCGCGACCTCGCGGACGTCGGGGTGGCGCATGATCACGGGCTCGACCTCGGACGGGACGATCGTCACCCCCCCGCGCCGGATGATGTCCTTGCTGCGCCCGACGTACACAAACTGGCCGTCCTCGTCCAGATACCCGAGGTCGCCGGTCTTGTAGCCGCCCCAATCGGTCAGCGACTCGCGGGTCAACTCGTCGTTACCGAGGAACCCAAGGAATCGGCTCGGGCCGTTGACGATGACCGAGCCGACGGTGTTCGCCGGCACGGCTTGCCCCTTGTCGTCGACGATCCGGATCTCGGTGCCGTCGTAGGGGCGACCCTCGGTCAGGTCGATCTTCGCCTCGGGCTCGTGCAGGCCGTGCGCGGCGTGGCCGGGAACCTCGGACAGGCCGTAGTCGCCGAGCGGCGGGACGCCGAAGGCCTCCCGCATGGCCACGCGACGCTCCCGCGTGAGGCCCGGGGCCGCCAGCACACGCATCGAGGGCAGGTCGAGGTGGCTCTCGGATTTCGCCCTGATCAGGTCCGCCGAGTGCGTCGGCATCGACAGTACATATGTGCAGCCATGTTCCTTGATGAGCTCGAGGGCGTCCTCCGCATTCCAGCGGTTGACGAGAACCCCCGTCGCGCCATTCATCAACGGCGGAAAGTAACCGAACACCAGACCGCCGACGAAGCCGAACTCGCACACGACGAGGTAGATGTCCTCGCCGGTCAGCTCCCAGCGCTTGCAGATGCCCTCGGTGGCGTAGCGCAGCGTGTTGTTGGAGTGCGCGATGCCCTTGGGAGTGGAGGTCGTCCCCGAGGAGTGCAGCACCATGGCCAGGTCGTCCGCGCCGCGAGCCACGTGCGCGTCCGGCGGGTTCTCCTGGGCGAGGCGGTCCACCAGGTCGGGCTCGACAGCGAGAAACAGCGGGACTTGCTCGGAGACGAGCTGACACTTGGCGAGCTCCTTCTCGCCTCCGAACCCGAGCAACCCCTTGGCCTGCGTCTGCGCGATCAACGCCGACAGCTGCGTCTCGTTGAACATCGGTGGCAGCGGCGCGATCACGACCCCGCGGTGCATGCAACCGAGCATCGCCACCGCCGCCTCGATCGAGTGCCGGCCGAGCAGGATGACGATGTCCCCGGGCTCGATGCCGCCCTCTGCGAGCCGGACCGAAACGCCGACGGCGGCGCGCCGGAGTTGATCGAAGGTGAACGTGCGGTCGTCGAGGACCAGCGCCGGCTTGTCCGGGTTCTCCTCGGCGCGGCGGGCGAAGTCGCTCCACAGGTCCCCGTCGCGCCAGTACCCCTCGGCGTAGTAGCGATCGGCTTCGGGCTGAAATGTCAGGGTCGGCATCGCCTTCCTCCGGTTTGCATGTTGTCGAGTCGTTCAGGCAATTGCCATTCCCCCGTCCACGCTGAGCACGGTGCCGGTGACGAAGCTCGAGCCTGGGCCGAGCAGGAACAACACGGCATCGTCGAGCTCGCCGGCGCGGCCTCCGCGGCCGAGCGGTGTCCGCGAGAGCAGGAACTCGGGGAACTGCTCGGGGTCCTCCCCCAGCTGCGCGTTCATCTCGGTGGCAAAGAACCCCGGCGCAACCGCGTTCACGCGGATGCCGTATCGCCCCCACTGCGACGCGAGCTCGCGCGTCAAGCCGATGATGCCCGACTTCGAAGCGACGTACGCTGCGTCAGGGATCGGGCCGATCGAGCGCAGGCCCATGACTGAGGCGATGTTGACGATCGAGCGGCCACCGCCGTCGCGCATGCGCTGCGCGGCCAGCACCGAGAGGGCATAGGGCGCGACGAGGTTAAGCTCGAGGACGCGGGCAAACGTCTGCGCCGACGTGCGCATCGCGGGGCCGCTGGCGCCGGCGCCGGCATTGTTGATCAGGCCGTCGAGCCTTCCGTACCGTTTCAAGACGTCGTCGATGAGACGCTCACGGTCGGCCTCGTCGGTGACGTCACAGGTGACCGCGTCGGCGCTCGGAATCTCCTGGGTGAGCACGGCCAGACGGTCGGCGCGGCGCGCCGCAAGGACGGGGATCCCGCCGGCCTCGCCGATCGCCCGCGCAAGCTGGGCGCCGAGCCCGGAGCTGGCGCCGGTGACGATCACGACCCGGTCCTCAAGTTGCGGCATAGGCTCTCTCACTTGAACTCAGTTCAACTGTATCGAGACAACCTCCCGAGCGCAACCGAACCTGCCCCACGCCCCGCCTTCTGGGGGGTTATGGCCATATTGCGGACCACGACGGCGCGCCTTGATAGAGTTGGTATCACTTCAATCGAAAGAGGCAGAGTGGCCAAGAACGACCAGACTCAGGGCACGAAACGGGCAAGAAGCCCGGCGAGCTCGCGCAGTAAGCGCCATGAGATCCTGACGTCCGCGATCGATCATTTCGGCCGCGATGGGTATGAGTACACAAAATGGGCCGACATCGCCGCCGACGTCGGGCTCGGCTCGACCGCGCTGTACCACTATTTCGAGTCGAAACTTCACTGCCTGTTCGAGATCCACGCCGACGCGCTGGAGGCTGAGCGGGAGAGATTCGACCGCCTCACCGCCGATCGGAGCGAGTTCGGCCCGGCGCTGGTGCGGCTGCTCAATGGTCTGTTCGATCTGAGCGAGCACGATGTCCTGCGCAACCGCGTGCTCGTCGCCGAGGAAGGTGTCATCGCGGTCCAGCGCAAGTCGCCTCGCGAGGAAGAGGCACGGCGGGTCGCCCGCGCGCGTATGCGGGACATCGAGTTCGCCTGGGCGGCATTCCTCACCCGCGGGATGGAGCAGGGCGCCATCCCCGAGGCCGATCCGCGCCTGCTGACGCACGCGATTCTCGGGCTGTACAAGAGCGTCTGGCACTGGTACCGGCCCGGGGGCGGGCTGTCCCTGGACGAGATCCGCGACTTCTTCGTGGAGCGGTGCCTCGCGGTGGCGGGCTACGCGCTCCCGGCCGCGATGCCTGCCAAAGGCAAGCCGCGCGCGCCGCGCAAGGCAGCCTGAGCAAGAACGCCCCGGAGCCGTCTGGGGGAAGACACACGCTGGGCCTAGGACACACGCACGAGCGCCTTGCCCGTGGTGTCCCCGGACAGCACCCTCATGAGCGCCTCGGGTGCGCGATCGAGGCCGTCGATGATCGTCTCCCGGTAGCGCAGGCGGCCCTCGGCCAGCCAACCGCCGAGCTCGCGCACGACGTCGGGCAGACGATGCTGGTAGGCGCTACCGCGGAATCCGCGCAGGGTGAGGTTGTTCGCCGTGGCCTGGAACAGGTTGCTCGGGCCGGGCGTGGGTCCGACCGACTCGTACTCGGAGATCGCGCCGCAGAGCGCGGCCCGTCCCCAGGGCCTCAGCGTGGCGAGCGCCGCCTCGAGGTGATCGCCGCCGACGTTGTCGAAGTACACGTCGATCCCGTCGGGCGCGGCTTCCCGCAAGCGATCGAGGACCGGACCGTCGCGGTAGCTGAACGCCGCGTCGAGCCCGAGATCGTCGAGCAGGTGGCGGACCTTGGCCTCCGAACCCGCGCTGCCGATCACGCGGTGGCCGCGGAGCTTGGCGATCTGCGCCGCGAGGCTGCCGACCGCGCCGGCGGCCGCGGAGACCCAGACGACGTCCCCCTCCCGCAACTCGGCCGCGTCGATCAGGCCGGCATAGGCGGTGACGCCCATCGCGCCGAGCGGCCCGAGGTACTTCTCGGCCGGCGCAAGCGCGGTGTCGACCCGCGCCAATGTTGCGATCCCGGCCAGCGCCGGCTCGCCCGCGGTGACGATCGCGTAGTCGCGCCACCCCTTGGCGTGCCAGACGCAGTCACCCGCTTCGAAGCCCTCGGCGCGTGACTCGACCACCTCGCCCACCGCCCATATGTCGTCCATCGGTGCGTTGAGCGGGAAGGAGTTGAAATACCCGGCGGGGCCGCTACGACGCAGTCGCAGCCGCATCCCGGGATCGACCGAGGTGAACAGGTTGCGCACGAGCACCTGACCTTCGGCCAGATCGGCGACGTCGACCTCGACGGTCACGAAGTGATCGGGCGTCACCTCGGCGACGGGGTACTCGACGAGGTGAACCTGGCGAGCGCGAACGGACATCGTGCTAGCGCCTCACCTTGTAGCCGACGCTCTCGCGATCCCACACGCCGACTGCCTCGGTTCCCTCCGCCTTCAGCTCCTGCTTGAGGATCCGCTGCGCGTGCGACTTGGGCAGCGAGTCCACGAAGCGCAGGTATCTCGGGACCGCGAAGTGAGCCATCCGCTCGGTGCAGAAGTCGAGCAGCGCCTCGGGCGCGAGCGTCGAGCCCGGCTGCAGCACGATCGCCGCCATCACCTCCTGTCCCCCGAGCGGCGATGGAACCCCGTACACCGCCGACTCGAGCACTTCCTCGTGCAACGCCAGGACGCGCTCGACCTCCCACGCGGATACGTTCTCGCCCCGGCGGCGGATCGAGTCGGTCTCTCGCGCCTTGAAGAAGAAGAAGCCGTCGCCGTCCCGGTAGCCGTGGTCACCGGTGTGAAACCACAGGTTGCGGATCGACTTCATCGTCGCCGAGTCGTTGCCCCAGTAGCCGGCCATCATCACGTTCGGGCGCGCCGGGCGGATACAGATCTCACCCGCCTCGCCGACCGGAACCTCGACGTCGTTCTCGTCGAGGACGCGGACCTCGTACCAGGCAACCGGAACGCCCATCGAGCCGGCGCGGCGCTTCTCGTAGGTGTTGAAGGTGATCGGCCCGGTCTCGGTCAAGCCGTAGACGTCGAGGATCGCCAGGCCGTACCGGTTCTCGAACTCGAGCACCTGGTCACGCGGCGCGGCGGCGCCGATCACCACCCGCACGGTGTTGTCGGCGTCATCCGCGGCCTCCGGCTGCTTCATCAGGATTCGCAGCATCTCGCCCATCCCGTTGAACGCGGTCACGCGCTCACGGCGGCACTGCTCCCAGAACCGGCTGGCCGAGAAGCGGCGGTTGACGATCGACTTCGCGCCGGCGACCATCGCGGCCGCCACGGTCATGTACTTGGCGTTGGCGTGGAAAAGGGGGAAGACCGACAGCAGGACGTCGTCCTCGGTGTAGCCGGCGACCTCGGCAGTGCTCACCGCCAGGTTGATGTTGTGGTTGTGGGGCAGCACCACCCCCTTGGGCGGTCCGGTCGTGCCGCCCGTGAACAGGATCGACGCGGGCTGGTGCGGCTCGACCTCGACCGTCTCGACCGAGTCCGGGGTGGACAGGAGATCGGCGAAGTCGTGCAGCGGGCGCCCGCCGTTGGCGTCAGGCGAGGACTCCCCGACGACCACCACGTGCTCGACGCTCGGCGAGTCGCCCAGCCAGGGCAGCACGTGCTCGAGGAAGACGTCTTCGACGATCAGCACGCGCGCCTCGGTCGTGCCGAGGATGTGGGAGATGCCGGGGCCTCTGGCGGCGTCGTGGATCGGCACTTCGATCGCGCCAAGCTTCAGGATCCCGAACCACGCGTAGAGGAACTCGGACCGGTTGCCCATCATGATCGCGACGCGCTCGCCCTCGGTCACGCCCAGGTCCTTCAATCCAGCGGCTACGTGGCCGGCGCGCTCCGCCGCCTGGGAATACGTCACGGTGTCATCGTCGAAGACGACGAGCACGCGGTCGCCGAACTGTGCCGCCTTCTCGTCGACCAGGGTCGCTAGGTTCATGTCTCCCTCACGTTCGCTGTGGTCCTACGTTCTGAGCAGCAGGCATGAAGCCAACGGCCCCGCGCCGGCGGATACGGCCACCACCTTGGCCTCCGGCACCTGACGCTCCCCGGCCTCTCCGCGCAACTGGAGGCACGCCTCATAGAGGTGCCCGAAGCTGTGCAGACGACCCGCTGACAGCTGGCCCCCACTGGTCGCGAGCGGCAGCTCTCCGGTCAGGCTGATGCGCTCGCCGCCGTCGACGAACGCGCCGCTCTCACCCCTGCCGCAGAACTGCAAGCCCTCGAGCCAGTACAGGGTGAGCACGGTGAAGCCGTCGTATAGCTGGGCGCAGTCGACGTCCGCCGGCGTCAGATCGGTGCGCGACCACAGGTGCGCACCCGCGCCCATGGCCGCGGTGGTCGTCATGTCCTCCCACTGATCCCACGAGGCGCGGCCGTGCAGCGCGCTCCCGACGGCCTCGAAGTGGATCGCCCGGTTCGGCGTGTCCGGCGCGTACGCGGCATCGGAGATAACCACCGCGGTCGCACCGTCGATCGCGATATCGCAGTCGTACAGGCACAGCGGGTCGCTGATCATCGGCGACGCGAGGTACTCGTCGAGCGTGAGCTCCTTGGTCAGGACCGCCTTGGGGTTAAGCGCCGCGTTGCGCCGCGCGTTCAGGCTGATCTGCGCCATCTGCTCACGGGTCGTGCCGTATTCGTGCATGTGGCGCCGCGCGTACAGGCCCATCCAGTTTGGACCCGAGTAGGCGCCGAACGGCAGGATCCACTGCAGGATCCCGGTGACCCCGTCGGCGTCGGTGGCGACGCGGTCGCTGCTTTGACGCCACGCGGTCGCCTCGTTCAGCGCCCGGTAGACGAGGACGTGGCGGCACATGCCCGAGGCGACCGCCATGCACCCGTGGATGACCGAGGCGAGCATCCCCGGGGTTTCCGGACCTGCGGCGTGCCAGGCGGGTTGGAGACGCAGCGCGTCGATCACGGCGTGCGGCCCCGGTCCCGACGAGCCCGGGCCAGGAGGCGCGAGACCCTCGGCCCGGGACACCGCGCCCGGCCATGAGACAACACCGTCGATGTCGGCCGGCGTCAGCCCGGCGTCGGCGATCGCGTCCAGGCACGCGTCCAGTGTGAGGGCAAGCACCCCCTTGGTCACCCGACGCCCGACCTCGGACTGGCCGATCCCCGAGATGATGCAGCGCTGCTCGAAACTCTCGGCCATGATCAAGCCGGCCTGAACACCGGGACGTACGCGTCACCCTGCTCGCGGAACTCCACCTGCACCGGCATGCCGATCGCGACCTCTTCGGGCGCGCACCCGACGACGTTCGTCATCAGGCGGAGGTCGCCCTGCTCGTCCAGCTGGACGATCGCGATCACGTACGGGACCTCGAGGCCGGGCGACCACTCGCGTTCGTTCACGGTGTACGTGTAGACGACGCCCCTTCCGCTGACCGGGCTCGGCTCGACGTCGTCGCTCAGGCAGCGCGGGCACCTGGGGGACGGCGGGTGGACGTAGTACCCGCAGTCCTGGCAGCGGACGATCCGCAGCTCGCCGTCGCGGCCACCCGTCCAGAACGCTCGGTTGTCGTCGTTGATCTGCGGTGTCGGGAACATGAGGCCTAAGTCTCGCTCTCCTGAGCTGAATTCGGGTCGAACCCTAGCACATCGAGACGGCCGCCCGGTCGACCTTCGATCGGAGCCCACGGCGGTAGACGGCGAGGCGAGTAGCACGCTTGACCTGGGTGCGGCCTGGTAGGATAATCGAACCAAGTTCAACTCAACGAATCAGGCCGCCCGGACGAGGAGAGTTCTTTGATGCTGTCGCGTGAATATCCCAACCTCTACATCGACGGTCGCTGGCAACAGCCCGACTCGAACGAGCGCTTCGACGTCATCTCGCCGGCCACCGGCGAGAAGATCGGCTACGTCCCCGCGGCCAATTCGACCGACATCGACCGAGCCGTCGAGGCTGCACGCGCGGCGTTCTTCGAGACGGATTGGCCGACACGCCCGGTCGAGGAACGCGCGGAGATGATGGAGCGGCTGGCCGCGCTGATCGCTGAGCACCAGCCTGAGTTCCGGGATCTGATCGTGGACGAGCTCGGTCACACCAAATTGACCGCCGAGGTCTATCACTCAGTCGCGCCGACGCTGCACTGGAACTACTACGCCAAGGTGGGCCGCGAGCACAGGTTCGCCGAGGTGCGCGAGTCCGACCTGTCGCCGCTGGCCGGCAACGCGGGCGGGTTGATCATGAAGTACGAGACCAAGAGCCTCCTGGTGCGCGAGCCGGTCGGCGTGGTGGCGGCGCTGTGCGCCTTCAACTTCCCCCTGGCCGGCATCGCGCAGAAGACGGCGCCGGCGATCGTGGCCGGCTGCACGGTCGTGGTCAAGGCCCCTGACCCGGATCCGCTCGCGCTGTTCGCGATGGCCGATCTGGTCACCGAGGCCGGTTTCCCGCCGGGCGTCATCAACATCGTCGCGGCGACTCGGGAGGCGTCCGAGCATCTCGTCGCCCATCCCGACGTCGACATGGTCACGTTCACCGGCTCAACTGACGTGGGCAAGCGGATCGGCGAGGTGTGCGGTGAGCAGATCAAGCGGTGCGTGCTCGAGTTGGGAGGCAAGTCCGCGGCGATCATCCTGGAGGACGCCGATCTCGAGAGCACCCTGCCGATGGTCGTCGGCTCGAGCGCGGGGACGAGCCAGGGCGAGAACTGCACGTGCATGAGCCGGATCCTGGCGCCCAGGTCGCAGTACGACGAGATCGCGGCCAAGCTCACCGAGGCGTTCCAGAGCCTGAAGGTCGGCGACCCCAACGACGACGACACAGTAATCGGGCCGCTGATCACCGAAGCCCACCGCGAGCGCGTCCTCGGGTACATCAAGAGCGCGGTCGGCGAAGGGGCCACGATCGCCACCGGCGGCGGCGTGCCGGAGCACCTCGACCAGGGGTGGTATGTCGAGCCGACGCTGCTGACCAACGTCACCAACGACATGAAGGTCGCCCAAGAGGAGATCTTCGGGCCGGTCATCGCCCTCATCCCCTACGAGGACGAGGAGGAAGCCATCCGCATCGCCAACGACAGCCGCTTCGGGCTCTCCGGAGCGGTGTTCACGGGCAACCCCGTGCGCGGATTCGAGATCGCGCGCCGGGTGCGCACCGGTACGTTCCGCGTCAACACCATGTCCGCTGACTTCAATTCCTCGTTCGGCGGCTACAAGGAGTCGGGGCTCGGCCGCGAGCACGGCCCGTACGCGATCGACGAGTACCTGCTGGACAAGACGATCTCGATCGAGCCGTCCGACGAGTTCCCCGAGGAAGTCGTCCGAGCCGCCCAGGCGACGGCGGCTCACGCGTAGGTGAAGCTGATGCGCGGCCCCGCCGGACCGGCGGGGCCGCCTGTCGCGGTAAGCGATCGCGGCCGGCTGCACGAGCTGATCGAGCGCGAGCAAACGCGCCTCGACGCCTCGACTCCGAAATCCTCGTTGATGTACCGGCGCGCCCACGCGGTGCTCGTGGGCGGCGTCGCGTCGTCCTTCCAGCGGCGCGTGCCGTGGCCCCTCTACCTGGCCCGCGGGGAAGGGCCCTGCGTCTGGGACCTCGACGGCAGGCGGATGGTGGATTTCCACAACGGATTCGGCTCGATGGTGCAGGGGCATGCGAACCCGTCGATCACGTCCGCGGTCCGAGACCAGATCACGAGCGGTAGTCACTTCGCGGCGCCGACCGAGGACGCGGTGATCGTCGCCGAAGAGCTGGCTCGCCGGTTCGGGCTGCCCAAGTGGCGCTACACGAATTCCGGTTCGGAGTCGACAATGGACGCGATTCGCATCGCGCGGGGTTTCACCGGCCGCGAGGTCGTGATGAAGATGGTGGGCGCGTATCACGGCCACCACGACGGGGTAATGGTCGCCACCGGCGGCGACCGCGACGTCCCCGACGATGATGGCAACTGGCCGTCGGTCTCCTACGGTGCGGGAATCCCGGCCTCGGTGTCGGAGCTGACGGTTGCCGTGCCGTTCAATGACGCGGCGGCACTCGACAGGCGGGTGCAGGAACTCGACCGCGAGTCACGCAAGCCGGCTTGTCTGATCATGGAGCCCGCCATGGTGCTGGGCATGATCCTGCCTGAGCCGGGCTACCTCGAGGCCGTGCGCGAGATCACCCGCCATCACGGCATCGTCCTGATCTTCGATGAGGTCAAGACCGGGCTAGCGGTTGCCGCCGGAGGTGTCACCGAGCGCTCCGGCGTGAGACCGGACCTCATTACCCTGGCAAAGGCGCTCGGTGGGGGGATGCCGTCGGGGGCGATCGGCGGCACGGAGGAGGTGATGTCGGTCGTCGAGGACGGATCGGTGTACCAGGTGGGCACGTACAACGGCAATGCGCTAACGATGGCGGCTGCCCGCGCGAGCCTGTTCGATGTCCTGACGCCGGACGCCTACGCTCGGCTCGAACGACTGAACCGCCGCATGGTTGACGGCTGCCACCGCGTCCTCGATGCGCACGGCACGGCTGGCTACGCGCTGGGCATCGGCGCCCGCGGCTGCGTGACGCTGTCGCCAATGCGGATCACCGACTACGCGACGCTGCGGGCGACTCAGGACACGGACCTGCTCCGGCTCACTTGGCTCTACGCGGTGAACTCCGGCGTGTTCATCACGCCGGCGCGGCCGGAGCAGTGGACGCTGTCGGTGGCGCACGGCGACGAGGACGTGGACGCCTACGTCGGGTTTCTCGACCACCTCCTCACCGATCTAAAGGTAGCCAGTTGACCCTTCGAACCGATCCGACGTAAAGGAGAGCCCGTGTCGTCAACCTCCACAACCGCAGCGACGACCGCCGGCATACGCCTGCATCCGGGGGCCGAGCGACGCTACCGCGAGCGCACGCGACGGTCACTCGAGTTGCTCGAGCAAACCAAGCCGCTGATCCCCACCGGTCACGCCGGCGGGATGTGGTACCAGCTGCCCTATCCGGTAATGCTGGAACGTGGGCAGGGTGCGCGCGTGTGGGACGTCGACGGCAACCGTTACCTCGACATGCGCATCGGTGACTGGGTCATGGCGCTAGGACACCGTAACGAGACAGTCCGCGACGCGATCGTCGCGCAGCTCGACCGCGCGTCACAGCTGGGATGCCCGGAATGGGGACTCGCGTACCGCATGGCCTCGCTCCTGATCGAGCGGATGCCGTCCGTCGAGCGGGTGCGCTTCCTCGCCTCCGGGACCGAGTCAAACCTCCTCGCGCTCCGTCTCGCGCGGGCGTACACGGGCCGAACCAAGCTGGCCAAGGCCCAGGGCAGCTACCACGGCATCGCCGATGTGCTCGTGGTCGGGGACTCCTCGATCAGCTTTGACGCGGCGGGCATACCCGCCGGGGTAACGCCAGGCGTGGCACAGGACGTGGTCGAGTTCCCGTTCAACGACCCGGACGAAGCGCAGGCGGTGCTCGAGCGCGAGGGAACAAACATCGCCGCGGTCCTGGTCGAACCGATCATGGGTGCCGCCGGCATGGTCCCCGCCACCACCGAGTTCCTGAAGCGGCTGCGCGAAGTCACGGCGCGCCTCGGCATCGTGCTGATCTTCGACGAGGTTGTCACGTTCCCGGTTGCCTACGGCGGTGCGCAGGCGCACCACGGCGTGACCCCGGACCTGACCGTGATGAGCAAGGCCATCGGTGGGGGACTGCCACAGGCCGCCGTCGGAGGTCGCGCCGAAATCATGGGGCTGCTCGATCCCTATCTGCACGACGGGCGCGCCCCGGTGCTCGCGGCGTCGACCTTCGGTGGGAACGTGACCGCGCTGGCCGCCGGGATCGCCGCGATCGAGCAGCTGACGCCCGAGGTGCACGCGCGCGTGCAGGCGGTCGGGGAGCGGATGCGCCGGGGGATCGATGACATCGGCGAGAAGTACGGCATCCCGCTGCACGCCACGGGCTTCGGTCACCTGTACGGCATGCAGTGGGCGCCCGAGCGCGTTGTCGACTACCGCACGCGAATGCTCGGTGACAACGAGAAGCTCGCCAACATCATGCTTGGGTTGCTCAACGAAGGCGTTTACCAGTATTCGTTCGGCACCCTGCTGCTCAGTGCCGTGCACGGTGACGGCGAGATCGACGAATTCCTCGGCGCGCTCGAGAGCGCGCTGCACGCCGTCGATCTGGTGTCCTGACGTGGATCTGGGACTGGCGGGTAAGCGGGCGATCGTCACCGGCGGCTCGCGGGGAATCGGGCGCGCGATCGCGCTCGGCCTCGCGGCCGAAGGCTGCGCCGTCGCGATCGGCGCGCGTGACGCCCACGGCGTCGAGATGACCGTCGCCGAGTTACGCGGCCGTGGCGCGGCGGCGCACGGCGAGACGCTCGACGTGACCGACGCGGACGCGCTCGAGGCGTTCGTGGCGTCATCGGCCGGCGCCCTCGGTGGACTCGACCTGCTCGTGGCCAACGCCGGGGCATTGAGCGGCGGGCCACGGATCTCGGCGATCAAGGCGAGCGACTGGCGCTACACGTTCGACATCAACGTCACGCACCCGGCGATCGCGGCGCGCGCGGCGGTCCCGCTGATGGCCACGACCGGAGGCGGCGCGATGGTCTTCATCTCCTCGATTGCTGGGATGCACCCGTGGACCCGGCCGCACTACGGCGCGGCGAAGGCGGCGGAGAGTCACCTCGCGGGCTCGCTGGCGCGCGAACTCGCACCGCTCGGGATACGCGTCAACGCGATCAGCCCGGGCTCGATCATGCACCCGGGGTCCGGGTGGGAGCGGGCGGCCGAGGACCGCGCGGCGTTCGACCGGTGGCTCGAGCACGAGCTCCCGTTCAAGCGGCTGGGCACCGACGCCGAGGTCGCCGACGTCGTCTGCTTCCTGTTGTCGGACCGCGCCTCGTGGGTGACCGGAGTCAACTTGGCGGTCGACGGCGGTCAGAACCCACCCAACATGATGACGACTCAGCCGATGCCGGGCCGCTGGCGCGACAGCTGACCGGCTCAGTCGAGCTCGTCGGTGAGGATCAGTGCGCCGGAGTCGTGCACCGTGCCACTGAGGCCGGCGTCGATGTACGAGGTGGTCGTCGCCTCCATGACGATCGCCGGCCCGGCGAACCGCGCTCCGGGCGCCAGCGACTCTCGCTCGATGAGCTCGAACTCGCACCACTCCTCGTTCGTGAACGAGTAGGCCCGGGCGGTACGCGGCGCGCGCGGCGCACCATTAACGGTCGAGTGACGGGGACGCACCGCGCGTGGGAGGACCGTACGCTCGATCGCCCGCACAGAGAGGATGTCCACGCCGACGTCGAAGCTATGGCCGTACGTCCGCTCGTAAAGCTCGGCAAACCGACGGGCGATCTCCTGGGGCGACTCGGCGACGGCGCCGTCGGCGAGAGCCACCGGGACGGTCAACGTGTACTCCTGGCCGGGATAGCGCAGATCGAACTCCGCCTCATGGGTCACAGTGCCCTGCAGGTCAGCCTGCGCCCGAGAATCCAGCTGCTCGATGAGGTGCTCGATCGTCCGCTGCGCCCGGGCGATTCCGCCGTCGTCAAGCGGGGAGACAATCGTCAGCGCGGCCGAGCGCACCACGTCCTGCTCGAGCAACCCCCAGGCTGAGAAGTTGCCCGCGTAGTTGGGGATCACGATCGTCCGGATGCCGAGCTCGCGGGCCAGCAACGAAGCAAACAAGGGACCCGCGCCGCCATAGGCGATCAGCGCCGCCGAGCGCGGATCCTCGCCCACCTCGATGCTCACGGCTCGGATCGCGCCGGCCATGGTCGCGCCCGCCACACGCAGCACACCGCGCGCCGCCTGCTCGGGCTCGAGGCCAAGCTGGTCTCCCAGGCGAGCCAGCGCCGCCGCGGCGGCGTCGATGTCGAGCCTCAGGCCGCTCGCGAGAGTCTCGCGCGCCAGCATGCCGAGGGTCACGGCGGCGTCAGTCACCGTTGGTTCGGTGCCGCCCCGGCCGTAACAGACCGGCCCGGGATGGGCGCCGGCGCTGCGCGGGCCCACGTCCAGCAGGCCACGCTCGGCAGATGCGATGGAGCCGCCCCCGGCCCCGACCGACCTGACGTCGACCCAGGGCGTTTGCAGCGGCATGCCCACGACCTCGCCCTCGTACTTGACGCGAGGCCGGCCGTCGACGAGCAAGCAGGTGTCAAAGCTCGTGCCACCGACGTCAGCGGTGATCGCGAGGGGAAGACCGACCTCGGCGCACAGCTTGCTGGCTCCCACGGCACCGGCGACGGGACCTGACATGGCCGTCTCGAACGGGCGCGAGCGCGCCTCGGCGAAGCTGAGGCAGCCACCTGCCGACGTGGTGATGAGGCACTCGCCGGCGAACGCCTCTTGGCGCAGCCCGGCCTCGAGCCGCTCCAGATAACCCGAGACCGCGGGCCGCACGTACGCGTCGACCACGGTCGTCGACGCACGCTCGTACTCGCGGTACTGGCCGCTGACCAGGTGCGAGAGCGACACCGGGCCGGCGAAACCGGCCTCGCGCAGGACCTCCGCCGCCTCGAGCTCGTGCGCCGGGTTGGCGTGCGAGTTGAGGAACATGATCGCGACGCAGTCGACGCCTTCGCGGGCGAACGTCGAAGCCGCCTCTGTCACGCCGACCCGATCGAGCGGCTGGCGGACCGTGCCGTCAGCCAGAACGCGCTCACGGACACCCAGCCGCAGCGGCCTGGACACCAGCGGCTCCGGCGTCCTGAACAGGCGGTCCCACATGTGCTCGCCGCGCTCGTCGACCCGGAGCAGGCGCCGAATCTCGAGCACGTCGCGGAAGCCATCGGTCGTGAGCAGGCCCACGCGGGCGCCCTTGCGCTCGAGCAGGGCGTTGAGGCCGACCGTCGTGCCGTGCAGAAAGTAGCCGGCGTGCTCCACCGCCGAGCGCTCAACCGTGCTCGCCAGCACGCCCTGCACGGCCTGGTCCACCGCGGCCGGATTGGACGGTCCCTTCCCCACCGTGATCTCGCCGGACTCCTCGTCGAGCACGATCAGGTCGGTGAACGTGCCACCCACGTCGATGCCGATGCGCGTTGCCATATCGCTCCTCCTCTAGAACGCGTGCGGGTAGCGCGCCCGCGCACCAGCCTCGGTCAGATAACCCGCGTCGATATCCGCTCGAACCTCGTCAGCCGGCCGCTGCTCGGGCGGGCCGAAGGCGGCGCCGCCGCCCGTGCGAACCTCGATCCGCGTTCCCTCGGGGACGCGCAGGCCGGTGACCTTGGTGTGTTGCTCGACGGTGCCGTCCGGAGCGTGGACGAGGACCTGATTGCACCGGCCGGTTTGCCCGCCGGCGAGAGCGAACGGCGGTACCTGCGAGCGCTCGTTGACCACGGTGAGGTCCATGTCGCGCAGCGCGGTCACGGCGAAGTCGATCCCGGGCCCGCCCCGGTAACGCCCGGCGCCGGCGGAGTCCGGTGCATAGTCCGCACACTCGACCACCATCGGCGTCTTCGCCTCCCACACCTCCCACGACATGCCGCGCAGCCCCGAGATGCCGATCGGCATGAGGGGGCCAGCGCCGTCGCCGTACGCCGCGGCCGCCGGCGCGCCGCCGACGACGTTGATCGAGTCAGCCCAGAAGCTCCCCTCGGCATCGAGTCCCCACATCACGAGAGAAACGCACATGTCGAACCCACCGGGCATGTACTCCGGCCTGGCCTGGGCAATTGCTTCATTGATCGCCTCGATCAGGATGTACATCGGGTAGCTGGCCAGCGCGCACGGCGCGGGGCGCTGAGGATCGAACATCGAGCCGGGTCGAGTCCGCAGCTGGAGCGGGCGGAAGTAGCCCTCGTTGGCCCGTCCGTCGTCGATCGCCAGGGCCATCATCGCGCACCGCATGGCCGAAATGACCCCCACGCGCGGGCTGTTGACGGGCCCGGGCTGCGCCGGCGGAGCATCGGTGACGTCGATCGTGATCGACCCGTCCTCGATCTCGACCGCGACCTCGAAGGGGAGCATCACCTGCTCGAGGCCGTTGTGCTCGTGGACCATCGTGCTCGTGTAACGACCCGGCGGTAGCTCGGCTAGCCGCTCGCGCATCTTGGCCTCGCTGGCATCGAGGATCACCTCCACCGCGGCCTCGAACTGATCGAGCCCATAGCGTTCGATCAGCTCGAGCAGCGCTCGCAGCCCAGCGCGACAGGCTCCGGCCTGCGCACTTAGATCTCCGGCGGCGGATTCGGGCAGGCGAGTGTTGGACAGGATCGTGCGGTAGAGATCATCATCGCGGCGGCCTGCCTTGAACAGCTTCACCCCCGGATAGATCGTGCCCTCCTGAAACAGGTCGGTGCTGTTGCTCACGAACGGCGCCAGGGCGCCGACATCGAGCTGATGGGCCTTGATCGCCGCGTAGGCAACGAGTTCACCGTCGAGGAAGCCAGGCACGATCACCGCTACGTCCCACTGGTGAGTCCCGGTCAGGTACGGATCGTTGACGACGATCACGTCGCCGTCCTGCAGACCCTCCCGGGTGGCGTAGTGCTCGAACGTCGCTTGCACGCAGAAGCCGAGACTGCCGGTGAACATCGGCAGCGTCTGGATCTGGGACAGCATCCGGAACCGGCGGTCGTACAGCGCGCCGCCACCGTCGAGGACGTCGTAGATGATCGGCGAGAACGCGGTGCGCTTCAACGTCACGAGCATCTGATCGGCCGCCGCGTCGAGGCCGTGTCGAATGATCGACGCGGTCACCGGATCTACGGCCGCGGCGCGGTCAAGCTGCGCAGACTCAGTGGGCGCGTCCATATCTCTCTCCTGTCCCGCTATCTCAACCTGAGGTCACTTTAGTTATGCAATTCTATCGTGTGTCCCACAGATCGGCAAACCACGCAAACGCAATGGTTTGACAGCGCTCAGCCGGGACACTAACGTCCCGTCCTCGGGGGTATGCCTGACTTGAACTCAGCTAGCTCAATGCAGCGACGGGTGTGATGA
>Ga0335078_10005235_pt1 | contig 19175 bp, 17 predicted proteins | sample Lox_Sample_32_FD_206711 | JGI IMG/M metagenome (GOLD analysis project Ga0335078, IMG submission 206711) | Soil microbial communities from Loxahatchee National Wildlife Refuge, Florida, United States - Lox_Sample_3.2 | ecosystem: Environmental > Terrestrial > Soil > Wetlands | place: USA... | reverse complement strand
AGCACGGCTGTCGGAATGTGCCAGTAATTCCGCATGACTCTTTCCCTGTCCATCCCCGCAGTGTCGCCTGGTGCGACTTCGAACGCCATGGTCTGGACCGCCACAAACCGTGCTGGCGCTGCTGGTGATCGTGAACTATATTGTAACTGGATGAAAGAGTATCCTTTTTTGTCACGCCTGTCCAGTTTCACGGGCAGGGCCGCCGTGTTCTTCTTCTTCCTCTCCCTGCTTTTTTTCTTTTTTTTCATTCTTGGAAACTATCAGGATTTCCTGGACTCCACGCAGCTCTTTCTTCTCTCCCTGCTGAGGCTTGCTCTTGTGCTTGAGCTTGCGAGCGCCGCATATTTCGCGATCTTCCTGGTGCGCAGGAGCTTCTCCGAACGCCACCTGTTCATCCTGAGATGGGTGCTTCTTGTCATTGCGATGGCCGGCTCCACCGGCCTCCTCCTGGCGCTTCAGTACGTGCGCGCGTGGCTCCATTCCTGAAAAGTCGCTATACTCCGCGCATGTCCGCGTTCACCCTAGAGTCCCCGGCCGCCATTCACTTCGGCCCCGGCGCCGTCCTTAAGCTGCGCGACATCGTTGCCGGCGCCGCAAGGTCACGCAGCTCCGCGCGCGCGTTGCGGGTTCTCCTGGTGAGCGGGACGCGGTGGCTTTCGTCCTCAGGCTGGGTTGAGAGGCTGGCGAAGCTCCTTCCCGCGGGGGATGTCAAAGTGGCGGCTTGCGCAAAGGGTGAGCCATCCACGGAGACCATTGCGTCGTTGCTGGACGAGGCCGGGGACTACTCCCCGGATGTCATCCTGGCAATCGGAGGAGGCTCGGTTCTTGATACCGCCAAGGCGCTTTCCGCCCTCCTGGTGCACGGCGGGCCGGTGACGCGGTTCCTGGAAGGGCTGCCTGATTCGATTCCCGTGCCCGGCCCCGGCATTCCGTGGATCGCCCTGCCGACCACGGCCGGCACGGGGGCAGAGGTGACGAAGAACGCCGTGGTGCGGCTGGCCGACCTCGGAGTCAAGCGGAGCATGCGCTCCCCCTACCTGCTGGCGCATGCCGTGATTGTAGATCCTGAGCTGACGGTCACGCAGCCGGCGCGGGTCACCGGCATAGCAGGACTGGATGCGCTGACGCAGCTCGTGGAAGCGTATGTCACGCCGAAGTCCAATCCTTTTGTGCGGTCCCTTGTTGAAGGGGCATTCGAGCCTATGATCCGCTCCCTGGAGGGACTGGGCGCGCGCCCGCAGGACCTGGAGCTGCGCGCCGCGGCAAGCTACGGCGCGCTTGTTTCCGGCATTGCGCTGGCAAACGCCGGGCTCGGCGCGGCGCACGGGTTTGCCGCGGCGTTGGGCGGGATGTTCGAGGTGCCTCACGGGCTGGCATGCGCCGTGTCCCTGCCGCACGTCCTGGAAGCCAACGCCGACGCCATTGGGGAGCCCGTCAGCCGCCTGGCGTCGACGGTCCGCGGAAGGAAGACCGCGGACGGGGATCCCGTCCGCTGGCTCATCACCAAGGTGAAGGAGATCCTCCGGGGATTCGATCTTCCGCTGGACTTGCGGGAATACCGGATTCCTGCCGAAAGGATCAGTGAGATAGCGAAGATGTCTTCAGGCTCCAGCATGAGCGGAAACCCGCGGCAGCTCGACATGGACGAAAGGGAAGCGATGCTCGTGAAGATCATCGGGACCGGGAGCGCACGGTCATGACGAAGGCGGTCCGCGGCGCCATCCAGGTTCGGCAGAACGACTGGACTTCCATCCACGACGCAGCCACCCGGCTGGTGTCGGAGATTCTCACGGCCAACGGGATCGACCGGGAAAAGATCATCAGCATCATATTCTCCGTCACTGAGGACCTGGACGCGGCAAATCCTGCAACCGGCCTTCGGAAGGCCGGATTCGTGGAGACCCCGCTTTTCTGCGTGCAGGAGGCCCGGGTCAAGGGCGGCATGCCCCGGATCATCCGGACGCTGATCACCTTCGAGGGCCCGGCAGGGCGGAAGGTCACGGCGGTCTACCGTGACGGCGCTGAGTCGCTTCGTCCCGACATCGTCTTTGGGGCGCCGCAGTGAGCCGGCTGCCGCAGAGCGTGTGGCACGTCACTCGGGAGTACGCCGGCCTGGCGGAAGCCGGCGGCGTGAAGGACGTGGTCCGCGGGCTGGCGGACGCGCTTGTCAGCCGGGGCGTGCCGACAACGGTCGTCCTTCCCTGGTATGGCTTCCTTCAGCCCGAAGTCCACGGGTTGAAAATCGACGCGCAGCCGGTTGCTGCCTTTCCAATGTCTTTGCCCGACCAGGACAGGGAGAATCGCCTTTTTCCGGAGCCCGTGCAGGTCTTCGCAACGGACATGGGCAGCGTGCGCATCCTGCTTGTCCAATCACCCCGCTTTTCGGCGCTTCGGGATGTCTACACGTACACGGCGGAGGATGAAGCTGAGAACGAGTGGAAAAGAAAGGGAACGGGGCATTGGGACGCCCACCAGCTGAACATGGTGCTCCAGACCGCGGCGCTGGAAGCGGCCGCCCGTTGTGAGCCCGGCCGCGTGCTCTTCCATTGTCATGACGGTCAGACCGCTTTCCTCCCGGCGCTCATGCGGGAGAGAGAGGAATATGCGGAGCGCTTCAAGGACGCCGGCACGGTCGTGACCATCCACAATGCCGGCAAGGGCTATCACCAGGAGGTATGGTCGCGGGAGTTCGCGGGGCTCCTTACCGGGCTCTCGCAGCGCGTGCTTGAGAAAGGGATGCTCGGCACCGCGGTGGATCCGTTCCTCCTTGCGGGCTCGTACTCCCTCCTGTGCACCGTGTCGGAGCAGTACGCCCGGGAACTGCTTGCGGAAAAAGACGCGGAGGTGAGCGGCGGCCTGGGCAGGACGTGTCGTCAGCGCGCAATTCCAATCCGGGGAATCACCAACGGAATAGATCCAACTCCCTGGGACCCCCGTTCCGGCGCGCAATCCGCGCTGCCCTTCCCATTCGATCCATCAAAGGGGGACCTGGGCGGAAAGCGGAAGTGCAGGATCGATTTATCGGCCCGGCTGGGTTTCACGGCGGCCGCAAAGCAGGTCCGGCTTGCCTTGTATGCGTTTGTCGGACGCCTTACCGAGCAGAAGGGCGTGGGTGTCCTCTTCGATATGCTGGAGATGGCTCTCCGGGAAGAGGAGAGCCCGCTGTTTGTGGTCCTTGGGTCCGGGGAGAAGCAGCGGGAGGAAAGGTTCCGTCACCTTGCCGCCAGGGAGGACACGGGCGGCAAGCTGTGCTTCGTTTCCCGCTACGATCCCCAGCTGGCAAAGCTCATCTACGCGGCAAGCGATTTCTTTCTCATCCCGTCTGAATACGAGCCGTGCGGGCTCACGGATTTCATCGCGCAGCTCATGGGGAACATCCCCATCGTCCATCGTGTCGGCGGCCTTGTCAAAGTGAGGGACGGGGAGACCGGCTTCTCCTATGACGAGCAGACCCCGGCTGCGCTCCGCGCAGTGGTGGACAGGAGCAGCCGGCTTTTTGCCTCCGAGCCTGCCCGCCTGGAGGAAATCCGCAGACGCGCCTTTTCGGAGATTTTCTCCCATCACACCTGGCGCCAGGTGCTGCAGGACAGTTATCTTCCGTTCTACGACGAGGCCCTGGAGGGACCAGAGTGGACGCGGAGGTAAGCCTCAAGACATCGATCGATGTCGCGCGGATCCGCCGCGCCTGCCGCGTGGCAGAAGACTGCCTGCGGTTTCTTGCCACGCAGATCAGCCCGCGGGTGACCACGGAGGAACTGGACCGCAAGGCAGCCGTCTACCTTGACAAGCACAACGCGGGGGCGGCGCTCCGGGGATACCGGGGGTTCCCCGGGTGCATCTGCGCATCCGTGAACAACGTGGCCGCGCATGGAATTCCCACCAACCGGGCGCTGGAAGAAGGGGACCTGCTTTCGCTGGACATCACGGTGAACGTCGACGGCTGGTTCGGAGACGCGGCGTGGAGCTTCCTGATCGGCAAGGGCAGCCCGGACGCGCGGCGGCTCCTGAAAGCCGCGTGGAGAGCATCCCTCTCCGGCGTCAAGGCGGCCCGGGCCGGCGCCCGCATCGGAGACATCGGTTCCGCCATCCAGAAGACGGCGCGAGGGTTCGGATGCTCCGTCATCGAGGACTACGTCGGGCACGGCATCGGCCGCGCCATGCACGAAGATCCCATGGTCCTCAACTTCGGCACCGCGGACACCGGAATGAGGATTGTTCCCGGCATGGTTTTCACCGTGGAGCCCATGCTCAACCTCGGCGGCCGGGAGGTCCACGTGACGGAAGACGGCTGGACGCTCGTAACCACGGACGGAAGCCTTTCGGCGCAGTTCGAGCACACCGTGGCCGTGTTTCGGGACTACACGGAAGTCCTCACGTATTCCCACGGAGATATCTTCGACTCCGTTGACTTTCCCCCCGCCATGACGTAGCCCGCGGCCTGCCGCCGCGGGGCAATGGTCAGACCTTGAGATTCCGGCGAACGAACTCCTGGACGCTGACGGGCTTGATCTCGGGATACCGTGAATTGTCCAGACGAAGCAGCTTGCCCTTGCCGCTGGCGCCAACCCACGCGTATTGGAGGCTGATCCACTCCCAGGGGTTCGTGGCGGTTCGTTTCTTTTCCTCGATCAGGGACCGCAGCTGGTCCAAGGTTCCCAGCGACTGGCCTTGCAGCTTTCGCCCGCTTACCGTCTCAAGCTCACGGCGGAGCTCATCCGCGGTCAACGTATTCCCGGCCACGGAAAGCGGTTTGTTCGTCATGTCGTGGTCCGTCGCGACGGCCGCGGTGTAGAGCGCAACATCGGTGATCGCCGTGTAGTCCAGCGGCTGGTTTCCGTCCCCCCAGAAGCGGAGGACTCCTTTCTCCCAGTCGATTGTCGGGAACCGGGGCGACAGGACGACGTCAAGGAAGCCGCCGCAGTAGACCGACGTCGGCGCCACGGAGCTGGTGATGAAAGACTCGTCGAACTTCTTGCGGAGGCCAAGGTTGTAATTGTCTTCAAGGTCGAGCCTGGATAAGTCCGCGGAGAAATCAGACGGAATCATACGCCTGACCCCCGCGGCCTCCGCGGCCGCCAGCAAACGGCCTTGCCCTTCGACAATCACATCGGGTCCGCCCTGCACTGCGCTGACCACGACGTCGATATTCTCACAGGCTTTGGCCAGGCTTGCGGGGTTGTCCAGGTCGCCGCGGACGACGGTCACTCCGCGTGATCGCAGCTTCTCGATTCTGGTTGCCCTGTCCGTGCCCGAGCCAGTTGCGCGCACCATGGCTCGGACCTCCGCTTTTCCCCCATCAATGAGCGCGCTTGCGATCAGGTGGCCCAACCAACCCGCCGCGCCGACAATCAGGACCCGGGTTTTCTGCATGGTTCCTCCGGATGAAAAGTACGCTGGGAAATGCGACGGCGGCGACTGGCTCAATGGCGAGGAGTCGCTGATCTTTGCACAGAGTCCGCCCGTGACCGACGCTATTGCTTGACACTGGACATGCAGCAAGATACCGTTGCACACCATGTAGCATGTTCTGCGATAACGGTTTCGGGCCACCTTAGCTCAACTGGCAGAGCACGTGATTTGTAATCTCGAGGTTCCCGGTTCAATTCCGGGAGGTGGCTTTCTCCTGAAAATACCATAAAGCGGTACTCCGAAGATGAAGTCAGGTCAATCCTTCATTCCGCTGGAGCAACCGCGCCGTCCGCCCTTCGCCTGCTTCGTTGCCGGATGAGAAACAGCACGTACACGCCGATTCCGATTGCCATGGACCCGTATTCGACGGCATACGCAACGACGATGGAGTGGTTGTACAGCCCCAGGCCCACCATCGGGGATCCGCCCAGGAGAAGCGGCAGATCCGGTTGCGCCGGTTTTCCGCCGAAGACTGCTCCCATGGGATGGGTGATGAAGTCGATCACCCAATGACTGAACACGATCAAACCAGCGAGAATACCGGCCCGGTAGCTCTTGAAGATCGCTGCGGAAAGTGCGCCGAAGGCAAGGGACGAGGCCGCAGACATCAGGAGGCCGTGCGACCAGGGAAAGTAGCCTGTCTTTTCGACCCCCAGGAGCCAGAAGAGGAGAGCCAGGATATCGAGCGTTTCAGCGGCAATGATGAGAAACCAGACGGGCACCTTCCGGGAGAGAGGCCGGGAAGCGAACCCCGCGGCGATATGGACAAGCGCTGCCATATGGACCTCCTTTTTTTATGATACGGCGGATACTATGCCTTATGGCCGCAAGCGCGCAACTCTTCCGGGAACAAAGCGGCGTTCGCGCGCCCCTTGACAGAGGGGGACGATTTCTCATATGACCTTGTGGCGTAGCCTACATTGGGCCTTTCGCCACGCGCTCCGCACGTGGCTGTCGGCCAGCGCAAATGCGCCTTGCGCGTTTGCTGGGGGAGATTCCCGAGTGGTCAAAGGGGGCAGACTGTAAATCTGTTGGCTAAGCCTTCGAAGGTTCGAATCCTTCTCTCCCCACGAGCCTTCTTCCCTTCATCAGGGAGAAGGCTTTTTTGTCTCTGTGACCAAGCCAGGTAAGCGCCATGTCAGCCAGAACCTTCTATGAAAACGGCCTCCACTTCGAGTGCAAGCGATGCTCGAAGTGCTGTCGCCTTACTCCCGGGTATGTCTTCCTTTCGGAAGCGGACATCGAACCGCTCTTGTCGGCGCTCAACGTCTCGCGGCAGGATTTCCTGCGCCTTTATTGCCGCCGCGTGCATTTCGGCATCGCCCAGAGGCTGAGCCTCAAGGAGAAGCCCAACGTGGACTGCATCTTCTGGGAAGGGGGCGGGTGCTCCGTGTACGCGGCCCGGCCGCTTCAGTGCAGGAGCTTTCCGTTCTGGAGCTCATGCCTCTCCTCCGCGGCTGAATGGGACTTTCACGCCCGACAGTGTCCGGGTATGGGGGAGGGCAGGCTGCACCCGCGGGAGGAGATAGAAGCCTGGCTTGCCCGGAGGCTGGCGGAGCCTTTCATCGAAGCCGGGGGCTAGGGGGAGTGGCAGGGATCTTTCTTTCCGATAATGAGGAGAACGAGCTGTACGTCCTTCTCAAGCCGAAAGAAGCCGGCCTGGGGGAGGAGCTGCGGGAGCTCTTGCGAAGGGTGGAGCGTTCGCTGTACCAGAGGCTGACAATAGAGGAGATCGAGCGGCTGTCCGGCCGTTTCTCCTGATTCCACGGCAGAGGGATCGTTGATTTCGGGGTGCGGGAGCGATATTTTTCCGGAGAGGCCGGGGAAGGCCTAGGGGTCAATGAGCAGACGAGCAATCCTTCTTCGGATCTCCGTCATTGCGCTGGGGATCGTTGCATGCGTGGGGGGCTTCTTTCTCTTTTTCAATTCCAGCCCCCGTACGGCCGCCGCCGCGGACAGGCTTTTTTCCGTAGAGAGAGGGGAAAGCCTTACCATCATCAGCCAGAGGCTCCAGGAGGAGGGCTTCATCCGTTTTGCTCCCTTGCTTGACTTCGTCGGCAGGGTCCGGGGGACACAGGGAGCCTTCAAGGCCGGGTACTACCGCATTCCTGCGGGAGCAACGGCGCTCTCCATTCATTGGCTCCTGGTAGACGGCGCACAGACCCTTGAAAAGCTGACCATTCCGGAAGGGTGGAGCATCACCAAGATAGCCCGCCACATGGAGGCGCAGGGTGTGTGCTCCGCCGCTGATTTCATTGCGGCGGCAAAATCTCCCCAGATGATGTCGAAGCTCGGCATACAGGGTAGAAGCCTGGAAGGGTATCTCTTCCCGGATACGTACTATGTTCCCCGGCCATTCCCCGCGGATGGCATGGTGGAGTTGATGGTGAAAACCTTCTTCGACAACCTTGCCAGGATCATGCCGGCGTGGAAGGAGATGCCTCCGCAGAAGCTTCGGGAGGCGCTGATTGTGGCTTCCATTGTAGAGCGGGAATATCGGGCGCCCGACGAAGCCCCCATGATAGCTTCCGTGTTCTACAACCGGCTTCGTATGGGCATGGGGCTTGAATCGTGCGCTACTCTTGAATATATTATCACGGAGATCCAGCAAAAGGCACACCCGGAGTACATCACGACGGAAGATGAGAAGCTCAACTCACCCTACAATACGTATAAGTGGGCGGGTTTGCCACCAGGACCAATCTCAAACCCTGGAAGCACAGCGTTGGAGGCAGCTTTCCACCCCGCGCAGACGGATTTTCTGTACTTCGTCCTTCGGGATCCAACCGCGGGGAGACATTACTTTTCGCGCGACCTGAGCGAGCACAATCAAGCGAAGTACCTCTATCTGAAGAAACTGTAGGGGTATGCGGATACCGGAAAGTACGCTCTCTGAGATTCAGAACCGCCTCGATATCGCGGAGGTTATCGGGGAGTATGTCTCCCTGCAGCGCAGGGGAGGGAGGTACTGGGGGCTGTGCCCCTTTCACCAGGAAAAGTCGCCGTCATTCACCGTGACGCCGGAGAAAGGCGCGTACTACTGCTTCGGCTGCCACAAGGGAGGCGGGCTCTACCAGTTCGTCATGGAGGTGGAGAAGCTTGAGTGGCGTGACGCCGTGGAGCTTCTTGCCCGGAAGGCTGGCGTCGAGATCCCGAAAGGGGAAGGAGGAGGGGAGGGAGCAAAGCGGGAGGCGTTCCTGGAGCTGAACAAGCGGGTCGCGGGGAGCTTCCATTGGCTTCTCTGCGAGGGGCCGCAGGCGGAAACCGCCAGGAAGTACCTGGTTTCCCGGGGAGTGAGCCGGGACGTCATAGACAGCTTCCAGTTGGGCTATGCTCCGCCCTCGCGCGAATGGCTGCACGGGTTCCTTGTGCAGAAAAACTACTCGGAGGAGTTCCTGTCCCAGACGGGGCTCTTCATGCAGGGAGCCCGGGGAAGCGCGGCCGCGCTCTTTGCCAACCGCGTGATGTTCCCGATCGCCAACGCTCGCGGAGAGACGCTGGCTTTCGGCGGGAGGGCGCTCGGTGAGGCTCAGCCGAAGTACCTGAACTCGCCGGAGACTGCTTTTTTCCGAAAGGGGGAAAACCTTTTCGCCATCGACAAGGCGGCTTCCTCCATCCGGAGCAGCGGCGCCTTTGTGCTGGTGGAGGGCTACATGGACGTGCTGGCCATGCACCAGGCGGGGATCTCAAACTGCGTGGCTCCGCTCGGAACAGCTTTGACCGAGCTGCAGGTACGGCTCCTGAAGCGCTACGCGCAGAAGGGGATTCTTGTGTTTGATGGGGATGAAGCGGGCCAGAAAGCCACCCTGCGCGCGGTGGAGATGCTGGAGCGGCAGGACCTGATTGCCCAGGTGGTCGAGCTTCCGGAGGGAATGGACCCCGCCGATTTTGTCCAGAAAGGGGAGATCGGAGGGCTCCGCGCGGTGTTGGAAAAGCCTGAGGAGAGCTTCCGCTACCTGACGGCAAAGGCCGGCGCGCGGCATACGTTCTCCACGCCGGAGGGAAGGGAAGGGTTTCGTGACTTCCTTTTTCCTTTTGTTGCAGCCGTGAGCTCCCAGGTGAGGGCTGACGGCTACCTGGCGCAGATTGCCGATGCTCTGGATGTGGAACCCGGGGCAGTCAGGCGGGATTTTGCCGCCTGGCGGACAAAGGATCGGGATCGCAGCCGGGGCAAGGCTGCCGCGGTGCCCGATCGCCCGCAACAGGTCGGCGCTGACCTGTTTCTCCTGCTGGCCGTTGCGGCCAACCGTGAGCTTTTCCCGGTTGTCCGCGGCGGCGGGATCACCATGGCGGACCTGGATGACGAGCGGGCGCGAGCGCTTTTCATTGCCCTGGAGGAGTGCTTCCGCGCGGAGCAGACCAGTCTTGACGCCTTGTGTGATCGTATCGAGTCTCCGGCGCTGAAAGATCTTGTGATCCGCAAGATCGCGAGCGGGGAGTTCGATCTCAACCAGGAGAAGATGGTCAGGGATGGAGTGAGACGGGTGCGGCAGAGAGAGCTGGCAAAGCGCATTGACCAGCTGGGGGCGGAGATCAGGAGAATGGAACGCGAGGGACCGGATGCCAACCGCCTGCGGGAGCTGCTGGCGGAAAAAATGCATCTGGACGACGAGCTCGCGAAACTCAATACGGGGGCTGCAAGGGCTTGAAACCGAAAACGACGACAAAGAGCAGGGACGCGTCTCACGGGACGCCCCGGGAAGCGCCGCGTTCGGCGCGCAGAGAAGCATCACGGAAGAAGGAAAAGGCTGCCGGGCGGGCAGCGTCAAAAACGACGCGCGCCGTGGCCGCTGCGCCGGTCACGGAGCTTGCCGATGATCCTTCCATCAAGAAGCTTCTCGAATACGCCAAGGGCAAGAAGAGCGTCAGCTACGACGAGGTGAACGACTTCCTTCCTGATGCAATTGTGCACTCAGACCGCATCGAAGAGGTCATCGGGCTGCTGGAGAAGCACAACATCAAGCTGGAAGAGGAGGAGATCAGCCTCGACCTGGAAGAGGAGAAGCCGGGGAAGGACCGCAAGAAGCTCATCTACAGCGACAAGGAATCCTCCGTGGATGACCCCATCCGCCTCTACCTGCGGGAGATCGGGAAGGAGAACCTCCTGACCGCAGAGCAGGAAGTGGAGCTCTCCAAGGCCATGGAAGAGGGAGAGAACATCGTCACGGGGGTCATCAAGAACTCCGGCGTCCTGGTCCGTGAGTTCCTCCGCCTAGGCCTCCGGGCCACGTCGGCAAAGGATCCGCGGGAAATGAACCTCTCCAAGAAGGAGGCAACGGAGTACCTTGCGGAAACGCGCAAGCTCGGCGCTTTCTACAAGGAGCCCTTCAAGGATCATCTTCCCGGGGTCAAGCGCTACATGGAGATGAAACGCCAGACCGAGAGCGAAGGCGGGGACATCTTTGATGAGTCGTTCCTCGAGATCCGCAAGGACGTTGCAGATTCCCTGAAGAAGGTTGAGCTGAGGGCGGAGGACATCGCAGCCATTGCGGACCGCCTCATTGCGGTTGCCCGCCGCATCCGCTCCATCCAGAAGGAAATGGGGCGCGTGGAGAAACGTCTTCACATTGCCTCCGCAAAGGACATGAAGTCCATCGTTCGGAAGCTCACCGTGAGCTCGGAGCGGGAGAAGCTGGAGAAATCCGTCGGGATGGGCACGGAGCGGGTGCGGGAGCTCCTGCGGCTGCACCAGACGAATGAGAAAAAGCTTCAGCGCTACGAGACGGTGTTCGAGAACAAGTGTGAGGACATCCTGGCCATGGCGGACGAGATCGAGCGCGGCCGCATCATGATGAAAGAGGCCAAGGACAGGCTCATCAAGGCCAACCTTCGCCTGGTGGTGAGCATTGCCAAGAAATATACCAATCGGGGGCTTCACTTCTTCGATCTTGTGCAGGAAGGGAACATCGGCCTGATCAAGGCGGTGGAGAAGTTCGAATACCGCAAGGGCTACAAGTTCTCCACGTACGCCACCTGGTGGATCCGCCAGGCCATCACGCGCTCCATCTCCGACCAGGCGCGCACCATCCGCGTGCCTGTGCACATGATCGAGCAGATCAACAAGGTCATGCGGGAGTCCCGTCAGCTGATGCAGGTCCTGGGCAGGGAGCCCACGGATGACGAGGTTGCGGAGAAGCTGGGCTGGGCTACCGGCCGTGTGAAAGCGGTGAAGAGCGTTGCGCGGGAGCCCATCTCCCTGGAGACCCCCATCGGAGAGGAGGAAGACAGCCTCCTGGGGGATTTCATCGAAGACAAGGAAGTGGAAAGCCCCTCCAACATGACCGCGTTCCGCTTGCTCCAGGAGCAGCTGGAGTCGGTCTTGACAACGCTCCCCCCCCGGGAGCAGGAAGTTCTCAAGATGAGGTTCGGCCTGGAAGACGGGTACTCCTTGACGCTGGAGGAGGTGGGCCTCTACTTTAACGTGACCAGAGAACGCATTCGGCAGATCGAAGCCAAGGCGCTTCGGCGGCTGCGGCATCCGACGCGAAGCCGCCGTCTGAAGGATTACCTGGAACACTAGGGCAAGGAAGAAGGAAAAAACATGGCACGGACGATTTACGACAAGCTGAGAGCGCTCCAGGACGTGCTCTCCAAGAAGTTCGAGGTGGAAAAAGAGATCCAGGAGATCCCCAAGACCCTGGCAACCAAGACGGAGCTTCTGAACCGCCTCAAGAAGTCCTTCATGGACAAGAGCGCCACCTACGAGGCTGCGCAGGGCCGCGTCACGGACCTCGGCCAGAAGCTGACGGAGGCGGAGCAGAGCCGGGAAGGCTTTGAAGGCCAGATGGACGTGATCAAGACGCAGCGGGAGTACGAGGCGCTGGACAAGGAGATCAAAGACGCCACGGAGAAGGAAGGGCAGTTTCGCAAGGAGCTGCAGCGTGAGCAGTCTTCCCTGGAAGAATTGAAGAGCGCCATTGACAAAGAAGACATGATGATCCGCAAGCAGGAAGAGGACGTCAAGGAAGAGCAATCCAAGATCAAGGTGAAGATCAAGGAGAAGAACGGGGAGCTGAAGAAGCTGCAAGGGGATGAGAAGAAGATCACCCCCGGGCTGGATGAGGACATCCTGTTCAAGTTCGAGCGGATCATCAAGAGCAAGTCCGGCCTCGGAATCGTTTCCCTCACCAAGGGAGTCTGCACCGGTTGCTACATGATCCTGCCTCCCCAGTTCGTCAATACCGTCAGGCTGGGAGAGCGCGTGGAGTTCTGCCCGTACTGCAGCCGCATCCTCTTCTACCAGGAGGACGAAGAAGGCGAAAGCCTGGAGTCCGCCGCCATTGATGACGAAGCCGAAGAGGAAGAGGAGGAGGAAGAGGAGCAGGAGGAAGAAGCTCCGGAGGAAGAGGAAGAAGAAATCTAGCGAAGCGGGATCATCCCTCCTCGTTTTCCACGCTTGTGCTGCGGCCCGCTGCGTCCCCCGATGCGGCGGGCCGCTTGCCTATTATCGACCTTCGGCCGTCGCCCGACCATCGCTCCCGCTGTTTCGCTTCGCGGAAAATTGCGGCTCGCCGCTCCCGCCATCGCGCTTCGCGCGAGGCTGCCGCGGCAAGCCGCTTGCCTATTATCGACCTTCGGCCGATAATAGGCAGGGCAGGTCAGGTCACCGCCCAAGCGGATCCGAAGGGTTCGTGAGGGAGGAAAGTCCGGGCTCCAGAGAGCGGAACGCCGGGTAACACCCGGGTCCCGGATGTCCCAGGGGGATCCGGGAACAGACAGTGCCACAGAAAACATACCGCCCCTGCGCGCCTTCAAACCGCGCGCCGGAGCAAGGGTGAAAAGGCGGGGTAAGAGCCCACCGCCCAGCCGGCAACGGGTGGGGCACGGAAAACCTCGTTCGGAGCAAAGCCGAGCAGCAGGGGGCTGCTCGCCCATCACGCGTTCGCAAGAGCGTGTGAAACCTGCGGGTAGGCTGCACGAGGGCGCGGGAAACCGCACCCCGAGAGAGATGGTGACCCTCGACAGAACCCGGCTTATCGATCTGCCCTTTTTCTGATATGATTTGAGCGTGCCTGGCGTGGAATACTGATGATCCTGAACTACGATCACTACCGGACCGGTCAGCGCAAGCGCGGCCGCCGGACCGCACTTGTCACTCTTGGCGTCGGGGCGCTCCTGGTCCTGGTGGTCCTGGCCATTGTTCTGAGAATCCCGTCGCGTCTCTTCGACCCCGGCGTCATGCGGCAGGCGCCGGGAAAGCTGCCGGATCTGTGGAAGGCGGAGAACTATGAAGGCGTCATTGCCGCGGCGGATTCGATACTCCGCGGAGATCCGCTGAACGCCAACGCCCTTTCCTATAGAGGCTTTGCATATTTCTATCGCGCAGCCTCGGAAAACGCCCTTGAAGAGAAGCTTCCCTACCTCGATGAATCTGTCGTTTCCCTGAGGCGTGCTCTCCTGGCGGGAACGCCGTTTGTCGGAGAAGCCGATTATGTCCTGGGGAAGGCCTACTTCTACAAGGGGAAGTACTACTACGATGAATCGATCTCCTTCATGGAAGCATCCCTGGGAAAGGGCTATGTCCAGAAGGACTCAAACGAATACATCGGCCTCGCGTATACCCAGCTGGGTGATTACGACAAAGGCATGGAGTATTTCCTGACCGCCTTGAAGGAGGACTCCGGAGACCTGCTGCTCTTGACAATCGGGCAAACTTACTACCAGATGAAGCGGACCACGGACGCCATCGATTATCTTCTCCGGACCCTCAACAAGACGGACGACAAGGCAATCGAGAAGCGGGCACGGTTTCTCCTGGGCGAGATCTATCTCGACAGGAATGAGCTGTTCAAGGCTGAGGAGCAGTACGCGGCAATTGTCAAGATCGATCCCCAGTCGGCGGACGCGCATTTCTTCCTGGGGGAAGTGTATTCAAAGATGAATGACCCGGTGAAGGCCAGGGCAGAATGGCGCAACGCCCTGATCATTGATCCTTCACACTACGGGGCAAAGCTCCGCTACTACTCCAAGAGGTAGGAGCGCGCGCCGCGGCGGACGCCGCGTGAATGTCACGGCAGCCCGGGGCAAAAGCCCGGGCGGTAGAGGCCGGACCGCAAAGGGAGGTTTTCCTGATGGCCTGGGACAGGATGTTCGAAGCTTTTTCCACGGATCTGGGCATTGATCTGGGCACCTGCAGCACGCTTGTTCATGCGCGGGGCAAAGGGATCGTCCTGTGTGAGCCTTCCGTGGTCGCAATGGAGCGCGGAACGAAGAAGGTCATGGCCGTGGGCACCGAGGCCAAGAAGATGCTCTGGAAGACCCCCGGAGATATCGTCGCGCTTCGCCCCATCCGTGACGGAGTGATCGCGGATTTCGAAGCTACGGAGAAGATGATTCGCTACTTCATTGAGAAGGTCATCTCCCGCCGCTGGTTCGTGAAGCCTCGCATGGTGATTGGCGTTCCCACCTGCATCACGGAGGTGGAGAAGCGCGCGGTGCGTGACTCCGCGGAGCAGGCCGGCGCGCGCGAAGTGTACCTGATCCAGGAGTCCATGGCGGCGGCCATCGGGGCCAACATCCCCATCCTGGAGCCCGCCGGGCACATGATCTGCGACATCGGCGGCGGGACCACGGAGATCTCCGTCATCTCCCTGGGCGGCATGGTGGTGACCAACGCCATCCGCGTGGGCGGGGACGAGTTCGATGAAGCCATCATCAAGCACGTGCGCAACGTGCACAACCTGATTGTCGGTGAGTCCACCGCGGAGAACGTGAAGATCACCATCGGGAACGCTTCCCCGGACAAGAAGATCGACAAGATGGAGATCAAGGGGACGGACGCCATCACCGGTCTTCCCCGGAAGCTGGAGATGGATTCCGTGGAAGTGCGGGAAGCGCTCCAGGAGCCCATCAACACGGTCATTGAAGAGATCAAGAAGACGCTGGGCCAGACGCCGCCGGAGCTTGCGGCGGACATCGTGGAGCGCGGCGTCGTGATGACGGGGGGCGGCTCGCTCCTCAAGGGCTTTCCCAAGCTCATCTCCAAGGAGACCGGCGTTCCCGTCATCCTGGCTGAGAACCCGCTCCTCTGCGTTGCCCTTGGCGCCGGAAAGTTCCTGGAAAGCCTCGTGAGGGAGAAGAACTCCAAGTACTTCAACGTGAAGACCTGATCCCATGCCCGGTCTTTTCGAAGGCTTCATAGCCAGGCACCGGAGAGGAGTCACGCTGACCGTCCTTGTCCTGGTGTCTTTCGGTTTTCTTCTTGTCTCCAACCGGGCCGTGGTGATCAAGCCCAAGGAGGTGGGACTCTCCTTTGTGGGCTTCTTCCAGAAGGGGTTCACCGGCTTTTTCCGGTGGTTCGGGGACACGGCCGGGTCCATCCGCCAGCTCAACGCGGCCCGGGAGGAGCTGGAAGCCGCGCAGGCGCGCCTGCAGGACATGGACCGGGTGACGCGAGAGATCGTGGAGCTCCGCCGCCAGAACGCCATGTTGAGGCAGCAGCTCGATTTTGCGCAGACGCTGACGCCTGACCGGATTGCCGCAGAGGTCATTGCCCGGGACTCCGACAACCTCTTTTCCACCATCACAATCAACAAGGGCTGGCGCCAGGGGGTGCGCACGGGAATGCCCGTGGTTGCCTACCAGGCCGACATGGAGGGGCTGGTGGGGAAGGTGCTGTCTGTGGGGCCGGGGGCGTCCGAGGTGCTGCCGCTGTACGACCCGCAGTGCATGGTGTCCGCGCGGCTGGACACGACGCGCGACGAGGGGCTGGTCAGAGGAGAAGGCAGAGACCGCGGGACGGTGCTCCTGCAGTACGTGAAGAAGACCGCCAAGAACGCAATCCAGTACGGCGACCTGGTTGTCACGTCCGGCCTGGGCGGGCTCTATCCGAAAGGCATCAACCTGGGGCGCGTCCGCGAAATCAAGGCGCTTGCCTACGAGACGTCCCTGGAAATCGAGGTTGAGCCCATCATCAACTTCGACAGGCTGGAAAACGTGTTCCTGATCGACGCGGAGCCGGCTCCGGTCCTGGATACCCCGGATGCTTCCGGGGACCCCGGAGCGCAGCAAGGGTCGCCCACCGGGGCAAAGCCCGCCGTCCCGCCGACCCAGAACAAGCCGGCGCAGGCGCCGGCGCAGGGGGCCGGCCAGTGAACAAGGACGTTCGGACAACGGTCTTTACCATCATTGCGCTTGCCGTGTGCATCCTTCTCCAGTCGACCATCCTCAACAGGATTGCCATCAGGGGCGTCAGGCCCGACCTGGCGCTGATTGTCCTTGTCTTCGTGTCCATGCGTCGGGGCTCCATGGTCGGACAGGTCTCCGGCTTTGCCGCAGGACTCTTCGAAGACCTTATGAATGTTTCACCGCTTGGTTTTCATTCGCTTATGCGGACCGTCATCGGCTACCTCTATGGGATTTTCGCCGGGAATGTTTTCATTGATCCTTTCCTGATGCCCATGGTCCTCACGGTGATTGCAACCATCCTGAAGGGCTTGATCGCGGGAATCATCTCGGCGATATTCGGCATTGCCTCTTCAGGGTTCATCACGTTTACCGGAAGGCTTTGGATCGAAGTGGCGTACAACGGCGTTCTGGCGCCTTTCCTTTTTGCCCTCCTGGGCCTCTTTCGCGTCTTCAAGCAGGCAGACAAGGAAGGGGATTGATGGAATACGCGCAGCGACAGCAGCGGCGGCGATTCGTCTTCCTGACCGCTCTTTTTGCCGGCAGCATCGCTTTTCTTGTCATGTATCTTTTCTGGCTCCAGATCGTCAAGGGCTTCGAGTTCAAGCAGCGGGCCAAGGACGTCTCCCAGCGGGAAGTTCCCATCCCTGCGCAGCGGGGGGAGATCTTCGACAGGAACGCGGATTTTCCGCTGGTCTTCAACGTGGATTCCTTTGCCGTTGACGTGACGCCCGGCGACGTTGACCCTGAGGGCTTGCCCACGCTTTTCCAGAGCCTCTCCAGGGCGCTTTCCATTCCGGTGGAGGACATCCAGAAAAAAATCCCTCCCAAGCTCTATCGCACGTACCAGCCGGTGGAGCTTGCCAGCGGCGTCACGCTGCAGACCATTTCCAACATCGCGGAGCATCTCTCGGATTTCACCGGGGTGACCTGGCATAACAAGCCCATCCGCAACTACGTGGAATCGAGCTCCCTTGCCCACGTGATCGGCTACGTGGGCGACATCACCCACGAAGAGCTGCAGGTTCTTTACAATGAGGGGTACGAGTCCGGTGACGTGGTGGGGAAAGCGGGAATCGAGAAGGAATATGACTCCATCCTCCGCGGAAAGGACGGCACGCGTTTTCGCGTCGTCGACGTGAAGGAGAGACGCCTGGGAGAGCAGGAGGAAGTGATCCCTCCCGTCCCCGGAAAGAACGTGGTGCTGACGATCGACCGCCGCATCCAGAAGCTTGCCGAGCAGGCGCTGGGGCCGCGCAAGGGCTCCGTGGTGGTCCTTCGGCCCGCTACCGGCGAGATCCTCGCCATGGTGAGCTATCCGTCATTCGATCCCAACAAGCTTTTTGCCGCGGATGCCGCCGACTATTTCACCAAGCTTTCCGTGGACCCGTCGTTCCCCTTCATCAATCGCAGCATTCAGAGCGTCTATCCTCCCGCGTCCACGTTCAAGATCATCATGACCACGGCCATCGCAGACGACGGGACCATCCCGATCAACCGCATGGTGCTCTGCACGGGCAAGCTGGAGTTCGGGGACCGGGTTTTTAACTGCTGGGTGCACAAGGGTCACGGGTACGAGGACCTGTTCGGGGGCCTTGCCGACTCCTGCGACGTGTACTTCTGGACCATGGGCAACGAGCTTGGCGTGGACAAGATCGACAGTTATTCCCGGGATTTCGGAATCGGCTCCCTGACGGGGATCGACCTTCCGGAAGAACGGACCGGGCTTCTCCCGACCCCGGAGTGGAAAGACAAGATCAAGCACCAGAAGTGGCTGGGCGGTGATACGCTGAACCTGTCCATCGGACAGGGGTTTGTCACGATGTCGCCGCTCCAGATGGCGGACGAGGTTGCGATGGTGGCCAACAGCGGGATCATTTACCGGCCGCACCTGCTGAAGGAGACGCGTGACCCGTTCACCGGCCAGGTCCTTTCAACGGTCACGCCGGAAGTGCTCCACGAGTCGGCCATCAGCAAGGACGTCTGGCACACCGTCCAGCAGGCCATGCGGGGCGTCATTACCCGCGGCACCGCGGCGCCGGTAATCACCACAAGGGCCACGGAGGTGGCTGGAAAGACCGGCACCTCGGAAACGGGTATCGAAGGCCAGTGGCACTCATGGTTCGCCGCGTATGCCCCGTTTCAAACCGACCACCCGGAGGACAGGGTCGTGGTTGTTGTCATGGCGGAAGCGTCTCCCAACTGGGAATGGTGGGCGCCCAAGGCTGCCAACCTGATCTTCCAGGGCATCTTCGCCAACCAGGATTACGACCAGGTCATTGCCACGCTGCATCCCTGGTACGCGCCGGTTGTAGGTCACGTAGAATAGCTTCATGAGGTTGATCGACCCTGCTCGAGACCTGGCGGGTATCCTCCAGAGCGTGGAAAAACCGGCGCGGTACGTCGGCGGCGAGTACGGGTGCCTGGTCAAAGAAGGGGCAGCGCTTTCGGTCGCAATCTCCTACCCGGACCTCTACGAGATCGGCATGTCCAACAATGCCGTGCGGATCCTCTACAACATGCTCAACCGGCTGCCTGATGTTCAGTGCGAGCGGGTCTTTGCGCCGGCACCTGACTTCGAAGAGCGCCTTCGGGCCGCGGGGGTTCCTCTTTATTCGCTGGAATCAGGGCGTGCAATCGGA
>Ga0335078_10005234_pt1 | contig 19177 bp, 13 predicted proteins | sample Lox_Sample_32_FD_206711 | JGI IMG/M metagenome (GOLD analysis project Ga0335078, IMG submission 206711) | Soil microbial communities from Loxahatchee National Wildlife Refuge, Florida, United States - Lox_Sample_3.2 | ecosystem: Environmental > Terrestrial > Soil > Wetlands | place: USA... | reverse complement strand
CCGCAATCGCACAGCGGGCCCGAGGGATCGATGAGATGATGACCGATTTCCGGGTGAGCTTGATCGACCCCGCGATAGACATGCCCATCAAGCAAGACGCCGACACCAATGCCGGTTCCCACCGTCACGTAAATCAAACGCGACCTGTCGCGTCCGGCGCCCCAACCGGCTTCCCCCAGAGCGGCCGCATCCGCGTCGTTCTCCATGGCGACGGAAACGCGGAAGATGTGTTCCAAATCTTTGACCGGATTTTCACCTCGCCAGTTTGGAAAGAAATTAACTTCGCCAAACTCACCGCTAAGGGGATAGACGGGTCCGGTGGAACCAATGCCGATCCCCGTTATTTCTGTGCGAGCGCCGGCAGCGCTTTCCCGCAACATGTTCGCGATTCGATCAAGAGCGCTGGAGTAGCCTTTATCAGGCAACGTGGGCGACTCGCAGCGCGACAGCACGCGGCCATCGGGGTCAACGATGCCAACGGCGATTTTGGTGCCGCCGATGTCCACCGCGGCGATCACTGTTTCCACTCCACAATCGCGCCCTCGTAGGGACCTATATCCATTTGCCAGCCCGATCCTTCCAGGGGCATGGTCGCAGATCCCTCGGGCGAGATTCGGCTCACCGCGTGCACAGCCACTGTGGTGGAGATCTTTACGTTTTCTGCCTGATCGCTATGATTGATCACGACGACGTAACCGCGATGATCGCCATTCAGAGCAGAAACCTCAACCGTGGGACGATCGGCGCGAAACGCCGGTTTCATGCCTGACCAGTCGCGAAACGCCGCGTAGATTCGGTGCGTGTTCTCAGGCTTGTCGAAGACCGAGGGAATATCGGCAAGATAATGCTCGAGCGGGTAAGCGCTCAACAGCGTCTTGCCGGAGCCGAGCGTGTTGGTGACAAGCGCGGGATGACCATCCTGATCGACGGCGATGATTTTGCCGGTAGTCACATCCAGCAGAGTGCCCCAGGATTCAGTGGTTGCGGTAGGAACGACATAGTGGAGAGTCTCGCCGGGTTTGAAGTCGCCAAACGTTGCTACAAATTTCAGCGTGACTTCCGAGCTCACCGCACGGTCCACCATGCGGGCGCCGAAAAGAGATGCCATCTCCGGAGCTGCGCCATCGGAGGCAAAGGATGAGTACAGAAAACCTCCTTTTTCAACGTACCTTTTCGCCTTCTCATAGAAGTCGGAATGCACGTGAGCGAGAAAAGTATCGCCGGTACTGGTAATCGGGGATGGCATAAACAGCATGGGGCGCTTTTCCCAATCGCCATACTCACGGGGGAAGTCCGCCTTCAGACCGGCGCGCCGGGCGAGAATGAAAGCGGTGAGGGCGGAACCCATCAGCCAGTGGTTCGCAGAGCCTGCGTCCGGCTGCGGCCTGCCTGGAATCGCGTCCCCATCTTCGATAGAGACGTACGGAATCATCTCCGGACCGGTCAAACCAAAGTGAGAAAAATCCCCGTGCGGCTTGGCCCATTCATCCGGGATTACGATGCCGATGTCTGCAGCAGCCGGGGAAATGCCGGTGAGATCCAACCGCCCGACAACCCGGGAAATTTTCGCGAACTCTTTGGCGAGCGGCTTGTCCTGACGGTCCCACGTGGTCATTCCCCAACCAGTCTCCTGGGGCGTGCGGAGATAAGGCACTTTGTGAAACTGCTCGGGTGAGGCGTCGGTGTAGCACCAAAGATCGACTCCGATACTGCCCGCGCCCAGGCCGGAGTATATCTGCGCGCGATCGTAGGCAGCGACTCGCTCGGGGGAGAATTGCGCCGTGGACGCACCCATTTCATGGATCATGACAGGATGCCCGGCACCTTGGGAAAGAGTGATCTCGAAGGCTGCGCCGTAGGTCCCGCGAGCCGAAAGCAAAGGGTCGGGGAAGAGGTCAGGAGCATAAAGCGTGAAAGGATGGACGCTGAAGAAGTCCACGAACGGGGCAATATCGTCGGCTCTGAAAGAACCGTGGGTGATTTCCTGGCCGCTGGTCCCAACCACAATGGGATGGAGTTTATCGTTCTGACGAATGCCGTCCACAATCAACCGCGCCCAGTTGATTGCCATAGCATCCGTCGTCTGGCCGTCGACGATCCAGAAGGGAGGTTCATCAGTCAGGTCCCAGGCGATGATCGCGCTCTCGTTGCCGTAATGACGGCCGAATTCGGCGGCAAGATTGCTTTCCAGACGCAACATCTCCGGATCGGAATGGGGATGCCGGCCATGGCGCCAAGGCACATCCCAATATGCTTCCCCGACTTCGCCGCCGATGAACAGACTGGGATGGAGATAGATCTGATATTTGTGGGCGAGCGAAACCAGATAATCGAGTTGCTGAAATGCTACCGGATTGTAGTCACCCGGCCGGGGTTCGAACCAGGCCCACAGCATGTCAAAGCGTACGATGCTGTAGCCGAGTTCGTGCATTTTGGCGAAGTCAGCTTCAATGTCCTTGGGGTCCCATTGCAGCGGCCACTGCATGGCGGCCTTTGCTGGAACCCAGTGCGCGCCAACCGGGATGAAGCGTTTGCCGTCGCGGGTGAAGTAGGTTCCGTCGAGATGAACCTTGGGCAGGCGGGGAGATTCGGCGGATTCCGCAGCTGCTGTCGCGTTGAAAACAGAACGAGCAACCTCACGCCCACTAAGCTGAGTTCCCTTCCCTATCAGTACGACAGCAAACATTACTGACGCGATGATTCGCGGCGTTCGTCGCCACTGCATATGTCTCCTTAGCTCTTGTCGCAAACCTTACAGCCCGTTCAAGATTCCTGTCGCCCTATCATCACGCGGCATGGAAATCTCAAAACGACAACTTCAACGCCAGCTGCAGTTCTCTCGAAGCATGCACTGTGCTGGTGATCGACCCTGCCAGCCCCGGCGAGCCGGGCGAGCCAGACTCATCCGTGGCGGGATTGGGAAGCCCGAATTCGGGCGTGTTGAACAAATTGAAAGCCTCGGCCCGGAATTGCAGGTTCCACTGCTCGCCAAAGCGGAAATTCTTGAACACCGATGCATCCACGTTGTACTCCGCTGGACCGCGCAGGCTGCCGCGCCGGGCATCTCCAAAAAGCGTAGCAAAGGTTTGGCCAGGAGCGACCGCCGGAATTGCGTAGGCGGACGGGTTGTACCAGCACACGATGGTCTGGTGGGTGGGGCAACCTACGGCTGCAGCATTCGAGAAATCGTAAGGATTGCCAATGATGTCCGGCCGTGGCGCGCCGGAACTGGTATTGGTGGGATCGAAGTCGAGGATTGGCGTCAGCGCCTCACCCGAGTGTATGGCCACAATCCCGTTGATCTGCCAGCCTGCGGTCAGCCAATGCATCGGACCAGCGTCCGACAAGAATCGCTTCCCCGGACCAAATGGCAGTTGATAGGACCAGGCCGAGGAGAACTGATGACGATAGTCCGGAGCGTTGTCGCCGCGCTCCGCGGCCGGATCGTGCGTGTTCTGCGGCTCGTAGTACTCATCCTCCTCCGTCTGTCCAATGGTGTGTTGCCAGGCGTAAGAGGTCAGCATCGTCCAATCGGCGGACAACCGCTTCTCGAACTTCACTTGCAAGCCGTGCATGATCGAGCCGTCATCGTTGGTGAGAGTACGGATGGCTCCGATATTTGGAACTGTACTGAAATAAGGACGGCCAAAGTTTCCGGTAGGGTCGGAAAAATTGCTGTCGAGCGGCTGCAACGGCTGGTTCTGATTGGCGAGATAAGACAACTTCACGCCGTGCGTGCCCACATATGCGATCTGCAGCACCGAATCTTTGGAAAGCGAACGCTCGATATTAAAATTCCACTCCTCGATATAGGTAGTGCGATTGTTGAACAACGACGCGCTGGCGCGGCCGGATGGATTGGCAATCGTCGGGTAAACCGGCGCGGGAAATCCCTGGGAAAGAGAAAGCGTGAGGTTGGGCGTCGAGGCCGGATTGGTAAAGGTCTGGCTGAAGAACAACCCGGTCGGATTGTAGGCCAGCTCGGCGTCGTTCTGATCGGCCTGTACATCGTAGAAGATGCCGAAGCCGCCTCGCACCACGGTCTTTTCATTCCATGGCGTCCAGGCAAAACCTATGCGCGGTCCAAAGTTGTTGTAGTCAGTTTTTACGTTGCCGGAGCGGCTGACTCCCGGCATCTGGGGAGAAACAAATTCTCCGGTCGCGAAATCGAAGTTTGCCAGCCGGTTTTCCTGTTCCACCGGAGGAGTAAAAATGTCGTAGCGCAAGCCCAGATTCAGCGTCAGCTTGGGAGTAGCGCGAAAATCGTCCATGGCATAGGCGCTAAATTCCAGCCACCGCATCCCGAAGCTGCCCTTTTGCCCGTCCCGGTCGGCGCTGATGGGATAGCCGAGTAGGAAGCTGGCCAGTGAACTCCCGCCTGTCCCCGTCGCCAGATCTTCCGTAAACTGCTGATCGAAGTTCATATCGCCGCGCGAGTTCTGGGTTTGGAAAAATCCGTGAAGCCGCCGGCGGACGTCCGCTCCAAACTTCAGCGAGTGGCGCCCGTGCACATAGGTAAACGAATCGACGTACTGGTAATTGTTTTCATTCAGGAATTCCGGAAACCAGTCAGTGGTTCCGATGGGACTGATGTCGGGAAATTGAATATAGGGCAGACCGCCGGTAGCCGCGGCGTTGTTGGGATCGAAGATGCCGGGAATGCCCACCTGCTGGGAGATCGGTTGTCCGGCAAAGTTGGGCGTCGCGCGCACCACATAGCGCGAATATCCGATCTTCAGCTCGTTAATCTTGTTCGGGGAAAAAGTGTAAACATCGCTGATTCCCGCCGACCTCGCCAGGTTCTCGATGTTGCCGGAGAAATTTCCGCCTCCCGCTTCCCCGGGAAAGGGATCGGGCGCGAATGCATTCACGTTGTTGAAGCTGAAAGTAAGGGAGAGGCTATTCCTGTTCGAAATCTGGTGATCGCCGCGAATATCGAATGAGTCCTGGTCATTTCTTGCGACGGGATTAAATAGAAAATTGTTGGCCGACCCCGGCAGATTCGGCGCGGGAAACAATTTCACCAGGTTCAGCGCTGCCGGATCCAGACATCCTCCGCCGATGGCGCTTCTGTGAGTGGATCCCACACAGGGTGGAATGATGTTGCCGGGAAATACCGTACGCGTGCCATTGGCTTGAGTCGTCAACGGATCATAAATCGGGGCTCCCAAGTCCGAAAAATCGCCGCCGCGCTCCGCCAACAGTGGCACTGTTGAAATGTCGGTCTGCGACTGCCGAATCCGTGTCCCCTGGTAATCCCCAAAGAAAAATGTCCGGTTCTTGATAATCGGCCCGCCAATCGTCCCGCCAAACTGATTTTGCTTGAAGGGAGTGATGGGCGTGGTCGCGCTGTCGAAATAATTCTTGGCATCGAAAACTGAATTGCGCAGAAATTCATAGACGCTGCCGTGAAGCTGGTTGCTCCCCGACTTGAGCACCACATTCACCACCGCCCCGCCCCTGCCAATATCGGCGCCAAAGTCGCTGGTCTGAACTTTGAATTCCTGAATGGCGTCGATCGCCGGCTGGATCACCTCGATGCCGATCTGCTGCTCGTTGTTGTCGAAGCCGTTCAGCAGAAAATTGTTATTGGTCGCGGTGAGACCATTGGCTTGAATCGCCGCGCTTCCTCTTTGATCCTCAGGAATTCCGCCTTGCTGCACTGTGAATCCCAGTGAGGGCCCCCCGTTCACGCCCGGCGTGAGGTAAGCCAACTCGACAAAGTTTCGTCCGTCGAGCGGCAACTCGTGCACCCGGCTTTCTTCGACCACCTGCCCCAGCGACGACGTCTGCGACTCGACCAACGGCTCCGCCGCGGTCACTTCCACCTCTTCGCTCACGGCACCCACGACCAGCGTCAGATTAACGCGCGCTACCTGGTTCACGTCCAGCTTGAAAGCCGATTGCATCACCCGCTTGAAGCCGGCGTGCTCTGCCGTAACGGTGTAGGTCCCCGGCCGCAACTCCGTCACCACGTACTCGCCGTTGCTGTCGGTGGTCAGGGTATGCGTAACATTGGTCTCAACCTCTGTGACCCTGACTTCGGCCCCGGTCACCACCGCCCCCGAACTGTCGCGCACTGTGCCCACAACCTTCCCCGATTCCACCTGAGCGTATAGGGGCAAGCTGCCCGCGGCCAGTAAGAGGACAGAAATAATTGCCGGCAAGAACCGGAGCGATAGAAGCCTTTGCCCAATCTGCTTAAGCGCCATGAGGATCACCCTCCCTCGAAGCTAATTTATCTGTCGGTCTCCCATAAATAAGATATGTATAAACGTTGTCAAGACAAAGATTTCGATAGGAGCTATCAGAAACCGTATGAATGGCAGTAATTAACGGCAAGATTAATACATACAAAGGCTTGCATTGGTCGTCATCCGCAGCAGGCATTCGCGTGACAACCAGGTTGCCTTGGTGATATATACATTGTATACTATGTGACTAGGATGCCTCCTTCGAGCGAAGCTCATCGTCCTGTCAGCGCTTCCGCACTCGGTCTAACCCTGGACAGCCACAGCTTCGTTCCCTACTACCAGCAGCTGGTCGATCAAGTCCGCAACTTGATCAAGAAGAACAAATTGAAGCCGGGAGAAACTTTCTGCTCGGAAGGGGAGATTGCGCGTACGCTCGCTATCAGCAAGATGCCGGTCCGGCAAGCCTTTCAGAAGCTGCGCTCCGAAGGATTGCTAGTGATCGCGAGAGGCAAGCGGCCGGTCATCGGCTCCGGACGCGTTCCCTGGAATTTCCAGCAACTGCGAGGTTTCAGCGAAGAGATGAAACGTCGCGGTCTGATCCCCTCGGCCCGCCTGTTATCTCTGGAAATTCAGGAACCCGAAATCGACGTCGCCCAAGCCCTGAAACTCACTTCAGGAGAGCGGGTGTATCGGGCCAAGCGCCTGCGATTCGTCAACGGAGAGCCAGTAGCCGTAGTGACCAGTTATCTTCCCGCCAGAATCTTTGCCGGCATCGATAAACAGGATCTGGAAAAACAATCCCTGTACCACATTTTCGAGCATACCTATATGCGAAAGCTGCACTGGGCGGAGGAGGTAATCGGCGCGATGAACGCTGGAGAGGAAGAAGCCCAAATTCTCCAATCTGAGCCGGGCAAACCGCTCCTCATCATTAAGGAGACCACTTACGACGAGCAGGATATCGCGATCGAATACAGCGTCTCATTGCTGCGCGGAGACCGCTATACCGCGTCGGTAGTCTCTGTCCGCAAGCCCACACCCAGAGGTTGATACGGGTGGCGCAGCTAGGAAGAGACACTACTCAGCCAGCGGCCTCACGCTGAATTCAGGCTGCCGTCACGGTTTCGTGACCTTTTCGGCGAACGCGCCTGCAATGACGGCGTACCCGACTGCGTTTGGATGGATGTCCGGCCCGAAGGGAGCAGGCGCGCCCATCCATGTCCAACTCAAGGTCAAGAAGACGTTGAGAGGCACATTTAGCACCGGAACGCTGGTGGTGTCGCCGATGCGGTAGGCGTGCGCTACGTTGGCCACAGGTATGGCAAATGCCTGATACTCATTCTTCAGCAAGCCATTGAACACCTTTGTCGCCTTCAATGAAGCAGCGGCCAGAGCCTGTCCACTCGTTCCAAGCGTCCACGCCGCCAAAAATGGGTCGTAATAGTTCATGGCGACAATTTGTGTGTCCGGGCCGGCGGCGGTGCGCAGAGCTCCGAGAATCACCGGCAGGTTGGCGCCCACGCTTTGCAGAGCATCCTTGACACATGTGGCGTCGATGCCGGTTACCGAGATACAGTGATCGATGTCATTTGCGCCGATGTCCAACGTGACCAGGCCAACCGGATGCGTTTGCAGGAAAGCTACGGCCGCAGCCAGCTGGCTGCCGGCGGCGTACGGACAAATGCCACCATCTATCATCGTCATGGTAGTTTCGCCAGAGCAACCTAGCTTGACCAGGCTTAGATTCGGCTGGCGTGTGTGCAGCAATGCGTAAAGGTCGTCGGCATAACCCTGGTTCGTAGAGACGTCCCCCTTTACCGACGGCTGCACGCCTATCGCGAGAGAATCGCCGAGGGCGAGATAGTACGTCGGCTGGGCGGCGTACGAGAATACCGGCGCGCACAGCACCACCAATACCAAGAGATGAAATAAACGAATTCGCATGTCGGACCTCCCTCTGGGGGAAGCAGTATATCCCAGAGTCAGGCTGAAGCGGATAGAGAAGATCGGCTCCTAACGCCGGCATTTGGGCGAAGAGGATGAGCCCATCGATCGGGCCTGGGAGCTGCAGATTCACAAGCTGGGTACTACAACACAACTTGCCAGGTGTCTTTGCCGAACAGGTTTCTTATCTCATCTCCCGAAGATAACGTAGTGGACGTCGGTTTGCCCGGAACCGGACACATCCGTCATTCCGTAACCAAAGGCGTCGAAGTACTTTGGGTTGGCATCGCGGCGAATCGTCACGTAGTCCCCGTAACGGTTCACGCCAATGCTGCTCGAGGTCGTAATGTAGACCAGGAAGTCACCCCAAAAACCCACAACATGATTTTCGAAGTTGCCGTTGCCTCCGTACTCCAGTGAAAGGCCAATCTCCCCGGTGGAGGAAGCTGTGAACAGTGCCGGATAAGCAAATGCGTAGTCGCTATTCCAGATCTCAACTTGCTTTTTGAGATTGAAGCTGTTGCTGATGTCAAGATCCACCATCTCGACATGAGGCTGGGGAAAGTTGCTGTCGGTACCGGCACTCCAGGCCAGCCAGAGATCGTTGCCCGAGCGGGTTGCACCGATCACCGCAGAGCGCGGGAAGCCGCTGAGTTTCGTCATCCAGTCGTGCACACCCGGCGGCGGTGTAATCGAGGAAAAGCCCGAGTTGGACCAACTCAGTATTTTGATGTCAGTCCAAGAATACGACGTGGAGCTTTCCGGCCAGGAGAATATGCGTAATCCACTTGTGTGCCTGTTGCCAGCCCAGAAGATTGTCTTTCCCGCATTCTGAGTGAGATGAGCGCCCCAGGCGGTCGCCGAATCTGCCGGATGGGTATAGCGGAAGTTGATGGTGCCTCCCGCCTTAAGCTGGCTGAGCGGAACGCGGATCACCATGAGACCGCCTTTGGGGGCACCGAAGGCATCAACGCTGATGTAAAGATAGTTATCTCCCACCGCCATGTCGGGATAGTCCATCCACTGGTTACCTAAGCCGAAATCGGCCGAGGTAAGGTCCCAGTAGGTCCATGCGGTCTTCGCATTGGCGGCGATGGCTGATGGGCTGGCGACGGCAAGTCTTTGCAGGTTCCCAACCTTTGTGCCATCTGCGTTTTTCCCGCGCGAAAATTGCATCAGCCAGACAAAGCGGTCAATGCTGGGCACGTACTGCACGATCTGGTCGCAGCAGAATCCGCCCGCGACATTGTTGGGGAAGATGGTGGTGGGGTTGAGTTTCGTAAATGTACTGCCGCCATTTATTGAGTACACGGCATCCGAGTTGGCAGTTATAAAAACAACGGTTTCGCCGGTGCCGGAAATGGTGGTACTTGAGCCACTCGGTTCCGTGGGATAACCATGGCCGACGGTGGTTCCAAGGCTCTTGTTCAGAAGAAAGTTGACCGTGCCGCCCGGTGGAGGTAATTGTTGAGGCGCCGCCAGGGCTGCACCCACAACCGCATTCTGTACCTGGGTGCTAGCTGAGGGGGCGGCCGCTACGACGGGACCGATGGGAACAACCCACCCAGGAATGTCCGCATCTTCGTCGTTCAAGCTCGGAGGCTCAGCCTGAAAGGGACCTTTGGCAGGGTTCGGGGCGATGGATACGACTCGGCTCTTTGACGACCCTGGCGCGGCGGCTGGAATAACCACTGTTCCAGTCAGCGTAAATGGAAAGGTGGCGGCGCCCACTGTGTAGGTTCCGCCAACGGTCAGTGTATATTGACCGCCGGGAAAGGCGTTAGGGTTGGCAAAGCTGGCAAACAGAGGGGTCATGGCGCCGTCTTTAGCAACGGACCCAAGGTGGAAAGGAAGGGACGGCGAAATCAGAGTCGATCCCATCAACGTGAGAGTAGTGATCTCTGCGTGTGTGGCTGCCGCCGTCCCGTCGTTGATGAGCGGAATACCGACGGAGATTGTGCTGGGACTCAAAAGCGCCGCACCCGGCAGACCCAACCGCAGGGTCACCGGATCGGATTGAGCGGACAGCGGCGGTATCGCGACCAGCGAGGCGAAAGAAACCAGCAGGAGAAAAGTCACTTGCGGGATCAGCTGCGTCCGCACACGATTTCCAACCGACGCACGGGCCAAAGTTTCCTTTTTCACCTGACCCTCCTTCTTCGGAACTTCCGATTTCCTTGGGAATCATACCCTCCTGCGGACCCCCATACAATGTGCGAAAACCCCCTGGCCGACATTTTCGCGGGCCCTCATTTCTGTCTCGGCTCAGGCTTAAACACGGTGAGCTAGTAACCTGCCGAGGTCAGCACCTTCGGTTATCTGCTAATCTTCGCCGGAAATTCGGATACTCGATTCAGTATGTCGCTCCCTCCCACGTCCGACAGGCGGCGTGCGCCCCGCATGCACTTCGCCGATACGACCCCCGCTGTCCTTCGACTTCAGAACGGTTGGCGAGTCCCGGGGAACTTGCAGGTCATCTCGGTCACCGGCGGTTTGTTGTGCCTGGAGAAACCACTCAGTCAGGGCTGCCAGGTAAAGCTGATGTTTGTAACTGACGCGGGACCGGTGCTGGCGGCGGCAGAAATGCTACGCCCCGGCCTGCGGGGTGAGCAGCCGTTCCGGTTCACAACTCTCAGCGAGAACAATCAATGCAGGCTGCGGACGGTGATTCAGTCCTCGATGAGTCGCAACTACCTCACTCACTAGCAAACGGAATTGGAGGAACCGCATGGAACTCGGCCCAGGGCAGAGTTCCATGCAACCTTTGAAGCTTAGTGGCTCATGCCACTGCTCTGGCATGTCTTGGAGATGTGCCGGAAGGAACTGATCTCGATGGTTGGTTGAGAGCCGGTGTTGGTTTGCCCCATGGTTCCGCCGCTCGAAGCTGAAGAACCGGAACTTTCAACGCCGGTGACCTTTATTTCATGACCGACATGATCACTCAGCTTCGTGGTGTCTCCGGTCAACTGATAGGCACTGCCATTCTTGTCCGTCAGGGTAAAGTTGCCGTTGGAGCTACTGAGACAGCCTTCAACGGTAGTATGAGTTCCTGCGCTCGAAGGTGAGGGTTTGCTTGCGGAATTCTGGGCGCCTGCCCAGCACGCGCCAAGCAGCAACACTGAAGCTAGTAATACGTATCGCATTGGGATCCTCCTAGATTTTCAACGTGCCTTAAGCCGCCATTTCCCTGATTGGTTAAGTTTGAGCCTGGGTTGGGAGAGCTCGCAATACAGCCTTTACCGGATATCGGAATACGGTCTTGACAGCACCTCATCAGCTGCCGTTGGGCCAGGCGTTATTGGGTGGAACAGAGAGGTAGCGAGCCCAGGGCGCGGCTCAGGAATCACCTCGCTTCATACGGCGCTTTGGGTTATTGTTTCTTTCATAGACTCCATCAGATACCCGAGTTGCCGTGGCAGTGCAGCCCAGCTCGGTGACTTGTGTAATCGCAAAAATTGAAGTGTGATTCAGGTTGAACGGATGACTGGGAGGCAAAAACCGGATGGCGCATTCTGGGCCCCGGCAGTGGGCAGCGCAATGTTTGAAGGCTTCTGCCGGACGTTCTTCGCCGGTTACTGTCCGCTCACAGTAGAAGGACGCGATCGGCTTCCCGACGGTCCTTTCCTGCTGTGCAGCAACCACACCAGCCATGCCGATAGCGCGGCTTTGATGACCGCGAGTGGACGCAGCTTCCGCGGCTTCGCCCTGCTTGGCGCCAGTGATTATTTCTTCCACTCGCGAAATGTGCGCTGGTCAGTCGCGCCCTTGATGAACGTGATACCGATCGAGCGGCGTCCAGGGGCCAAGGCGCTGGCCGCCTGTTTGACGACCTGCCATACCTTCCTGGAACAGACCGGCGGCTGCCTGATTTTGTATCCGGAGGGCACGCGATCGCCCGACGGCGAGATGCACCCCTTCAAAGCGGGCGCCGGCTTGTTCGCGAGCGAGCTTGGCGTGCCGCTGATTCCCGCATATATCGAAGGAACCCACCGAATTCTGCCCAAGGGGCGGTCGATGCCACGCTCCGGCCGGGTAACGGTTCGCTTTGGACAGGCGTTGGCGGTCTTTCCCCGGAATGGAGAATCCGTTCGAGAGCAACGGCGCGCCATCGTCGACCAGCTCGCCCGGAGCATCCGCCAGCTCAGCCTTGGACGCCAGGCTCCGGCATTGGTGGCTGAGGTTCAACAAAAGGGATAACATCGGGCGCACAAGACAGGGGACACACGTGGCCTACGAGCCCAGGCACATGAAATGGTGGGGTTGGGGAGACGAAGAGGCGGGATTCGATGCCCACGCCCATCCCGGCTTCTGGCCTTACGCGAAGACGGCGCTCGAGATTGAGGAAGAACCTCCCGCCGCACATAAGTGGACGGTGGAGGACGTCGAACTGCCCGAGGCCTCCGTCGACGAGCGATTCCTGATCAAGTTACGTGCCTTTCTCAATCCCACGCAGATCACTCGCGACCGCAAAGACCGGGTGGTTCATGCCTATGGCAAAGGATTCCGCGATCTGTTTCGTTTGCGCCGGGGACTCGCTGCCGGAGCCCCAGATCTGGTGGTCTACCCGGAAAGCGAGAATGACGTATGCCTTACGCTGCGAGCGGCCGCAGAGCGCGACGTCGTAGTAATCCCTTTCGGAGGCGGGTCGAATATTTCCGGTTGTCTGGAGCGAATGGAGTCCAAGCGGATGGTGGTGTCACTCGATATGCGCCGCATGCGCCGTGTTCTGGAAGTGGATGTGCAGTCATGCACGGCGCAGATCGAGGCGGGAGTTTTTGGTCCCGACCTTGAAGAGCAACTGAACGGCTACGGTCTGACCCTCGGCCATTTCCCTGACTCGTTTCTGCACTCCACGCTGGGCGGCTGGATTGCGACCCGGTCTGCGGGGATGCAAAGCGACCGCTACGGCAAGATTGAGGACATGGTCATCGCCGTACGCATGGTGACACCTGAAGGTATATTAGCGACCCGTGTGGTTCCCAAGTCCTCCAACGGCATCGACGTGAATCACGTCTGCATCGGCAGCGAAGGAACGCTGGGAGTCATTACCGAAGCGACTATGCGTGTCCACCCTCGGCCTGAGTCGCGACTGGTTCCCGCGTTTCTCTTTCCCGAGTTTGATGCCGGGGTTGAGGCCATTCATGAATGCGTGCGCCAGGAGTGTGCGCCAGCGATGGTGCGGCTCAACGATCCCGATAAGACTGCTTTGTCGATGGCATTCCGGCCGCCGGCGTCGCGTGTTTCCCGGGCCCTTAACAGGATGTTCAAATGCTATCTGCGGGTAAAAGGCTTCACTTTGCCGCGGGCGTGCCTGATGCTCACCGCTTTCGAGGGCAGGCAATCTGACGTCAACCGCCAGTTGCGCCAAGTGGAGGCGATCTATCGGCGATTCGGCGCCCTCGGTCTGGGAGCGACCGCAGGAGAATCCTTTGAAGCGAGCAAATATGACTTCCCGCACATCCGCGATTTCCTCCTGGATCGCAACGTCACCACCGATGTCAGCGAGACTTCGACGGTGTGGAGAAACATCGTCCCTCTTTACCGGGACACCATGGCCATGCTTCGCGAAAGCATTCAGGAGAGCGGCGTACGTCCATGGACCGGCTGCCACATCAGCCACACCTATCAATGCGGAGCGAGTGTTTATTTCACCTTCGGCTTTCGGCAACAACCGGGAGGTGAGATGGAACAGTATGTTCGGGTCAAACGAGCCGTGCAGCAATCGTTTATCGACTGCGGCGCCACTCTCTCTCATCATCACGCGGTAGGCACGGAACACCTGCCGTGGCTGGCAGCGGACATCTCTCCGCTTGGTGTGCGGGTGGTCGCAGCGATCAAACGGGGAGTGGATCCCGGCAACATCATGAATCCCGGACGTCTGCAGCCGGCCACCAATGCTATGGAGGAGTGGATGCGCTCGGGTGGCCGCGCGAGCGAAGGCTCGTTGTTCTGGCCCGATGCCAAAGGGATCTCTTCCGGGCGGGCATCCTGACGACCTCCGCAAGAAACACGATATGGCTTTTCGATTTTGGCGGATGACACAGGACATCTGCCCGTGCAGAGCGTATCTTTGAAGAGAACCGAGGTGAATCGGGTGGGGCGATGAAGAAGCTCAAGTTCCTGGTTTCTCTGCACACGCGCGACAACGACTTTCAAATGGCACAGGCGGCATCGGCAGAGGAATCAGCCCGCAAACTTGGGGCTGATGTAGAAATTATTTTTGCCGATAACGACGCGGTCAATCAGAGCACACAAATCCTGCAGGCCATCCAGAATCGCGTCGAATCCCGCCCGGACGCGATCGTGTTGGAGCCGGTGAGCGGCACGGCGTTGCCGCAGGTAGCGCGGGCCGCCTGCGCCGCCGAGATTGGCTGGGGGATTCTGAATCGAAACCCCGATTACGTGCCTGAACTGCGTAAATCATCCAGTGCGCCTGTGTTTGTGCTCAGCTCAGATCACGTCGAAATTGGCCGCATTCAGGGAAGGCAATTCGCCGCCCTGCTTCCGAAAGGCGGCTCGATCCTGTACCTGGAAGGGCCTTCGCAAAGTTCATCGGCCAGACAACGCACCTCAGGAATGCTGGAGACAAAGCCCGCCAATATCCAGGTCGCAACGCTGAAAGGCCAGTGGACCGAGGAAAGTGCGGAACGGGCGGTGAGTTCATGGCTGAAGTTGGCCACGTCACAAAGCTCTGCAATCGACCTGGCGGGTGCACAAGATGATTCCATGGCGATGGGTGCGCGCAAAGCTTTTCAGAAGATTGCCAACACGGAGGAACGCGCGCGCTGGCTGAGAGTACCCCTCACCGGCTGCGATGGCCTGCCCGCGACTGGGCAGGCATGGGTGCGCGAGGGATGGCTGGCAGCCACCATTCATGTTCCGCCACTCGCAGGAAAAGCAATCGAAATCTTCGTCAAAGCCATTCAGGATGGAAAACAACCGCCCGAACATGCAGTGACGGAATCGTTCTCGGTTCCGCCACTGGAAACCTTGGCCCCGCGAAAGGTTTAGCCGCTCGATGCCGCACGACATGGTGAAAGAAGTCTTTCAGTCGCGACGCCGCTTCCTGAAAGGAGCTGCGATATCGACGCTGGCGGGCGTGCTGCCACAGACGATTTCCCGCGGTGAGACCCAGGCATCAGCTTCGGAAGGGCAAGAGTCGACTTCGCCCGACTACACAGTGCGGATTCGGGTATCTCCGGTTGAGATCGCGCCCGACCGGATTATTTCAACCACAACTTACAACGGGCAGTTCCCCGGACCTCTCATTCGGCTTAAGGAGGGCCGGCCCGTCACGATCGATATCTTCAACGAAACGGATGTGCCGGAACAGCTGCACTGGCACGGGCAAATGGTGCCAGTCGACGTGGACGGAGCCTCGGAGGAGGGCACGCCCTACATTCCGGCACGCGGCCGGAGACGAATCACCTTCACGCCGCGTCCTGCTGGCTTCCGTTTTTATCACACCCATAATCGTGCCGGCGCGGATTTGGCGGTGGGTCAATATAGCGGACAAGTCGGCCCGGTTTACATTGAAGCTAAAAATGAACCCGGCAACTATGATCGCGAAGTATTTCTTGTATTGAAAGAATTCGAGCCGACCTTCAGCCGCGGCGGAGACATGGCGCAGAACTTCCTGCCTCCGGTTACGGTGAAAGCGCTGGCGCAGCAAGGCGAGTCTGCCATGAAGGCGTCGCTGGCGAAAGGCATGCCCCACGGTTACGAAGTCGGTTATACCTCATTCACTATTAATGGCCGCATCCTCGGCCATGGCGAACCGATCCGCGTCAAGCCGGGCGAGCGCATTCTTTTTCACATTTTGAACAGCAGCGCGACGGAGATACGCAGCCTGGCCTTGCCCGGCCATCTTTTTCGCGTGATCGCGCTGGACGGCAATCCCGTGCCGAACCCGGCAACGGTTCCCGTTCTCTGGCTTGGAACCGCGGAGCGCATTTCGGCCATCGTGGAGATGAACCATCCTGGAGTCTGGATCATGGGCGATCTGGACGATGATGATCGCCGCCACGGCATGGGCATTGTCCTCGAATACGCCGGTCAGAAAGGCAAAGGACAGTGGCTGAGACCGGCACCGCAGCATTGGAACTACCTGCATTTTGCCCAGCCGAGTGCTGAAAGCAAATCAGCCGATGAAACGTTCGAGATGATATTTGTGAAAGATAACGCTGCCGAAGAAGGCTTCAACCGCTGGACTATCAATGGCGTTGCATATCCCATGACCGGCGAAACCGCCCCCGCCGCCTTTCATCTGAAAGAAGGAAAGCGGTATCGCATCCACATGCGCAACGCCACTGATGACATCCACCCGATTCATCTGCACCGGCACAGTTTCGAAGTGACAAGACTTTTCGGGAAATCCGCTTTCGGGGTTTTCAAAGATGTACTGATGCTGGGCGGTTATCAGGAGGCGGAAGTCGACTTCATCGCGGACAACCCTGGCCTGACGCTGTTCCACTGCCACCAACAGTTGCACATGGACTTTGGATTCATGACGTTGTTTGACTACGTCTGAGTTCCCTTCCCCAAAGCGGTCGCCTTGTCTTCCCGGATTGCATGTTCACCGCGCGTCCTTGCTGGTAGACTCTATGTCGCCGGCGATGACTGCCCGCGAAAAGCCTTGTTGGGCGCACGGTTTCGCCGGTGGCCGAAGAGAGGGCGGGAGGGAGTTTATGTCGATTTGCAGGTTATTCCACGGTGTGGTGCTGAGTTTGCTGTGCTTCGCATGCGCGCTGTCTCTCCAGGGACAAGTGCGCCTGGGTGCACCCTCGTATCAGGATCCGGGGTCGAAACAGTGGACCAACTGGGCGGCCCCAGGAGCGCAGGCGGTCGGAATCATGATCGTGAACCTCGACAACGGGGATGACGAGAATTACTACGCCAGCGTGGACCAGGCGATTCGGGCCACGCGCCAGAACGGCACCTTCGTGATCGGCTACACCTACACCGGTTATGGCGCACGAGATCCGAAAATAGTGCGGCGGAAAATTGATGCGGTAATTAAGAACTATCTTGTGGATGGCATCTTCTTCGACGAGGTGCCGACCGACTGCAATGCCAGCAATCCATACTTTCCCACGCAGTTTCTTTACTACCAGGAGCTGACCAACTACGCCCGGCAGAAAGCGGGAGCGCGCATTACCGTGCTCAACCCCGGCACCTACAGCCCAAGTGATTGCTGGATGGGCATCACCAACATCTTGATGAACTGGGAGGGTCAGGGACTGAAAAATTATGAGGACAATTATGCGGATTTCGCCTGGGTGCACAAGTATCCGCCGGATCGCTTCTGGCACATCGTCTACGGGATGACGGCGGATCAGGTTGGGCGAGTGCTTGCACTTGCAAAACAGCGCAACGCGGGCTGGGTTTATCTGACCAATGAGATCGGCAATCCTTACGGCAGCCCGCCCAAATACTGGACGGAAGAAGCGGCTGCTGTCGAACAGCAGGTAGTGCAGTCCCCGTTTGCGACAGCCTGGCCCGACTCAGAGGATGAAAATGGCGCGCGCTTGCGGGGACGGGTATCGATAAGATGGAGTTCCCACCTTGGATCGCAATGGCAGATATTTCTCGACACAGACCAGAACGCAAAGACTGGTTATCACGGAAGCGGGATCGCCGTCGGGGCCGAGTACTTGCTGCAAGGGGATGCGGGGGGAGCGCGCCTGTGGAGCTACACGGGCTCGGGAACAGATTGGAGTTGGATTGAGGTCGAGGCCAACGCGGAGCTGGATCCCCTGGGCGGAAATATTCGCGCAGCCAGTTTCGATACGGCCGGACTGGCAAGGCCGCGGGCGCTGAACTACCAGATCAGGGCTTTAAATGCGATGGGGAATACGCTCGGCGACAGCTACGTGTTGCCACTCTCCCTTACCAACACGGGTCTGGTATTCGACATTCTCAACCACAGGTAGGATGGGCTCGATTGCCGCCCTTCGCAGGTGAAAGAATAAGGCGCGGCAAGCCCGTGCGACAGAAAAACTGACTTGGGGAAAAAGAGGCGACTACTTCAGACGCTCTCTTGGCGGCGGGCGCGCGGCCGCTTGAATCCGTTCAAGAGAAGCCCGCCAAGAATCACGAGACCGGCCGGAGCAACGTAAGAAAACTTAGAGCCGCCCTCCGGTGCCGAAGCATACCCCGTGTAGCCGCTGCCGCCAAAGGCGCCCGCGTTCAGTCCCTTAGAAATGCCGCCAAGTGCGCCATACTGCCATTGGCCTTTCGACAGGTTCAGCGTGATCACATACGTGAGCTTGTCTTTGTTGGGGTCAGTCATGCTCAAGGTATAAACGCAGGAAGTGTCGGCTTTGTTACACTTCGCGGTTCCTGAGAACGGATCGGTAATGTTAAAAACACCGCCAGCAAATGCCAGCGAACCAGTAACCTGATTGGTGCTGGTGTTGAAGGTGAAGCTGGCCGTCACCGTGTCAGTCTTCTTCGTACCGGTGACGCTGAAAGTATCGGAGTAATTAGAACCAATCGAACCGGCTGAGGCGGGGAGAGCCGCAGCAATCAACAGCGCAATGCAACTAATGTAGGACTTCATTTCGCAAGTCCCTTTCCAGAAATTTTGTCTTTCTCTAGACTTGGCTTCCCCCGTGCAGGCTTACTCTTGCACCATGAGTTTACGGCAGGGTTAACAGGTGTCAAGGCTGATAATTGTTGCAGGGGGTTGCAACTGTTTGCAACATCTTAGCTAACTGATAGGGGTCACGAGATTTATATAGCCTTTCTCGTGCTCTAGAGAGGTCAACGAGGCAGGAGACTAAAGACCCTTTTCGCGGTTCTCAGCCAGCGTAGGCATGGATCCAACCTGTGGAAAACTCAAACATCCGTGAAATTGGGGAGGGCCCAGTTCAATTCCAGCAGCTGGCTTCGAACCTGAAGCTAGCTCACACCGACGACGTTTGCCTGACGGCGATGCCGAACAGCGATTGCGGCAAAGCACGAGGCAGCGGCCAACAACAGGTACAGCAGGGCCGCTCCACCTTCGGGCGCGGAAACGAACCCGAGAAATTCCTGGG
>Ga0335078_10005233_pt1 | contig 19179 bp, 19 predicted proteins | sample Lox_Sample_32_FD_206711 | JGI IMG/M metagenome (GOLD analysis project Ga0335078, IMG submission 206711) | Soil microbial communities from Loxahatchee National Wildlife Refuge, Florida, United States - Lox_Sample_3.2 | ecosystem: Environmental > Terrestrial > Soil > Wetlands | place: USA... | reverse complement strand
GCGAGCTGAGCCGCCGCCCGGCAGTCACGCGGGCGCCGCGTCGCCGTCCGCGAGCCACGGCGCGTCATTCGCGCGCGGGAGCGGCTCCGCGCGCTCCCGCGTTGTCGTCGCAGCACGCCATCGAGACCCTCTCGGTTTGGAGGCAGCATGCGACGTTTCTTCCTCATCACGGCGTCGGCGCTCGCGGTCGCGAGCGGCGGCGCATGCTTCGCCCAAGGCAGCACGGATACCGCGCAGGCCGCCACCGGCCCCACGGCGAACGCGGTGCGGTTCGCCCAGGAGGCCCTGCAGGATCGCGGCTACTACGACGGTCGGATCACCGGCGTCGTCGGACCGCGGACCAGGCGCGCCATCGAGCGCTTTCAGCAGCGCAACCACCTGCCGGTGACCGCGGCGCTCGATCGGACCACGCTCGACGGCCTGGGCGCCGGCGCCATCGTGAGCCGCGGCGAGCTGTCCGGCCCGTCGTACGGCTCGTCGGGCAGCGCGACGCCGGACACCGGAACCGGCGCCGACTAGGCGCGCCGGCTAGAGCGCCGCGTAGTCGATCGGAGCGTGGCGGTCGAGCGTGCGGCCGACTGGCGCCATCGCGTACTCGACTTATTTCATCGCGCTGAGCTCGGCGCCGGCCGTGGCGATCTTGACCGCGTTGACGAACGCGCCGCTGAACACCGCGCGGCCCCCGTAATCGACCGCCGGGATGCCGCGCACGTCGGCGAGCCCCATCAGCTGGCCGATCACGAGACGCTCGGCCGTGCTGCTCGCCGCACCCTGGACGACCAGCCCGACCAGCGCGCCGCGCGCGTCCGTCGGGCCGAGCAGGAACAAGGGCGAGCCGGCGGATCCGAGCGAGCCGCGGCAGGTGTGGTCGATGCGGAAATCCTGCAGGTGAGTGGCGCGGCAGGGCACGTCCTCGGTGACGAAGCGTCCGCTCTCGACGTCGACCGAATAGCCGACCGAGGCCAGCGGACGGCCGCGCAGCCGGTCGAGCTTGAGGTCGGCGGCGAGCGTCAGCGGCGCGATGCCGGTCGGCTGGTCGGTCGCCAGGATCGCCCAGTCGTCGGCGACCGGCTCGACCGACAGGCGCGGGTCGCCGCTCGGCTTCCAGCCGCCGGTGACCACGACGCGCGCGTCGAACGACGGCGTGTGCGCGCCGGCGCGATAGCCGGGCCGGAACGCGAAGCGTGCCTGGCTCGGCTTGCCGTCGCGATCGAGCACGCAGTGTGCGGCGGTGACGACGACGCGATCGCTGCCGACGAGGAACGCGGTGCAGCGCGACGCGGTGCCGGTCAAGAGGCCGATCGCCGCCAGGGTCGGATCGCTCGCCTGGGTCGCGGCCTGAGTCGGCGGCTTGCCCTGCGGTTGGCGCTGGTCGAGCTCGCTTTCTTCGCCGCGCACCGTGGGCGCGAGCATGCCGAGCGCGATCACGATCGCGACGATGAGCCAGATCCGGTTAGTCGTCATGGCCGCCACCTCATCGACTCCGAGATCAGGCGCGCGACGTTGCGCGCCTCATCACCCGCGTCGGGCTTCTGCGCCAGGCACAGCACCGCGTAGGTCTTGTCGAGCCGGCTCGCGAGCTCGAGCCGGCCGGGCAGCGGCGCGCTCGTCGTCGGCACCGCGAAATCGACCTCGACCGTGCGCTGCAGGCCCATGCGGTCCTCGCGGCCGTTGACGTCGAGCAGCACGCCGTTCGGGCGTCGGCCGCGCACCACGTCCTCCTTGGCGACCGCGTCGACATAGGTGCGGATCGGTGCCGGCCCGTCGCTGCGCCGGATCGCACACACGGCGTCGCCGTTGGCCGAGCGCGCATCGACGCCGTCGGGGCTGTCGAGCGCCGGCGGGTCGATCGTCCAGCCGGTCGGCAGGCGGGTGTAGGCGGCATCGCCGTAGAGCCCCGTCAGCGCGGTGCCGTCGGTGCTGGCGCCGAGTCGGAACGGCAGCTCGAACAGGCGCGCGAAGTCGCGGTCGGCGAAGGCCGGGCAATTGAGCGCCTTGCTCTGATCGAGCGCCACCCGGCCGAGCGGCGTGAACTCGGAGCCGGCTTCGTCATAAGCGCGCCGGATCGCCGCGCAGGCGTGGTCGCCGAGCTGCAGCCGGTTCATCGCCGTCGCCAGGTCGAGATAGCCGGCCGCACGGTCTTGCGGGCCGTCGGCGTGCGCGATCGCCTTCAGGTAATCGTCCACCGCGTCGGCGGCGTGGCCCTGCATCAGCCGGGCGCGGGCGCGATCGGACAGCACGCGCCCGACCATCGGATCCGTGCTGTCGGGGCCGAGGGCGTCGAGCAGCCGGGTCGCGGTCTTGTCCGCCGCGGCGTACTGACCGGCGTCGACCTGCTGGTCGAGCGTCGTGAAGGCCTTGGCGGTGTCGGACTCGTCGGCTGCGCGGGCAGCGTTTGGCCCGCCCACCAGTCCGACGATCAGCCCGCCAATTAGCCCAAGACGCGCCGGCGCGGCCGCGCCGGCCAGCCATCGCGTTGCTGTCCGCATCGAGCCCTCCCCGAAACCCACACGGGGACAACGCTCGACCGGCCCGTGCGGATTTGCCGCCGGTCCGGCGCCACGTTTTGTCACAGGGTTTGGCGATGGGCGGGCGGCCCGAAGCCGTCAGACGATGGCGAGCTCAGTCAACGGCACGTTGGCGGCGATGCGCTCGAACCCGAGCGGCGCGAGGTCGAGGCTCATATAGCGGCCGTGGACGATCAGCTCGGCGACCGCGCGGCCGACCGCCGGGGACTGCTGGATGCCGTGGCCGGAGAAGCCGTTGGCGAAGATCAGGTTCGTGAGCCGCGGGTGGCGCCCGACGATGCCGTTCTGGTCGAGCGTGTTGTACTCGTAGTAGCCGGCCCACGCGCTCACTGGCTTGACGGCCTCGAAGGCGGGCACGCGCGCCGCCAGCGCCGGCCACACGACGTCGTCGAACTCGGCGTGCTGGACCTCGAGCGGCGCGTCGTCGGGGTCGCGCCAGGACGGCGGCGACACGCCACAGAGGTAGTGTGCGCCTTCAGGGCGCACCCAGACGCCGCTCGGGTCGATCGTCAGCGGCACGTCGGCGAGCTTCGTGCGGCAGTCGATCACGAACACCGAGCGCCGGCGCGCGCGCACCGGCAGCTCGATACCGGCGAGTCGGGCGAGGCGCGCCGCCCACGGGCCGGCCGCGTTGACGAGCTGGCTGCAGGCGAGCCGCGTGCCGTCGTCGAGCGCCACCCGCACGACGGCGTCGCCGCGGATCTCGAGCCCGACTGCCTCGGCATGGCGGTATTCGACGCCGTTGGCGCGCGCCCGGCGCTTCAGCGCCTGGAGCAGCGCGTAGCCGTCGAACCAGCCTTCGCCCGCGAGCCCGAACGAGCCACCCGCCAGGTCCGCGGTCGCGAGCCACGGGAAGCGTGCCGCGAGCTCGGCCGGCGCGAGCAGGGCCACGGCGACGCCGTGGGCGCGCTGCACGCGGTGGCTGGCCTCGAGCGCCGCCATGCCGGCGGGCGACGCGAGGAACAGGTAGCCGCGCTCGACCAGCGAGACCTCGTCGGCGATCGCGCGCAGGAACCCGAAGCCGAAGCGCGACAGCAGGATGTTGATCGGGCTCGAGAACTGCTGGCGGATCGAGCTCGCCGACAGGGCCGAGCTCGCCTGCCGGTAGGTCGGATCGCGCTCGATCACGACGACGCGGCCGGCGAACGCCGGATCGCTCGCCAGGAAATGCGCGGCCGCGCTGCCGACCGCGCCGCCGCCGACGATGACGACTGGATCCGTCATGAGCCCCATTCTATTGCCGCTCCGCCGCGACGGTGGCAATGCGCAGCCGGCTGCGCCAAGCTGGAGCCGCAACGGCGGGAGGGGATGGATGAGCCCGATGGACCAGGCCGATCCGCGGCGCAACGCCGACGTCGCCTCGGCGCTGCGCGAGGCCGAGGAGCACTACGTCGCCGCCAATCCCAAGAGCCAGGCGCAGCATCGCGCGGCGCTCGCCGCCATGCCGGGCGGCAACACGCGCACCGCGATCTTCTACACGCCGTTCCCGCTCACCATGGCGCGCGGCGCGGCGCAGCATCTGTGGGATCTCGACGGCCACCGCTACGTCGATTTCCTGGGCGAGTTCACCGCCGGGCTCTACGGCCACTCCCATCCGGTGATCCGCGCCGCGCTCGACGCCGCGCTCGACGGCGGCATCAGTTTCGGCGCCCACGGCGCGCTCGAGGCGCAGTTCGCCGCGGCGATCGTCGCGCGCTTCCCGTCGATCGAGCTGGTGCGCTTCACCAACTCGGGCACCGAGGCCAACCTGATGGCGCTGGTCACCGCGCGCGCGGTCACCGGGCGGTCCAAGGTGTTGGTGTTCGACGGCGCCTACCACGGCGGCGTGTTCTATTTCCGCGGCAAGCCCGCGCCGATCAACGCGCCGTTCGCGTTCGTGATCGCGCCCTACAACGACGCTGCCGCGACCCTGGCGCTGATCGAGCGTCATGCCGACGACCTCGCCGCCATCATCGTCGAGCCGATGCTGGGCAGCGGCGGCTGCATCCCGGCCGAGCCGGCGTTCCTCGCGGCGCTGCGCGCGTCGGCGACGCGCGTCGGCGCGCTGCTCGTGTTCGACGAGGTGATGACGTCGCGGCTGGCGCCGGGCGGGCTGCAGCAGGCGACCGGCGTGCTGCCCGACCTCACCACCCTGGGCAAATACATCGGCGGCGGCATGAGCTTCGGCGCCTTCGGCGGCCGCGCCGACATCATGGAGCGCTACGATCCGCGGCGCGCCGACGCGTTCCCGCACGCCGGGACCTTCAACAATAACGTGCTGACCATGAGCGCGGGCCTGGCCGGGCTCACGCGCGTCTACACGGCCGAGGCGGCCGAGGCGCTCAATGCGCGCGGCGACCGGCTGCGCGCGCGGCTCAACGCGCTGACGCGCGACCGCGGCCTCGCCATGCAGTTCACCGGCCTGGGCTCGATGCTGCAGGTCCACATGTGCGCCGGCGCGCTCCGCTCCCCCGCCGACGCCGCGCGCGGCGACGCGGCGCTGCGCGACCTGTTCTTCTTCGACCTGGTGGCGCGCGGCCACTGGCTGGCGAAGCGCGGCATGGCGGCGCTGTCGCTCATGGTCACGGAGGCGGATTGCGACGCGCTGGCCGGCGCGGTCGAGGAGTTCGTCGCGACGCGCGGTGCGCTGCTCGGGCAGCGCGTCGGCGCGTGAGAGGCGGTCAGTTAGGCCGGCCGACCTGGCGCTTGTGGGCGCTCATGATCGCGCCGACGATGCGGTCGATGCGCCGTTGCAGCTCGGCGCTGCACTCGCCGTGGAGCCCGGCGTCGGCCTCGTCGGGCCGGCGCACCACCACCCACACGCCGAGCGGGATCAGGTCGTGCCGGAGCGCCGCGGCGAGGCGCTCGACCTCGTCGTCGGCCCGGATCGGACCCGTCACCGGGTCCGTATTCAGCACGTACTCCAAGCGCGCCATCGCGACTCTCGGCTAAATTTTAACCATGATAGCACTTACCAACAGGGTCGTCTAGACCATGTGGATTCTTCGCATGATTCGGTTTCAATTTGATTACCAGATACGGTTGAAAATTACCGGCCGGGCGCACGCAACGAGATGAGCGGCCGCCCGGCATGGAAACGACGGGAAAGCCTGCCGGCTGCGAGGCCGCGCCGGCGGCGCTCAGTCCTTGTAGCCCGGGTCCTTCTGGTCGATCAGGCGCACCAGGGCGTTGAAGCCGCGGTCGCCGCGCGGGCCCATCTCGGTGAAGGCGGTCTGCGCCGCCACGCGGCTTGCCACCTCGGGCGGGCACGGATGGACCGGCGTGCCGCCGGCCATCGCCGCGGCCTGCATCTGGCAGGCGCGCTCCAGGCCCCACATCGTGATGACGGCCTCGGGCACCGTGCGGCCGAGCGTCAGCAGGCCGTGGTTGCGCAGGATCATGACGGTCTTGTCGCCGAGGTCGCGGATCAGCCGCGGCCCTTCGTCCTCGACGACGGTGACGCCCTCGAAGTCGTGATAGGCGACGCGGTCGTAGAACATCATCGCCTCGAGCGTCAGCGGCAACAGCCCGCAGGCCATCGCCGAGACCGCGCAGCCCGCGACCGTGTGGGTGTGAATCACGCAATGGGCGTCCTCGCGCGCGCCGTGGATCGCCGCGTGGATCGTGAAGCCGGCGGGATTGATCTCGGCGCCGAACGGCCCGTCGCCGGGCTCGATCACGCTGCCGGCGATGTCGATCTTGACCAGGCTCGAGGCGGTGACCTCGCCGTAGAGCAGGCCGTAAGGGTTGATCAGGAAGTGGCGCTCAGGCCCCGGCACCCGCACGGTGATGTGGTTGTAGATCAGCGAGGTCCAGCCGAAATGGTCGAAGATGCGGTAGGCCGCCGCGAGCTCGACCCGGAGCCGCTGCTCCTCGCCCGACCGGGTGCGCCGCGCCACCCGCTGCACGCTTGCGCTCATGTCGCCGACTCCGTCGTTCGTTCCGATCGCAGCCTAGCGCATCCCACGGCGGTCGAGAATTGACAAGGACCTGTCCGCCCCCTACACGCGGTGCCATGAGGATCTGCATCGTCGGCCCGGGCGCGATCGGCGGCTCGATCGCCAACCGCTTCGTCGCGCGCACCGGCGAGGACGTCGCGGTCTTGGCGCGCGGCGCCGCGCTCGAGGCGCTGCGCAAGAACGGCGTCACCTTGATCGTCGGCGGTCGGCGCACCACCGTGCCGGTGCGCGCGTCGGCCAGCCCGGCCGAGCTCGGGCCGCAGGACATGGTGATCCTCGCGGTCAAGGCCTACTCGCTCGCCGCGCTCGCGCCGTCGCTCGTGCCGATGCTGACGCCGGACACCGTCGTGGTGCCGGTCCAGAACGGCATTCCGTGGTGGTACTTCTACAAGGAGGGCGGCCGGCTCGACGGTTCGCGCCTGACCGCGATCGATCCCGACGGCGCGATCGAGCGCGCGCTGCCGTCGCGCCAGGCGGTCGGCGCCGTCACCTACGCGGGCGCGCGCGTGCCCGAGCCCGGCGTGATCGACCTCACGCTCGACGAGCTGATGCTGTTCGGCGAGCCCGACGGCACCAGCTCGCCGCGGCTCGCGCGGACCATCGCGCTGTTCGAGAAGGCCGGCTTCAAGTGCCAGGCGACCCCGGAGATCCGCAAGGCGATCTGGCTCAAGATGTGGGGCAACGCGACCATGAACCCGGTCAGCGTGCTGGCCAACGCGACGATCGACCGCATGCTCGGCGATCCCGCCGTCAAGGCGACGCTGGCCGCCGCGATGCTCGAGGTGCGCGCGGTCGCGGGCGCGCTCGGCCTCGGCTTCGAGCTGACCCTCGACCAGCGCTTCGCGCAGGCCGCCGAGCTCGGCGCGTTCAAGACCTCGATGCTGCAGGACCTCGAGGCCGGCCGCGCGCTCGAGATCGAGGCGCTGGTCGGCGTCGTGGTCGAGCTCGCCCACAAGCTCGACGTCACGGTCCCCGTCATGGAGACGGTCTACGCGCTCACGCGCCTGCGCGGGCTGCGCGCCTAGACGCCGCCGACCCACGGATCGGACACGGCGATGTCGCGCCAGCGCAGGCAGGCGGTGCGCTGGCTCGCGTCGATCGCCTCGAGCGCGGGGTCGGTGACGGCGCAGGCGGCGGCGGCGAAGCGGCAGCGCGGGCGGAAGCGGCAGCCGTCGGGGATCGCCGCCGCGCTCGGCGGCTCGCCCGGCACCATCGGCTCGCGCGCGGCGGCGGAGCGCGTCAGGGTCGGCGCGGCGGCCAGCAGCGCGCGCGTGTAGGGGTGGCGCGGTGCGGCGAACAGGGTCTCAGTCGGACCGATCTCGACGATGCGGCCGAGATACATGATGGCGACGCGGTCGCACATCAGCCGCACCATCGAGAGGTCGTGCGAGATCAGGAGATAGGTCAGGCCGAGCCGGTCGCGCATGTCGTGGAAGAAGCGCAGCACGGTCGCCTGCACCGACAGGTCGAGGCCCGAGGTCGGCTCGTCGAAGATCACGATGCGGGGCGACAGGAGCAGGACGCGCGCGAGGGCGACGCGGCGCAGCTGGCCGCCCGAGAGCTCGTGCGGGTAGCGCCTGAGGATCGACGGGTCGAGCCCGACCGCGCCGATCACGCTCGCGACCGCGTCGCGGCGCACCGCAGGGGCGGCGGCGTCCTGGACGATCAGGCCCTCCTCGAGCGTGCGCCCGATGCTCCACCACGGATCGAGCGCCGCGCCGGGGTCCTGGTGGACGTACTGGATCTCGCGCCGGGCGAGGCGCGCGGCGCGCGGCGCGAGCCCGCTCACCATCTTGCCGCGCAGCAGGATGTCGCCGTCGGTCTCGCGCTGTACGCCGAGCAAGGTGCGCCCGAGCGTGGTCTTGCCGCAGCCCGACTCGCCGACGATGCCGAGGATCTCGCCCGCGCGCACGGCAAGGTCGATGCCGTCGACCGCGCGCACCGGCGGTTGTGCCGTGCGCAGCCAGCGCCGCTCGCCGCCCAGCCAGGTGGCGAGCCGCGCGGTCTCGAGGATGACCTCAGACGCCGCCATGAACCGCGGCTCCGGCGAACAGCACGCAGGCGGCGTCGTGGTCGGGCGCCAGCGCGATCGTGGGCGGCAGCGCGGCGCGGCAGGCGGCCGCCGCCGATGGGCAGCGCGGATGGAAGCGGCATCCGGGCGGCGGGCCGATCACCGAGGGCACCGAGCCCGGGATGCCGGCCAGGGTCGCCGCGCGGTCGGGATGGCAGTCGAGCAGCAGCCGCGTGTAGGGGTGCTGCGGCGCGTCGAGGATGACGACGCTGCGGCCGCGCTCGACGGTCTGGCCGGCGTACATCACGACGACGCGGTCGCACAGCTGCGCGACCACGCCGAAGTCGTGGGTGACGAACAGCACCGCGGTCCCGGTCTCGCGCGCCAGCGCGCCGAGCAGGGCGATGATCTGGCGCTGGGTGGTGACGTCGAGCGCCGTGGTCGGCTCGTCGGCGACGATCAGGTCGGGCCGGCACAAGAGCGCCGCGGCGATCAGCAGGCGCTGGCGTTGGCCGCCGCTGAACTGATGCGGATAGCGCGCCAACGCGCCCTCCGGATCGGGAATCTGCACGTGGCGCAGCAGATCGATCAGGCGCGCGCGGTCGGCGGCCTTGTCGCCGGTGCCGTGCCAGCGCGCGACCTCGAGCAGCTGGGTGCCGACACGGAACACCGGATTGAACGCGAGATAGGGGTCCTGCGGGATGAAGCCGATGCGCCGGCCGCGGATGTCGCGCGTCATCGTGCGCGCGTCGAGCGTCGTCAGCTCGACACCGTCGAATCGGATTGCGCCGCCGGTGACGCGCGCGGCGGCGGCCAGCACGCCCAGGATGCTGCGCACCAGGGTCGACTTGCCGCAGCCCGACTCGCCGACCACGCCGACGATCTCGCCGCGCGCGACGTCGAGACTGGCGCGGTCGAGCACCTCGGCGAGCCCGTGGTCGGTGCGGATCGCGACGCTGAGGTCGCGCACCTCGAGGATCGCGGTCATCGCGAGCGCCGCAGGCGCGGGTCGACGACGTCGCGCAGGCCGTCGCCCAGCAGGTTGAAGGCGAACACGACGAGGAAGATCGCCAGGCCCGGGAAGGTCGCGAACCACCAGGCGTCGGGCAGGAACTCGCGGCTCTCCGACACCATGAGGCCCCATTCGGGCTGCGGCGGCGGCGCGCCCATGCCGAGGAAGCCGAGCACCGCCGCGGTCAGGATCGCGTAGCCCATGCCGATGGTCGCGCGCACGATCACGGGCGAGGCGACGTTGGGCAGGATGTGGCGGAACAGGATGCGCGCGGGATGCGCGCCCAGGCCCTCGAGCGCCTCGACGAACACGGCGTGGCGCAGGCGCTGGGTCTCGGCGTAGACGATGCGGGTGAAGAACGGCCAGTAGGTCAGCGTGAGCGCCGCCATCGCGGACTCGATGCTGGGGCGCAGCAGCTGGGCGAGCGCGAGCGCCAGGATCAGCTGCGGCACGGCGAGGAACACGTCGGTGACGCGCATCACGAGCTCGCTGCGCCAGCCGCTGAAATAGCCGGCGACCAGGCCGAGCGGCACGCCGATCGCCATCGCCACGACGACCACGGACACCGCGATGCCGAGCGCGATGCGCGTGCCCAGAATGACGCGCGAGAGGATGTCGCGTCCGAGGCTGTCGGTGCCGAGCCAATGCGCGGCGCCGGGCGGCTGCAGGCGCTGCAACGGATCGGAGCTGAACGCGTCCTCCGGATGCGGCGCGATGTGGGGCGCGAACAGCGCCACCAGCAGCACCAGCACGACGATGACGAGCCCAGTCAGCGCCGAACGGTCGCGCACCAGCTTGCGCCAGATGAGCCTCATCACATCTGCTCGGCGACGCGCGGGTCGATCCAGGCGTGCACCAGGTCGACCAGGATGTTGACGCCGGCGTAGATCGCGCCGATCAGCAGGGTGACGCCGAGCAGCGGCTGGAAATCGGCGGTGAACACCGACGCTGCGGCGTAGCCGCCGATGCCCGGCCAGTCGAACACCGCCTCGACCACGACCGCGCCGGCCATCAGGCCGCCGAACAAGAGCCCGATCTGGGTGACCGTGCTGACCAGCGAGTTGCGCAGCACGTACTTGGCGATGATGACGCGGCGCGGATAGCCGATCGCGGTCTCGAAGCTCACGAAGTCCTTCTGCAGGGTCTCGAGCACGCCCGAGCGCGCGAAGCGCACGATGGTGGCGAGCGAGCCGAACGCCAAGGTCGCGGCCGGCAGCACGATGTGCACGAGCGCGTCCTCGAAGATGTCGAGCCGGCCGGCCAGCAGCGCGTCGATCAGGTAGGCGCCGGTGAGGTCGGGCGGCATGTCGCCCGTGATGCTGAGGCGGCCCCGCAGCGGCAGCAGGTCGAGGTTCATGCTGAACACCAGCTGGAGCATCAAGGCGAGCCAGAACGACGCGATCGCGATGCCGCCGACCGAGAAGATGCGCAGCGCCTGATCGAGCCAGCGGTTGTGGTGGAGCGCCGCCAACACGCCCAGCGGGATGCCGAACCCGACCGAGAGCAAGAGGGCGAAGAACGTCAGCTCGAGGGTGGCGGGCAGGCGCTCGGCGAGATCGTCGATCACCGGGCGGCGGGTGAACACGCTCGAGCCGAGATCGCCGCGCGCGAGCTGGACCAGGTAGGCGACGAACTGCTCGGGCAGCGGCCGGTCGAAGCCGTAGGCGTGGCGCAGCTCGGCGATCTGCTCGGGCGTCGCCTGGTCGCCCGCCAGCGCCGCCGCCGGATCGCTCGGCACCATGCGGGTCAGCACGAAGGTGAGCGTCACCAGCCCGAACAGCACCGGGACGACGAGCAGCAGGCGACGCAAAAGGAAGAGGAGCACGGTCGATCCGGTGGCCAGAGGCGGAGAGCCGCCACCATACTGCAAGACAAGTGCCGGCCAGGTCGCGCAAAAGCGTCACGTCGGGCATAGGTCAACAAGCCCACGACAAAATGAACCGTCATCTTCGGCCTTGTGCCGAGGATCCACGTCTTTGGCGACGCCTGTCAGCGTGGATGGAAAGTCGTGGATGCTCGGGACGAGCCCGAGCATGACGATTGAGGCTGCGCCCGAGGATGACGGCTCGTTTGGGCAAACCCTTGTGCAACGCGCCTCACGCCGGCGCGTGGAGCTCCGCGGGGTGGCGCGTGACGGTGCGGCGGCCGCGCTTGAAGACGGCGATCGGCTGGCGGATCTCGGCGATCGCGCGCTCGGGACTCGGGCTGTCCAGCACGACGATGTCGGCGGGATTGCCGACCTTGATGCCGTACTCCTCGGCGTTGATGACGCGCGCAGAGCGCTCGGTCAGCATGGCGAAGCACTCGCGCAGCTCCTCCGGCTGGCCGGTCTGCAGCACGTTCGCCTGCAGGTTGGCGATGCGGATCAGCGAGCAGTCGCCGAACGGCGTCGTCGGGTTGAGCACGTTGTTGCTCGACAGGGCGCAGTTGACGCCGTGCCGGATCAGGAAGTGGGCGTCCGCGACGCCGCGCCGCACGCCGTGATCCTGGTCGCGGCCCATCAGATAGAGGTCGGTCGCCGGCAAGGCGCTGACCGAGACGCCGGCATCGGCCATACGGCGCGCGATCTCGGCGAGCCGCGCCGGCGGCATGACGGAGAGCTTGGTCATGTGACCGGTCGTCACGCGGCCGCCGCGCCTGTATTGCTCGGTCAGCTCGCAGACCAGGATCACGTCGAGGTCGTCCGGCGTGTTGCCGAAATCGAGATGCAGATCGACGTCGACGTCGAACGCGTGGGCGAGCTCGAAGATGCGGCGGATCTGGCCCGGGTGGTCGGTGTCGTAGCGCGGCGCCCCGCCGATCGCCTTGGCGCCCTTCTTCAGGGCCTGCACGAGCAGCGCGTCGGTGCCGGGATAGTTGGTCAGCCCTTCCTGCGGGAACACGCAGAGCTCGAGGTCGACCGCCCAGCGATAGTCCGCGATCAGCGACGCGACGCCGTCATAGCCGCGCAGCCCGATGCCGGGATCGACTTCGACGTGGCTGCGGATCCGCGTCGTGCCGTGGACCAGGCATTCGCGCAGCGTGCGCTCGGCGCGCGAGCGCACGTCGGCCTCGGTGATCTCCGGTTTGAAGGGCGCGACGTAGTGCACCGGACTGATGGTGCGGCCCTTCTCGGCCGGGTAGCGCTCGATCAGGCGCGCCTTGTCGAGATGGATGTGGGTCTCGATCAGCCCGCCGCAGGCGAGCCGGCCGCCGGCGTCGAACACCGCCGCCTCGGCGGGGAGATCCGGCGCGAGGGCCGCGATTCTGCCGCCCGTGACGCCGATGTCGAGCAGGCGGCCGGGCGGTTGATCGGCGAGCTGAACGTTTCTGACGATCAGGTCCATCGGTCTTGGCTCCCGGCATTCGGCCGCGCGCCGTCCCGCCAAGGGCCGGCCTTGCGGCCACGCTATCGGCTGACGATATCTTCCGCCACTGCATGATCATGGCGCGGACCACGCCCGGCGGGAGGATCGGCGACGGTCGGCGTTTTGCGCTATTCTGGGGGCCGATGAGCGAAATCCTCGACGACCCGATCTCGGAGCGCGTGCTCTTCGGCCCTTTTTCCGGCTGGAGGCTCCAATCGGTGGTGGCTTGGATCCTCACCGAGGGGCGTCTGATCGCTCAGCCCACCCGGCTCCTTGAGGGGGTGATCGAGGCCCTGCGCACGGCCGAGGCGCCGGTCGACCGCGTCGCGATCGCGATCGGCACGCTGCATCCGCAGATCAGCTCATGGAGTCTGTTCTGGCGGGCACCGATGGATCACGTCACGCTGTCGCGGCGCGAAAGCGGCATCCTGATGAGCGAGAGCTACATCGGCAGCCCGGTCCAGCCGGTGCGCGAGCGTGGCGAGATCGTGCGACGCCGGCTGGACGACATCGGACCGCGGGATCACGCGACCTATCACGATCTGGTGGCCGCCGGCATGACGGACTACCTCGCGCTGCCGATGGTCTTCAGCGACGGCAGCCGCAACTTCGTCAGTTTCGCGACCACGCAGCCGGGCGGCTTCATCGAGGAGGACGTCGCCAAGCTGTCGACCTTGCCGATCTGGCTCGGGCCGATGTTCGAGGCGATCGAGCAGCGCAATCTCGCCGTCACCTTGCTCAACACCTATGTCGGCGCCCAGACCGGTCACCAGATCCTGCAGGGGCTGATCCGCCGCGGCGACGGCGAGACGATCCGCGCGGCGATCTGGTACTCCGACCTGCGCGACTTCACGGCGATCAACGAGCAGCTCGCGCCCGCCGAGGTGATCGCGATGCTGAACAGCTATTTCGAGCTGGTAGCGGCCGCCGTCACGGCGCGCGGCGGCGAGATCCTGCAGTTCATCGGCGATGCCATCCTGGTGATCTTCCGCGCGCCGCACGACGACGACGTCAGGGACGCCTGCGTCGCGGCGGTCGACTCGGCGATCGACGCGCTCGACAGCCTCGCGGTGGTCAACAATCGCCGCGGGCGCACCGGCGGCCCGCCGATCCGCTTCGGCGTCGGGCTGCACGTCGGCGCGGTCACCCACGGCAACGTCGGCTCGCCCGACCGGCTCGGCTTCAACGTCATCGGGCCGGCGGTCAACCGGACGGCACGCATCGAGGACCTGACCAAGCAGGTCGGTCTGCCGCTCCTCCTGTCGCGCGATCTCGCCGAGGTGATCGAGAAGCCCGTGCGCTCGTGCGGCTTCTTCCCGATGAAGGGCGTGCCCGAGCCGCAGGAGGTGTTCGCGCTGATCGACGGCCCGCTCGATGCGGCGTCGGCGCGCCGGCGGGCGCCCCAAACCAAGACGCCGAAAGCCAAGAGGGAGAACCCATGAAGGCGTTCCGTCTGCTGTCGACCAGCGGCATCCTGGGCTACGGCTTCCCCGAGGAGTCGCTGCAGGCCGGCCTGGCGCGCGAGCCCGACATGCTGGGCGTCGACGGCGGCAGCACCGATCCCGGGCCGTACTATCTTGGCTCGGGCAAGTGCCTCAACTCGCGCCTGGCGATGAAGCGCGACCTTGCCCTGATGGTGCGCGGCGCGGTCGCCCACAAGATCCCGATGGTCGTCGGCAGCTGCGGCGGCGCCGGCGGCGAGCCGCATCTTCAGGCGGTCGTCGAGCTGGTGCGCGAGATCGCGCGCGAGGACGGGCTGCACTTCAAGATGGCGGTGATCCATTCGGAGCAGGACAAGGCGACGGTCAAGCGGGGGCTCGCCGAGGGCCGCGTGCAGGCGCTGCGCAACGTTCCGGCGCTCGACGACGCCACGGTCGATCGCGCGAGCCGCATCGTCGGCATGATGGGACCCGAGCCGTTCATGCGCGCGCTCGACGAGGGCGCGCAGATCGTGCTCGCCGGGCGCTCGAGCGATCCGGCGCCGTGGGCCGGCTGCGCGATGCGCGCACAGATGCCGCCGGCGCCGTCGTGGTACGCCGGCAAGATGCTCGAATGCGGCGCCACCGCGTCGCTGCCCAAGGGCCACGACTGCCTGCTCGCGACCGTGCGCGCCGACGGCATCGAGGTCGAGCCGCTCAACCCGATCCGGCGCTGCACGCCGCTGTCGGTCGCCAACCACAGCCTGCACGAGAATCCGAGCCCGTGCTTCCACATCGAACCGGGCGGCATGCTCGACACCTCGGACTGCCGGTTCGACGCGGTGTCCGACCGCGCGGTGCGCGTCAGCGGCATGCGCTGGGAGCAGAAGCCCTACACCGTCAAGCTCGAGGGGGCCGAGCTGGTCGGCTACCGCGCCATGACGGTGTGCGGCACGCGCGACCCGCTGCTGATCGCCGGGGTCGACGATTTCCTCGCCGCGGTGCGCCGCAACGTCGAGGACAAGGCGCGCGCGTTCGGCGTGCCGCCCGAGCAGTACAAGCTGGTGATCCGCACCTACGGCCGCGATGGCGTGATGGGTCCGGCGGAGCCGGTCGCCGAGATCCGCGGCCACGAGCTGGGCTTCGTGCTCGAGGCGATCGCGCCGACCCAGGAGATCGCCAACGCGGTGCTCGCGATCGCGCGCGTCAACATGCTGCACGTCGACTTCCCGGGGCGGCTGTGCAAGGAGGGCAACATGGCCTTCCCGTTCTCGCCGTCCGACACCGAGATGCCGCCGTTGTACCGCTTCAGCGTGTTCCACACGCTCGCGGTCGACGATCCGTGCGCGCCCTTCCCGATCGAGTACGAGACCGTCTGATGGCGCGCATCCGCGACATCGCCAAGGTGTGCAAGAGCAAGAACGCCGGACCGTTCGAGCTCACGATCGACGTCGTGTTCGACGACGCGGCGCTGTTCGAGCGCGTGCGGGCGACGCGCGTGCTCGGGCCGGCCCTGTTCGCGCGGCTCTACGACGTCGCGCCCGACGACGTGCTGTTCACCGAGTATCCGGCGGGTTTCGCCTTCAAGGCGACCATCCCGCGCAAGATCGCCGCGGGCGACGTCGGCGACACCGACGTCTACGGCGCCCAGCAGCACGCCCCCCTGCTCGACGTCGACATTCCGGTCTGAGCAACCGGCGACGGCGTCACGGGTCGAGCTTGATGTGGCTCGCCTTGGCGACCTCGGTCCATCGCGCGATGTCGGTCGACACGATGTGGGCGAACGCGGCCGAGGTCGTGCCGGTCGGCTCGACCGCCAGGTTCTTCATGCGCGCGGCAATGTCGGGCAGATGGACGATGCGCATCACCTCGTCCTGCAGCGTGACGACGATCGCCGACGGCGTGCGCGCCGGTGCGAAGAAGCCGGTCCACAGCGAGACGGTCATGCCGGGGACGCCGGCCTCGGCCATGGTGGGCACCTGCGGATAGTCGGCCACCCGCCGGCCCGCCGTGACGGCGAGCGCGCGCACGTTGCCGGACAGGATCTGCGGCCCGACCGGCGCGGTGTCGACGATCGTCATCAGCGCCTCGCCCGACACCACCGACAGGATCATCTCGTTGCCGCTCTTGTAATTGATCATCTCGAGCGGCGCGCCGGTCTTCTGCTTGAACAGCTCGGTCGTCAGCTGGAAGGCGGTCGATGACGACGCGTAGTTGGCCTTGGCGGGATTGGCCTTGGCGTAGGCGACCAGCTCGCCGATCGATGCGATCGGCAGCTTGGGGCTGACCACCAGCATCAGGGGGAACTCGGCGATCTGCGACACCGGGATGAAGTCGCGCAGCGGTGCGTAGGGCAGCTTCGCGTATACCGCCGGGTTGACCGTCATGGCGCCGCTCGGGCCCATCAGCAGCGTGTAGCCGTCGGGCGCCGCGTGCGCGACGAACTCGGCGGCGATGATCGAGCTGGCGCCCGGCTTGTTGTCGATCACCACCGGCTGGCCGAGATGCTCGGACAGCTTCTGGCCGACCAGGCGCGCCAGGATGTCGTTGCCGCCGCCGGCCGCGAAGCCGACGACGATGTGGATCGGCTTGTTCGGATAGGCGGTGTCGGCCTGCGCGCCGGCGAGGCCGAGCAGGCCGAGCGACAGTCCGGCGATCGACGCCCGCGCGAGCCAGCGCATCGGATCCTCCCGCGTCCTCGTTGTTCCCGTCTGATGGCGGTTAACCGAACCGCCGTCAAGCGGCGACGCGCCGCCGCGCGCGTTGACAGCGCGGCGCGCGCCTCGTCACACTCGGACCATGTCCGAGCGACCGAGCCGCCTCCTGAAGGCGAAGCTGGCCGAGCGCCGCGCGTTGCTGGTGCCCGGCGTCCCCAACGCGCTGACCGCGCTGATCGCCGCCGACCTCGGCTACGAGGCCGTCTACGTGACCGGCGCCGGGGTCACCAACATGAGCCTCGGCATGCCGGATCTCGGGCTCATCACCTTGAGCGAGCTCGCCGAGCACGTGCGCGCGATTCGCGAGATCACCGAGCTGCCCGTCATCGTCGACGCCGACACCGGGTTCGGCAACGCGGTCAACGTGCACCGCACCGTCAAGGTGCTCGAGCGCGCGGGCGCCAGCGCGATCCAGCTCGAGGACCAAGTGTATCCCAAGAAGTGCGGCCACTTCGAGGGCAAGGAGGTCGTGCCGCTCGGCGAGATGCTGCCCAAGATCCGCGCCGCGCTCGACGCGCGCACCGATCCGGATCTGCAGATCGTCGCGCGCACCGACGCGCGCGCCATCGTCGGCATCGACCAGGCGATCGAGCGCGCCGCGGCGTTCATCGAGGCGGGCGCCGACGTGACTTTCGTCGAGGCGCCGCAGTCGATCGAGGAGATGCGCGCGATCACGACCCGGCTGTCCGCCGTGCCGCAGCTCGCCAATCTGGTGGTCGGCGGCAAGACGCCGGTGCTGCCGCAGCCGGCGTTGCGCGAGATGGGCTTCGCGGTCGCGCTTTACGCCAACGTCGCGCTGCAGAGCGCCGTCAAGGCGATGCAGGGCGTGCTGTCGGCGCTGCTGCGCGACGGCTCGCTCGATGCGGTGCGCGACCAGGTGGCGTCGTTCACCGAGCGCCAGCGCCTGGTCCAGAAGCCGCGCTTCGACGCGCTCGAGCAGAAATACCGCGGCTAGCCCGTCAAGAATTGTCAGCTGCCGGGCGGCCGTCGCCGCGATCGCGCGCCGAGTCGGCGCAGCCCGACATTGCTTTTCCTTAATGTTGCGGCGTCGTCGCCGCGCAACCGTGGCAAAATCGAGGCGATTGCGCGTCATTGCGCGCGCGGCGGCCATGCGCGCCGCGCCGTAGCAGGGCGTGCCGAATTGGCGCATAAATGAGCATCAGCTCCGCGGGTCGCCCGATGTCGCATTTCACGATGCCTACGCCGAGCCCCGAGGAGATCCGCCGCGGGATCTTCTATGCGATCGCCTCGGTATTCATCTTCGCGGTCGCCAACGCGGTGGTGAAGTGGCTCACCGCGAGCTATCCGGTCAACCAGATCATCTTCTTCCGTTGCGCGTTCGCGCTCCTGCCGTGCATCGTGTTGGTGGCGACCCATGGCGGTTGGACCGCCTGTCTGCGCACCCGCCGCGTGCGCGACCATGCGATGCGCGCGGTCTCCCAGTTCCTCTCGATGGCCAGCATCTTCATGGCGTTCCGCCTGATGCCGCTGGCCGACGCGGTGGCGATCCAGTTTGCCTCGCCGCTCTTCCTGACCGTGCTGTCGATCTTCCTGCTCGGCGAGCGCGTCGGCATCCACCGTTGGTCGGCGGTCGTCGTGGGCTTCGTCGGCGTGCTCGTCATGGTGCATCCGGGACCGGGCATGCTGGAGAGCGGCGCCTTGTTCGCGCTGTTCAATGCCGTGATCAGCGCCTCGGTCACGATCGCGATGCGGCGCATGAGCCTGACCGAGTCGAGCACGACCCTGGTGCTCTACCAGGGTTTCTTCACGACGCTTCTGAGCCTGTGCCTGCTGCCGCTCGGCTGGGTGACGCCGAGCTGGGTCGATGCCGGCTTGCTGGCCGGCGTCGGCGTGTTGTCGGGGATCGGCCAGTTCTGCTGGACCCAGGCGTTCCGCTTCGCGCCCGCCGCGGTCGCGGCGCCGTTCAGCTATCTGTCGATGATCTGGGCGCTCGGCTTCGGATTCGTGCTGTGGGGCGACGTGCCGACTGCGAGCCTGCTCGCCGGCGGCGTCGTGGTGGCCGCGAGCGGCGGCTACATCCTCTACCGCGAGACGGTGCGGCGCCGCGCGCGGATCGCCGCCATGATCCCCGCCGTGCCGGCGCCGGACGGCATGCTCAAGGCGTCGTGACGGTCCCGTGACGACGGGGTGGCCGTAGGAACGCAAGCCCGACGCAATTCGTTTCAAGTCATCGCTGCATTTCCGGCA
>Ga0335078_10005232_pt1 | contig 19179 bp, 19 predicted proteins | sample Lox_Sample_32_FD_206711 | JGI IMG/M metagenome (GOLD analysis project Ga0335078, IMG submission 206711) | Soil microbial communities from Loxahatchee National Wildlife Refuge, Florida, United States - Lox_Sample_3.2 | ecosystem: Environmental > Terrestrial > Soil > Wetlands | place: USA... | reverse complement strand
GTCTTGATCGGCGTCCCCGTGCGCACCGGCAGCAGGCTGCAGAGCGTGCAGTTGCTGTCGTAGTTCAAGGGCTCGCTGGAGAGCTGGTGACGAAGATTCCGCGGCCAGTTGCGAAAGAACAGGAGCCCCCAGCGCTGCGGATCCGGGCTATGGGGAAACTTGATCGATGAGAATGGGATTTTCATGATCACCTGATAGCCGCCGGCGGTGCGCGCGGCGCTGCAGCTCCACACCGCATCCCAGGAGGAGTACTCGTTGTTCTGCTGACGGAAGGCGTCCCACTCGGTGCCGCCGGGGGTGCAGAAGAGCTCGTACGCCCATTGCTCATCGTCGAAGGGACTCAGGAAGAGACCCACGAAGTCATCCTCATCGCTCAGGATGTCGTCATGATCCCGGTAGCGCACCGCGATCTGCCCGGGGTGCGGATCGCGTGCGCGGAACCGCAGCCAGAGCGCGTCCGCGCTGTAGCCGGCGTCGACCTGCGTCGCGACCGGCGCCGGAGTGTTGTGCCCGGGCGAGGTCTCATAGGGGATGGAGAAGTGCGCGGCATGGCGCCAGGCTGCCCGCCCGGGTTGCCCGTTCCTGCCCAACCAGGGAGTGAGGTCGGCAATGGCCGGGCGAGCGGCCGGGCTCGCGGCCGATGCCGGCACTGGCCGCACGGCGAGCAGAAGAAGGAGAGCGACGAGCACGAGCGCGCGCAGACGCCTTCCCGGCATCATCGATCCCTGCAGACTCATGCAGCCGCGCCCATCGCCTCATTGGATGCGTGCGAGCGCCCGGGCGTTTGAAAGAACGCCTCTCCCCGGGGATCCGGGGTCAAGGCGCTGCCCGCATGCCTCCCGGCGGCGGCATCGCGCGTCGCGAGAGCTCCGTGTGGTAGCTCAGTGCGACGCCGGCATCCTCCGCCATGGTCTCGAAGTCGAGGTGCTCGCCCGACATGGCGCTCGAGGACACATCGGTTCCGATCTCGGTGAACTGGAAGTCATCGAGATTGCTGACGGCGAAAGCGATCACCCGCGAACCCGTTCCGACGAGAAAGAACGACCAACGGCCCGGGCCCTGGAACGAGCGCTGAAAGGAGCTTTTGAGGTCACCCGGCTCGAGCGTCGCCCGCGCTTGCGGGGAAAGGGGCGTGAGCAGAGCGGCCAAGGCACTACCGTCGGACGGGTCCGCCTCCGCCTTGAATGCGAGGTGGGAATGGTCATTCGCGCTGGCAGGTATCCAGGAATCGGCTCGGGTCGCGTCGCATTCGAACCAGCTGCGCGAGTGCCTGCTTTTTTCCGTCAGGCCGCCGGCGTGGGAAAGCTCCTTCCTGCACTGCTCGGCGCTGAAGAACACCTCCGCTTCCACACACCGGGTCCGGCCCGCCTGAGGAGCGGGATTGTGGGCGGTCAAGTGCATGCACCCGTATAGGACGTACAAGAGAAGCATTTTCGTCATCGCTCCGCTGTCAGGCGCGCAATGTAGCATGGGCCGACTTGAGCTTGTCCTCATCCCGGGCGAGACTGTCCCCCATGATCCTCGACCACATCCGCTACTTCACCGGCATCGTGTTCATCGCGGTCGCGGCACTGCTGCCGATCATCGACCCGTTCGGCGGAGCGCCCATCTATCTCGCCATGACCGCGGGACTGTCCTCGGACGAGCGGGCGCGTACCGCGACGCTCGTCGCGCTCTACAGCTTCGTGCTGCTGCTCGCATCCATTCTGGTCGGGGCCTACGTGCTCGATTTTTTCGGAGTGTCCATTCCGGCGGTGCAGGTCGCCGGAGGGATCGTCGTATGCGCGCTCGCCTGGTCGCTGCTGAATGGTCCGATCACCCCGCCGGTGGCCGCATCGCCCCCCGCGAGCCCCGAGAGCCTCAGGCAGCGGGCGTTCTATCCGCTCACCATGCCGCTCACCGTCGGTCCCGGCTCGATATCGGTCGCCGTCACCCTGGGCGCCAACCCGCCACGGAACCTGCGGGCGCTGTTGACCACGACGCTCGCGCACGTGCTCGGCGTGCTGATCACGGTGCTCGCCATTTACCTTTGCTACCGCTACGCGGACCGGCTCGTGCGCCGTCTCGGAACCACCGGAACCAACATCATGATCCGGCTGACGGCCTTCATCCTGCTCGCCATCGGCACGCAGATCATCTGGAACGGCGCGCGCACCCTGCTGGAAGGCGTGCTCCATCCGAGCGCGAACCCACCCCCGGCGGTCGCGCTTCCCGCGAGGTCCGGACCTCATGCGCCAGCCCGACTCGCGGATGCGAGGGGCGTGAAGTCGGAATGACTCCGGTCCGCCATCCGGCGCTGCGGGAATCGCCCGAGCCGCAGGAAGCTCGCGCGCCGCTCGCGTGCTGGATGGAACGATGGGGCGCGCGCCGCGCCCTGCCCCGTCATCGGCACGCTCACGCCTATCTCGCCATCGTTCTGTCCGGTGGCTACGAGGAATGCGGCAGCCGGGGACGCTATCGCGTCCGTCCCGGCGATGTGCTGGTACACGGCGCGTTCGATTCGCATCTCAACCGATTCGACGACGGTGAAACCCGTGTCCTCAATCTGACCGTGCCCGGCCTGGCGCCGGCGTATGGCTTGGGACGCATTACCGATCCCGATGCGCTGGTGCGAGCCGCAGGGCGCGGGGCAGCGGAAGCCGGCCTCTGTCTACGGCAACAGCTGACCGAGGCGAAGTCCCGCCCGGCCGACTGGCCGGATCTTCTGGCGCGCGATCTTTTGGCAGACCCGGCTTGCCCGCTCGCGGGTTGGGCGCATCGGCATGGTTTTGCGGCCGAGACCCTTTCCCGGGGCTTCGGCCGAGTGTTCGCCGTCTCGCCCGCGGCCTTTCGCCTGGAAGCGAGAGCGCGTCGGGCTTTCGCTCGGATCGTCGGCACCGTTGAGCCCTTGACCGCCATTGCCGCCGATACGGGATTTGCGGATTCGGCGCACATGTCGCGCGCCATCCGCGCGCTGACCGGTTTTCCGCCGCGATACTGGCGCGAGTCAAGTTCGTTCAAGACAGGGGAAATGCGCTTCGGCTAGATTCCGCGCGATGAACGCCGCGGAACTCCCCGCCGATCCCCGCTTTCGGCTGAAGATCGTCCCCATCCTGGTGACCGCGGCGCTCGGGTTCTTCGTGCCCTACGCGGGCGCCTACGCGGCGTTGCTCTCGAGCAAGGCGTTTCACACCCCATCCCCTTACGGTCCCACGCTCCCCTGGCTCTATGCCCAACATGCCGGGCAGTTGCTGATCGCCCTCATCATCATCGCCGCTCTGAAGTACCGGCTCCTGCCCGCCGACTACGGCCTGCACTTCCCTCGCGGCAGGACTTATCTGCTGCCGGCTGTCCTTTGGGGGGTGTTCTTCGGCGTCCTGATGACGGTCGTCGATTACGGCCCGAACCTGATGGCGCACACGAGACCGGATGCGGGATTCCCCCTCACCCAGGCCAATGTGGGCGGCTGGCTGTTCTTCGAGGGCGTCTACGTCGGCCCGACCGAGGAAATTCCGTTCCGCGCTCTTCTCGTGACCTATCTCGCGGCGACCATGCCCGGCAAACTGCGCATCGGGCGCTATAACATGCTCTGGGCCGGCATCGTGGTGGCGGTCATCTTCGCCCTGCTGCATGCGACCAGCTTCGATACCCGCCACTGGCCGGAGGCGCTCGGTCAGCAGGTGTACGCGTTCGCACTCGGCGTTCTCTACGCCTACTGGCTCGAGAAGTCGCGCAGCATCGTCGCGCCGATCGTCGGGCACAACGTGAGCGATGTCGTCGAATATCTGATTCTCTTCGCCTGGCTGGGCGCGTTCTAGCGAGCTCCCGCTCTCCCGCGCCGGGTCGCGCCGCGCGGACCGTCACCAGACGGTTCTATAATAGCCTCTGCGATGCGCAGCCTGGAGCGCCGGCGCGTATCACCGCAGAGGAGCCCCGCATGCGCATCGACCTGAGCCACACGAGCGTGCTCGTCACCGGCGCCAGCCGCGGGATAGGCGCAGCGATCGCGCGCGCCATGGGAGAAGCAGGCGCACGGGTCGCGATCCACTATCGGGACCAGCGGCAGGCAGCGGCCGATCTCGCGAAGGAAATCGGCGGTGGGGCCGAGACCTTTCGGGCCGATCTTTCGAGCATCGAGCAGTGCCTCGCCCTCTGGGAGGCCGTGATCCAGCGCTTCGGGCGGATACATACCCTGGTCAACAACGCGGGAATTTCCTTATCGTGCCCGATGGACGGCCCGACGGCGGAATGGTTGCAGGGCTGGGAGCAGACCCTGGCGGTGAACCTGCGCGCGCCCGGCATCCTCTGCAAACTCGCGATCGAGCATTTCGCGCCCGCCGGCGGCGGACGGATCATCAACATCGCATCGCGCGCGGCTTTCCGCGGTGATCAGCCGCCCTATGTGGCGTATGCGGCCTCCAAGGGCGGACTGGTCGCCCTGACGAGATCCATCGCCAGAGCTTACGGCAAAGCCAGGATCGTCGCCTTCAACGTGGCTCCGGGCTTCACCCGCACCGACATGGCGAAGGACTTCATCGGTCAGTTCGGCAAGGACTTCGCGAGCAGCGACATCGCGCTCGAGCGGTTGACCGAACCGGAGGACATCGCACCGTTGGTCGCGTTCCTGGCCAGCGGTCTCGGCGATCACGCCACCGGCGGCACGATCGACATCAACGCGGGCTCATACGTGCACTGAGCGGCGCCGCTCAGGCCGCCGCGAGCCCCACGGCACCCGTGCGCCGGCCGCTGGCCGCGGGCGCTGCGGCGCCTCCCAACCGATAGTGACCAATCAGCCTCATCAGGCTCGTCGCCTGCTCCTTGAGCGCCTGTGCCGCCGCCGTTGCTTCCTCGACGAGCGCTGCGTTCTGCTGCGTCACCGCATCCATCGCACTGACGGACTTGTTCACCTGCTCGATGCCCGCGGCATGCTCGCGGCTCGAGCTCGCGATTTCCGTCATGACCTCCGTCACCTTCTTCACCTGGGTGACGATTTCACCGAGCACTTTGCCCGACTCATCGACGAGCCGGGTCCCCTCGCTCACCTTGCCGACCGAATCCTGAATGAGCGCCTTGATCTCCTTGGCGGCACCGGCGCTCCTCGAAGCGAGATTGCGCACCTCGGCCGCCACGACCGCGAAGCCCCGGCCCTGCTCGCCCGCCCGGGCGGCCTCCACCGCCGCGTTCAGGGCCAGTAGATTGGTCTGAAACGCGATCTCATCGATCACACCGATGATCTCGGCAATCCGCTTGCTCGCGTTGCTGATCTCCCCCATGGCCGCGACCGCCGCGCCGACGACGTTGCCACCGCGCTCGGCGTGCTCGCGCGCGGTCACCGCCAGGCGGCTGGCTTGCACCGCGTTCTCCGCGTTGTCCCGCACCGTCGAAGTCATCTGTTCCATCGATGCGGTGGTTTCCGAGAGGCTCGAGGCCTGCTCCTCCGTGCGCTGGCTCAAATCGAGGTTACCGCGGGAGATTTCCTCCGCACCCGCCTGCACCGAGCGGCAGCTCTGCGCCAATCCGGTGACCACTTCCATCATGGCACCGATCATGGAGTTCAGCGACGCGGCGAGGGTCTTGAAGTCGCCCGACTTTCCCTCGAGATCCATTCGCGAGGTCAGATCGCCCTGCACCACCTGCTGCACCACTTGCACGGTCTCGGCCACCGTCTTCGAGACGCTGCCGATCAGCTCATTGACGCTTTGTGCGAGCAACAGCAGATTGCCGCTCTTGCCGCTGGTGGCCATACGCCGCTCGCTCGCACCGGCGAGCACCGCCTGGATGGTTTCCCGGGACTCGCGGACGGCGGCGTCCAAGGCGCGCGCCTCGGCCACGCGCTGCGAGACGTCGCGGCCGATGCCGACCAGGCCCGTCACGTGGCCCGCCGCATCGCGCAGCGGCACTTTGGTGGTTTCCAGGTACATGAGCTGACCGGAGGGGTCCCGACACTCCTCCTCGCGTGCGAGCAGCGGCTTACCGGAACGGATCAGCGCCTGCTCGTCCTTGTGGTAGAGGGCGGCGAGCTCTTGGGTGTGAAAATCGAAGTCGTTCTTGCCGAGCAGCTCGCTCGGCGCCTTGGCGCCCATCACGCGCGCCACTGCGATGTTGGCGAGAAGAAAGCGACCCTCGACGTCCTTCACGTAGATGAGGTCGGGAAGAAGGTCGATGAGCGTTCGCAGCATCTGCCTTTCCCGGGCCGCGGTGCTTTGCCTCTCGCGCCGCCAGCGCACGAGCAGAAACGCCGCGACGCCGACCGCCACGGCGAGCGCAATGCTCGTTATGTAGATCACGGAAGCCATCCGGCCACTCCGGGTACCCTCTGAAGCACCCAGGATTCCGCATCCGGTAGCGCTACACCGCGACTGGCGTCACGGTGGGAGTTGCGAATTCGTGATCCGCGTCAATGAACCGCCACCACCGCTACGGATTTCGGCGGCAGCCGGAATACCAGCCTGCCGCCCGCGCCCGCGCTGCCGCTGAAGGGCGCCGGCCGAAGAGCATCGGGGTGCTCGAAGGTATTGTGGGCGTCCATCGCGGCCGCGGTGAGGACCTGACCCGTTGCCGCATGAGCGCTCATGCCCGCGATCCGCGCCGAGACGGTGACGGCGTGGTGCGGATCGATATTGACGAGCGCGAGGTGGACAATGCCGGCGCCATCGCGGGCGGCGGTCGCATCGATCGCCGGCAACACGATCGAGCCGTAGCGGTAAGCGGGCGAATCCATCCGCACGGGAAGCAAGGTCGCGCCCTGAAACGGCACGTACATGCGGAAGACGTAATAGGTTGGCGTCAGGATCATCCTCGGTCCGCGCGTCAGGATCATGGACTGCAGGACGTTGATCATCTGCGCGATGTTGGCCATGCGCACGCGATCGGCGTGACGCTGGAAGATATCGAGCGAGACGGCCGCGACCAGGGCATCGCGCAGCGAATTCTGCTGATAGAGGAACCCGGGATGGGAGCCCGGTTCCGGGTCATACCACGCGCCCCACTCATCGACGAACAGCGCGACGCGCTTTTGCGGATCGTACTTGTCCATGATGGCCGAGTGGCGGGTGATGTACTCACCGATGCGCTCCGCGCCCTGAAGCGTCGAGGCCCATTGATCCTCGCCGAATCCATAGGCCGCACCCTTGTGCTTCCAATGGCCCGTGGGGATGGTGTAGTAGTGCAGCGACAGCGCATCCATGACATCGCCCGCCCGGGCCATCACGACATCGGTCCAATGGTAATCGTCATCGTGCGCCCCGCTCGCGACCAGCTCGGTTCCCTCCGGAGCCTGGTCCCGGACGAAGGTGGCATAGCGGCGAAAGAGATCCGCGTAGTACTCCGGCCTCATGTTGCCGCCGCAGCCCCAGGCTTCGTTGCCGATGCCGAAGAACGGCAGCCGCCAGGGTCGGTCCTGTCCGTTCCGCCGCCGCAGCCGCGCGAGCGTGCTCCCGGAATCGGAGGTCAGGTACTCGACCCAGTCGGCCATCTCCTGCGGCGAGCCCGAGCCGAGATTGCCGGTGACGTAGGCGTCAGCGCCGATCATCCTCAGGAAATCGAAGTACTCATGGGTACCGAAGGCGTTGGGCTCGGTCACACCGCCCCAGTGCGTATTGATGCGCACCGGACGCTGCGCCCGCGGACCGATTCCGTCGCGCCAGTGATACTCATCGGCGAAGCACCCGCCCGGCCAGCGGACCACCGGGACGTGAAGCGCCTTGAGCGCCGCAACCACGTCGTTGCGGATGCCGCGCGTGTTGGGAATGGAAGAGTCCGGTCCGACCCAGATGCCGCCGTAGATCCCGCGCCCGAGGTGCTCGGAGAACTGGCCGAAGATGTGCCGGTCGATCTTCGGTCCCGGTGCGTTCGCCCGCACGGTGAGCGCGACGGGAGCCGCAGACACGCCGCCTGCCGGCGCGATCGCGGCCGCCGCGGCGCACAGAACGAGGATCCAGAGGCGACGCGCGCCGAGGCGAGGGACTGGGCTCACCGGAATTGGTAGCGTTACCGAAACAATGCAGTATTGTCTTAGTTATTCCGTGTGTCAAGACGGGGCGGCGGGGGGCGGTCGCCCGCAATCAGGCCAGCAGATCGTGAACTTCGGGATGCCGGCGCATGTAGTGCGCGACGAAGGCGCACTGCGGAATCACCCTCTCCTCCCGCTCGCGCACCAACTCGAGGGCGCCCTTGACCAACACCGAGCCGACTCCCCTGCCGCGCAGCGCGGCCGGCACTTCGGCGTAGGTGAGGGTGACGATGCCGCCGTCGCGGCGGTAATCGATGAAGGCCACCGCCTCGCCCGCCACGAGCTCGTAGCGCCGGCGCGCGGCATCATCGCGGACACGGTTGGTCATCGACTCCACCTCTTCGGCCGGATCCCCGATCGAGCCCGGGCATTTTACGAGCCGGCCCGGTTGCCGTGCACGGCCAAGCTTGTGCTAACATGCGCCCGACGGATTTTGGGCTCGAGCAGGACGCTCCGATAACGAATAAGCGACCATCCGGGGGCGAGAGTGCGCAGGCTCATCCGTATCGCGCTGCTGTTTCCACTGCTGCTCGCCGCCTGCGCCACCGAGACGACCTCCAGAGCGCCCGACGTCCACCTCGAGCGCCTGAAGACGTTCTACGTCGCCCGCTTGCCGGCCGATGATCGCGGCATCCAGAAGCTCATCTGCGCACGGCTGCAGCAGTTGGGTTATCGGAGCACGTGGGGCGATGCGCGCACACCCCCGTCCCCGGTGGACGCGGTCGTCACCTACCAGGACCGGTGGATGTGGGACATCACCATGTACATGATTCGTCTGGACGTGCAGGTGCGGGACGGCAGGACCGGCGCCATTCTCGCCTATGGAGAGGTCATGCGTCCCTCGCTGCAGCGTAAATCGCCGCAAGGCATGGTCGAGGAAACCCTGGGAGAAATATTCAAATGAAGCAAGCTGCAAGAAACGGAATCGCTTCGGTCCTGATCGCGGCCGCCGCGCTCACGGCAGGCTGTGCCACCGCCTCGCGGCCCGATGCCATGGTGGCGACACCGGCAACCATCGTCCGTCACAACGACGCCAGTGTCTCGGTGGAGGTAGCGGGGGGAAAGGGCACCTCCGCGATGGGGGAATCGCAGATATCGAATGACGCTTTCGCTCAGGCGCTGCGCGACTCCATCCAGAAGTCGGGTCTTTTCAGCGCCGTGGCCGATAGTGGGGCCAACTACAAGCTGACCGCCTTCATCGGCAAGATGGATCAACCCATGTTCGGCTTTGCGATGACGGTGAAGATGGAGGTTTCCTACACGCTGGTCGACACACGCTCCGGCAAGACCGTGTGGCAGAAGGACGTCGCGAGCCAATACACCGCTCATCCGAGCGATGCCTTCGTCGGAACCACGCGTCTGCGGCTCGCCAATGAAGGCGCGGCGCGAGCCAACATCCAACAGGCGCTCGCGGACCTGTCGACCGTGAGCCTCTGAGCCGAACGCACGATCCCGAGCGGGGCCGCATCGGCTCAGCCCCGCCCGGGATCACCCCGCGGTGAGCGCCGGCGGCCGCCCGTCATCGCAGGCGGACCTGCGGGCGGCGGCGGCGACGACGGCGGGAGGGGCCTGCGGGTCGCACGGAGCGACTCTTCGGCACCTTCCCGATCCGCGCATCGCGCGCGAGGACGAGCTGGCACGCGCGCAGGGCCGCCGCCTCGAAATCCTCCTCGTCGGCCGGCAGGACCTGCCACCCCGTGGGCTCCTTGCCGAGCACCCGGATGGATCGCATCCGCGGAAACTCTTGCCGCAGACTCTGGTGATGCTGCACCGTGGTTGCGAGCCAGATGCCGTTGTCGGCCGGCGATGTCCGGCTATCGCGCAGAATGAGGACGATCTTTTCCTCGACGTATACGGCGAGGCACCCGAACATCGAGCGAGTGACGGGCGAAAGGGAAGCGATCGCCTCCAGCACGAACTCGTGCGGCACGTGCTGGGCGCGCTTGGCGGCGACGATCGCGTCATCGAAGGGATGACGGCCCGCACGACGGCCTGCTTTCGACATGGCGAGCGGCTGACGGGTCCGGGTGATGCCCCCATCCTAACGCACTTCAGCCCTCGCGCGCCGCTCGCGCGCGCCGGAGACCGCCGCTGACATCGAGGCGGCCGCGAGGACAGCGCCGCTCGACTCCTGCAGAATGACGGCGAAGCGCGCTGCCGCGGGCGGATGGACCCGAACCTGGAGCGCCCGGCCCCGCCACTCGCCGAGCCGCGCGATGCTGCGCACGACATTCACCTCGCTCACGGTGGCGCCGGCGTTCTCGCCTGCCGGTACGCTCGTCCTGCGCACCGGGCTGAAGCCGAAGAGCCACACGGTGCCCGCACCGCGCCCGGAGCCGATCGTGACGGTGAGATCGGTGGCGCCGCCGCCGATCGAGGCGGGAATGACGGCCCCGGCGGCAATCCGCGCCTTGGCCTGCGCGATGGCCGACGCCATCTCGCCGGCATCGGAGCCGACGAAAGGCCGGCCGCCGTCGACCACCGCTTCCGGCGTATAGACCTCGGCATCGCCGCGCAGCGCGGCATACGCGCTTTGCAGCGCATCGGCGCTCTGAAGCGCGTAAGGATCCGACCAGGATGCATCGTTCCAGTAGGTCACATGCAGATCGAGCGCGAGAACGTCGCGGTCCGCCCCGCTGATGCGGGCGAGCAGCGCATCGGCCGGTGGGCAGTCGGAGCATGCGAGAGAAGTAAAGAGCTCGACCACCACCGGGCGCTGCGCCGCACCGGCGGTGCCCGCACCGAGCGCGAGCACCGCCAGCAGTCTCGTCAGGACTCGAGCCCGTCGCGAAATCATTCGCTGATGGCCACACCGTTGAAGGACGGCACGCCGATGGGCGCGGAGCTCGCTTCAGGAGTCAGATCGCCATAGGCGTCGATGGCGAATACCGCCACATAGCCGCTGCCATTCGCGCTGTAGATGACGGCCAGCCACTTGCGATCCTTCGAGACGGTCAGGTCGGTCGGCACCCCGGGCAGCGGCACGGACTTGTAGAATGCCCCGCCCTTGCCGTCGCTGAAGAATACCGAGATCGCCTGACCGGGACTGTTGCCGGTGTACCAGACATTGCCCGGACCCTTCGCCACCCAGCACGGCGCGTTGGTCGGAAAGGACGGCGTGGGTCCCGCGACCGGGTAGACATTGCGCTGCGCATCGACGACGGCGAAGCTGTCGGGACTGTGGGCGGGAGTGAAGCCGAGGACATCACCCCAGAATGCCGCGCCGAGCGGTGTGTTGTTGGCATCGCTCGGAAGCGCAACCGAGGCGACCGAGCCGCTCAGCGCTCCCCAGCGGGTGAGACCCAAGTGCTCGACTGCGCCGGAGGTGAACGTCACGGCACCCCAGCTCCTGCCCACCGCGACCTGTGCGGCCGATGCGTCGGAGAGGTGAACCACCGCGCCATCCAGGAATCCCGAGGGCCAGAGATGGCTTTCGACACAATTCGCGCCCGCCACGAACAGCCGCTCGCCGGTGAGCGCCACGGAATCAGGCTTCACACAGCCCGGAGCGAGTCTGATCTGTCCCCGCACCGCGATGAGATCTCCCTCCCTGACGAGCTCGCTCACGCTGCTCGAGCCGTAGTTGCCCACCGCGCCGAGCTCATCCTGCATCTGCAGAATGCCGGCGTTGCCACTGGCTCCGCCGTGACCGCCCGTAGGCAGGGTCTGAATCAAGGAGAGTGCGGGCGCGGAGCCGGTTTGAAGCTGATAGACCAGAACCTGGTTGCTGCCCGGAGCGTTCGTGCTCGTCAGCACCAGCACGCCGCGATCGGGCTCGCCGGCAATGGCCATACCGGCCATGAGGATGGAGGCGGCAGCCGTGAAAGCGGCCTGCCGGGTGATGGAGCGGGTGCGATGAGTCAGCGGCATGATGGTCTCCAGGGGGTGGTCGTCATGCGGCTTAATTCGCAGGCGGCGCGGCGGACGTTACAGAACCGATCATCCACGTTAGAATCGCGCGGGTCGCGCCGTGTGCGAGTCGACCCCCAGTGCAGCAGGAAGAGACCGAAGAACGCCTCCGGCCGCTGATGATCCGGAGCCTGGAAGGGGACGCGGGATCGCACCGTCAGCTCCTGGGTCTGCTCGGTCGCTACCTGCGCGGATACTTCGCCCGCCGCCTGCGCGCGCAGGCCGCCGAAGTCGAGGATCTCGTCCAGGAGACGCTGCTTGCAGTGCATTTGAAGCGCGACAGCTACGACCGCTCTCTTCCCTTCACGCCGTGGGCCTATGCCCTCGCGCGCTACAAGCTCATCGACCATCTGCGCCGCCGGCATCGCTCGATTCAGGTGCCGCTCGAGGATGCCGGCGCCCTCTTCGCCGCCGAAGATGCGGAAGAAGGCGCCATTCGCACCGACCTTGACCGGCTGCTGCAACGTCTGCCCGACCGGCAACGAACTCTGATCGAGGACGTGAAGATAAAAGGGTTCTCGGTCGAGGAAGCGGCCCGCAAGCGCGGCATCACCGCCGTCTCGGCGCGGGTGATGCTGCATCGAAGCCTCAAGTGGTTGAATCAGGCGCTACGTGATGAGAACGGCTGACTTCATCGAACTGCTCGTGCACGACACGAGCGCGACTGCACCGGGAGTCGCGCTGAGAAGGCTGCTGACGGCGCTTCTGGCCGGCGGCCTCGTCACGCTCGCCATCGTCGCGCTGGGCCTTCGCTGCCAGCCACTGCTGACGGCGGCGCAACAACCCTGGTTCTGGATGAAGGCCGGCTACACCGGGCTCCTCGCCATTGCCGGCGCGGTCATGGTCAAACGCCTCTCGACCCCGGGCGCCCGCCTCGGCCCGGCGCCCTTCGCCGCGGCGCTCATCGTCCTCGCCATGCTGGCGCTCGGCGCGGGCCAGATCGTCGCCACTGCGCCGGGCGCACGCCTCACCCTGTGGCTGGGTCACACCTGGAAGGTCTGCTCGCCGCTCATTCTGTTGCTTGCCGTGCCGATCTACGCCTGCCTCGTCGTCGCCATCCGCAGGCTCGCACCCACGCGCCTCGGGCTGACGGGCGCCGCGGCCGGCTTCGCTGCCGGGGCGCTCGCGGCGACACTCTACGGCCTGCACTGTCCCGAGCAGGCAGCCGCTTTCGCCGCCACCTGGTACTCGCTCGGCATCGCAGCCGCCACGGCGCTCGGCGCGATCACCGGCGGGCGCCTGCTGCGCTGGTGAGTCGTACAGTTCCTCCCCGCGCACGTGCCCGCGGCGCCTTTCATCTCTCTCCTCGCATTGCGGTGATGCGACTGAAAGGCGGCGCGGTGCGCCGACCCGAAGCGGCAGCGCCCGGCATTCTGCTAACCTTTCGCCGAATCGGCATCGTCGGGAGGGCGCGGGCACTGCCCCTCCTCCAATAGGAGGCTACCTTGTCGCATCGCGCATCGAGGCTTCTGGGTTCGCTTCTCGTGGCCATCGCCGCCTTCGCGGTGAGCGGCCTCGTCTGCGCGCGGCAGCCGACGCACTTCAGCATCGCCCAGGTGCTCGGCTACCCCTATCCCTCGGACCTCATCGCCTCGCACGCCGGCGACACATTCGCCTGGACCTCGGATGCGCGCGGAGTGCGCAACATCTGGGTGGCGGAGGGTCCCGATTACACTGCGCGGCGGCTGACGAATGACGCCGCCGATGACGGGCAGGAGCTCACCCATCTCCACTTCTCGCGCGACGGCCGATATCTCATCTACGTGCGCGGCGGCGACCACGATGCCAACTGGCCGCAGCCGCTCCAGCCGGACCCGAGCGCAAATCCACAGCAGCAGGAGATGCAGGTCTGGGCAATCGCGCTCGCAGGCGGTGCGCCGCACCTCATCGGTGAGGGGGATACGCCGGCTGCCTCGCCCGACAGCCGCACCGTCGCCTTCGTCAAAGCGGATGGCAGCGTCTGGACTGCGCCCATCGACGGGAGCAAGAAAGCCGAGCGCCTGTTCTTCGATCTCGGCAAGGATTCGGCGCTCCACTGGTCGCCCGATGGCAAAGCGCTCGCCTTCGTGTCGGATCGCGGCGATCACAGCTTCATCGGCGTCTATCGCGACTCGCACACCGCGATCGAGTACCTGCTGCCTTCGACCTCCAGAGACGTGGAGTTCCGCTGGTCTCCGGATGGCACACGCATCGCCTTCGCGCGCCTTCCGGGCGTCGGCGGTCCGCCGCAGTCGGTGCTGATGTGGCATCCGCTTCCCTGGTCCCTCTGGGTCGCCGACGTGCGCACCCACGAGGGCAGCCGGGTCTGGCAAAGCCCCGACACCTTGCGCGGCTCGTATCCCGAGGACGGCTCGGATCTTCGCTGGGCAGCGGGCGACCGTCTGATCTTCCTGTCGGAGCAGGACAATTGGCCGCACCTTTACGCCGTTCCCGCGAACGGCGGCGCAGCGAGGCTTCTGACTCCGGGCGAGTTCCGGGTGGAGGATGTCACCCTGACGCCGGACCGGCGGTATCTCATCTACAACGCCAACACCGGCGCGACGCCGGGCGATGACGACCGTCGCCATCTGTATCGGGTGTCGGTCGAGGGCGGCGCAGCCGTTGCGATCACGCGCGGGAATCACAGCGCCTGGAATCCGGTGTTGACGGGTCATGAGGGAGAAACGCTGGCATTCATCGATGCCGGACCGCGGCGCCCCCCGCAGGTGATGTGGGGGAGCCTCGCCGGCACGCGCTGGCGCGGCGCCGGCGGCGATACCCTGCCGGCCGACTTTCCGACGCACGAGCTCGTCATCCCGAAGCTCGTCAACTTCCAGGCGGCGGACGGATGGCGGATTCAGGGCCAGCTCTTCGAGGCTGCGGGCGGGCCGGCGCACAAGCCCGGCATCATCTTCGTGCACGGCGGACCGCCGCGGCAGATGCTGCTCACCTGGCACTACATGGACTACTACAGCAACTCCTACGCAGTGAACCAGTACCTGGCCAACCATGGCTTCATCGTGCTCTCGGTCAACTACCGCTTGGGCGTGGGCTACGGCCACGACTTCCATTATCCGCAGCACTGGGGACCGACAGGCGCGGCCGAGTATCAGGACGTCCTGGCCGGCGCCAAGTGGCTGCAGCAGAACCCGCAGGTCGATGCGAAGCGCATCGGCATCTGGGGCGGCTCGTACGGCGGGTACCTGACGGCGCTCGCGCTCGCGCGTAATTCCGACATCTTCAAGGCCGGCGTCGACATGCACGGCGTGCATGACTGGTCGATGTTCGCCGACGATTGGTTCGGCAAGTCTCCCGACCGCTATCAGATGCCGGACATGACCAAGCTGAAGAAGATCTTCTGGGAGTCATCGCCTGACTCGGCGATCGCGAGCTGGCGATCGCCGGTCCTCCTGATCCAGGGCGATGACGATCGGAACGTGCACTTTCACCAGATGGTGGACCTCGTGCGACGCCTGCAGCTCGCGCACGTGCCGTGTCAGCAGATCGTGATCCCCGACGAGATCCACGGATTCCTGCGCTATCAGTCGTGGCTCAAGGCCGATGAGGCCACCGCGCGCTATTTCGCGCAGCAGCTCCAGGGGGGCCCCCCTTGAATCCTCACTGCAGTCGGAATCGGATGAGGAACGGGTAGCACGCGCTCACCGGCCGTCCGTTCTCCGTCGTCGGTCGGTAATGTCCGGAGCCGGCCGTCGCGAGGCGCAAGGCGCCCGCGTCGATCCGCGCGAGGCCGGAGGACTCGAGGACCGTCGGCGCTGCGGTCAATTGGCCGCGCGCATCGACGCAGACGCGAACGACCGCGGCCCCCTGCTCTCCGAGCCGCCTCGCCGCCGGGGGGTAGTAGTCCTCCGTGTTGGGGAAGCCCGCGCCCGGTCCGCCCGCGACGAGGTGGATCGGCTGGCGAGCCGGCAGGAACGAAACCGCGGGCGCGCGCGCGTGCGGCGCGGTGATGCTCGTCGGCTCAATGGGCAGATCGAGAGGAAAATTCGGCGGGGCAACAGGGGCGCTGATGGGTGTGAGCTTCGCCGCCGGCAGTGTCGCCGGCCGATCGGGCCGGTGGGTCACCCGCAGGAAACCGGCGCTGATCGGCGGCACCCGATCGACCACCGCGCTCGGCCTGAAACCATTGAGATACAGATAGAAAATCCCCGCGTGCAGGCAGACGATTGCGATCAGCGCAACGGTGCGGCGCGAGAAGCGCGAAAGATCATCGCCGTACCACTCCACCAACAGCCGTTGCCCGGAGGCCGAGCCGGCGGCCGCCGCGGCCGCCGTACCGAATTCGTGCGCGATGACCCGCGTCGCCCAGCAACATCCGAGCCCGAACCGAATGCGGGCGAAGGCGCTCTGCCGCGCTGCGAGGTCCGCGAGCCACTCCTCCTGCAGCCGCTGCGCGAGCTCGGGTGGCGCTTGGCGGGCAGCGCACCGCACCAGGGAGCGGGCCACGGCCGAGGCCGGTGGTGTTTGATCACGCTTCATGCGAGAACTCCTCTACCGAAGCTCGCGAAGATCTCACTCGCGCGGGCGAGGCCGCTCGGCGTCAGACGATAGAGCCGGCGGCGGGGCCGGCCGGCAGCGACGGGATCGATGCTCTCCCAGCGACTGCGGAACCAGCCGGCGGATTCGAGCCGCAGCAGAATGGGGTAGAGCGTGCCGGAGGCGAGGCCGCTGCGCTTCTGCACGTCCGCGCCGGAGAGCTCATCCGCGGGCTTCTCGAGAAAGGCTTCCAGAGCCCGAAGGGTCTGCAGGGAAATGCGCACATCACCATTTCGCTTGCCCATACTCGTAAGTCTACATAGGGTCGCACCGAAATGCAAGCCGGCGGCTCAGCGGGGGGCGGCAGCGGTTCTCAGGCGAGGACGGCGCGATAGAGTCCCAAGAGCTTCCCCCAGGCGCGCTCGGCGTCGGCTGGGTTGTAGATGGGTTTGCCATCGTGCCGGGGCATGTCGGGCACGCACCAGCCGTGGATGGTGCCCGGATACACCTCGATCTGCGCCGGCACCTGCGCGGCCTGGAACGCCTGATGGAGCCTGTCCTTCGCCTCGGGCTGCTTCGCATCGTCACTGGCCGCGATCGCCAGATACAGGCGGCCCCTGATGCGAGGTGCCAGCAGATGCGGACTATCCGGCTTGTCCGTGACGAGTCCGCCACCGTGAAAAGTCGCGGCGGCCCCCACCCTGCCCGGCACCTGCGCGGCGGTTCTGAAGACGAACGGACCGCCCATGCAATAGCCCTGCGTTCCGAGCTTGCGCCTGCGGTCCACCTGCGGCTGCAGATCGAGGAAAGCCACGTGGGCTTCGGCATCCCTCTCGATCGCTCCCGGCAGCCTGATCGACTGCGTCCATTGCTCGGCTTTCGCCCGCTCCGCCGGGTCGTCGAAATTGAAGTGCGAGGCGTCGCGAATGAGCGGCGCTCGCAGGGTCCGATAGAACGGATTGGGCACCAGCACCGCATAGCCCTGCGCCGCGAGCCGCCTGCCCATGGCGCGAAAGACCGGCCGCAACCCGAAGATATCGGTCCACAGGAGCACACCCGGGTGGGCTCCCGCCGCCGGATGGAAGAAGGCGGCATCACAGACCCCGTCGGCGGTTTTCACCTCCACGTTCCTCTCGCTGACCTCCCGCTCCGCACCCCGAGCAACAGCGGTTGCGGCGGCGAGGCCGAGGGCTGCCGAGCTCGTCACGAATTCCCGGCGCGTCGGCTGAGCCGGAGCACTCTCGGTTGGGTGCCGGTCGGTGTCGCTCATGTTGTAGCCCCCTGCGGCTCGAGGAGCGGCCGCACTGCTGCGGGATGATACCGCCATCCGCTCGGCAGCGGAGCCGACCTCGCGCGAGTGCGCCGCCGGCGGGGTCGTGATCGGGCGCGGGCTTGCCGACGGGCTGGCGGCCCTCGGGCACGCCGGTTGCGTGGGTCCACCAACCGTCGAGTTTCCGATCCTCGCGAGAATGACAGCCGATCACGCTACGGATGAATATCGCCTCCGCCGGGAGCGGGAAACTCTCGAAGTCACGCTGAAGAGCATCGGGGATGCCGTGCTCGTCACCGATGTGGCCGGCCGCGTGATCTTCCTCAATGCGGTGGCCGAGCGGCTCACCGGCTGGACCCTTGGCGCCGCGAGGGGCGAGCGCTTCGAGAAGGTCTTCCGCATCGTCAATGAGTTCAGCGGCCAGCCGGTGGAGGATCCGGTCGCGAAGGTCCTCGAGTCGGGGGGCGTCGTCGGGCTCGCCAACCACACCCTCCTGATCGCGCGCGACGGGCGGCGTATCCCCATCGACGACAGTGGCGCCCCGGTGCGCCTGCCGGATGGCGAGCTCATCGGCATGGTGGTCGTCTGCCGCGACGTCACGGAACGCAAACAGGCCGAGCACATGCGCGCCTGGCTCGCCGCCATCATCGACTCCTCGGATGATGCGATTGCGAGCAAGACCCTCGATGGCATCGTGACCTCGTGGAATCCGGGCGCGACGGGCCTTTTCGGCTATCGGCCCGAAGAGATCATCGGCAAGCCGATCACCACCATCATCCCGCCGGAGCTGCAGGCCGAGGAGGTCGACATTCTCGCTCGCTTGCGCCGCGGTGAACGGATCGAGCATTACGAGACCGTGCGCCTCGCCAAGGACGGTCGGCGGATCAACATCTCACTCACCGTCTCGCCCATCAGGGGCGAGGACGGGCAGATCATGGGCGCCTCGAAGATCGCGCGCGACATCACGCAGCGCAAGCGGAACGAGGAGCGGTTGCGCGAGGCGGATCGCCAGAAGGACGAGTTCCTCGCCACGCTGGCTCATGAGCTGCGCAACCCCCTCGCTCCGATCTGCGCCGCCGCGGAGCTGCTCAGGAACGCGAACAGCCTGGCGCCGGAGCTGCGCGCCGCCACCGCGATTCTCGAGCGTCAGGCGCGCCACATGACTCACCTCATCGACGACCTTCTCGATATCTCGCGGATCACGAGCGGCCGCATCCGCCTGCAACCGGAGCCGCTCGAGCTGACGGAGCTGCTGCAAGCGGTCATCGAGAGCTACCGGCAATCCGCCGAGACCACCCGCCATCAGCAGATCACCCTCACGGTAGCGAGCGAGCCCGTACACGTCATCGGCGATCGCATCCGGCTCACGCAGGTCCTCTCCAACGTCCTTCACAACGCGGTGAAGTACACACCGGCGGGAGGAAGGATCGCGGTCGCGCTGCGCGTCGAGCAGCGCGAGGTGATCGTGAGCGTGCGCGACAACGGCATCGGAATCCCGAAGGAAATGCTGGATCACATCTTCGAGCCGTTTGCGCAG
>Ga0335078_10005231_pt1 | contig 19179 bp, 17 predicted proteins | sample Lox_Sample_32_FD_206711 | JGI IMG/M metagenome (GOLD analysis project Ga0335078, IMG submission 206711) | Soil microbial communities from Loxahatchee National Wildlife Refuge, Florida, United States - Lox_Sample_3.2 | ecosystem: Environmental > Terrestrial > Soil > Wetlands | place: USA... | reverse complement strand
CTGGGCGGGGGTGAGCTTGCGGGTCCGGGTGGATTTGCGGCCCCGCGCCTCGCTGTCGAGAGCGGACGGCGCTCTACCCGCCGTTGCCGATGCGTATGTCGCCGGTGGTCGCCGCCGGCAGTTGGCCGCCGTCGTCCGGGTCGCCGTTGGCCGTCGCGCCGTTGACGTGAATGTCGCCATTGGTTGCCGCCAGTACCGTGCCGGCCGCCACGCCGGCCGGGTAGGCACTGCCCCGGGCCACAGCGGGGCTGACTGCCCCGGCGAGGGCGAAAGCCAGCGCGCCACCTGCTGCGACTGCACGCAGATTCTTTATCATCCGCCGCTCCCATCCGGTAGTTCTGCCGTTTGACCACGCTACGCAGCTGCCTGAAACGCCGCTGGAACGCCGTTGAAACCCGCAGCAAGCCCGGCCGCCAAGCCCGGTCTGGCGAACCAGCGGGCACGCCCAACGCTAGGTTTCGCTGGTGATCGGCGTGAGATCAGTCCCGCGCCCGCACCTTGCAAGCCGGCCCCGCAACGACAGCCCGTGCAGCCGGAATTGCTCATGACAGACCCGCAACTGGCGGTGCTCGGGGTGTCTGACGTGATCGCCAGCGCGGACGGCCGCTCGGAACTGCTCCGCACCCGCCAGCACCCGGCGCCGCCAGCACCCAGGCACCCGCCAGCACCGGGCCCCGTCAGCACCCGCCGTCGCCTAACTGGCCCCGCAACCCCGCCTAGCCCGTTCAGCCGACGGCGTAGCTCTTTCCGCCGCTAGTGTTTGACCAGGCCACACGCAGGTGTAATCATAATTACATGAATACACCGCAAGCAGGTGCCGGATCCGCAGACGACGCGGCCGACCCGGATAACGACACGAGCGCTGGCAACCAGGGCAAGGCGAACCCTACCGAAGGACTGCGCGGCTGGTTCGCCGGCCGGCTCCCCGGCGACTGGTTCACCGCCGCCCCGGACATCCAGGCGGACCGCGAGGAGATCACGATCGTCGGTGTGCTGCCCGCCCCCGAGACGACCGGATCGTCGGACGCCGAGCGGGCCGCCGCGGCCGAAGGCCGGATCCGCCGGTTCCGCGAGGAGACCAGGAGTCGCCGCATCGAGATCGCGCGGGAAGCCGAGCACAAGTTCCGGCGCAAGGTGTCCTGGGGCGTCACCTGCGTCGAGGTGACTGAGATGTTTACCACACTCTCGGTCCCGGTGATGACCAGGCTGCGCCAGCCCGAGCGCCGGGTCCTGGACACGCTGGTCGAGGCGGGCGTGGCCCGCAGTCGCAGCGACGCGCTGGCCTGGTGCGTGCGGCTGACCGGAGAGAATTCCGACGCCTGGCTGTCCCGGCTGCGTGACGCCCTGCGCCACGTCGAGGAAGTGCGGGACCAGGGTCCTGGCGGCGTGTGACAAATCGCGGGAATTGGTCCAGGCCATTGGTCTATACCAGATCACGGATGCATAAATAGCCGACGGAAACCGAGTGCAATAATCTTTCCGATCCCGGGTAGACTCCACGAAATTGCGCCGGCCTTGGATGCGCGTCCCGCGCGTCCCCGCGCGTCACGCGCGGGCTTGAGGCGCGTGCCCAGGAGGAGGAAAGACGGTGGCGTACCAGGTGAACGGCTCGCGGGTGGAGTGGAATCCCACGGCGGCCCGGTTGCGCGAACTGACCGAGGAAATGCCCAACGCCACGCTCACGGAGTTTGGGAACGTAAACGTTAAGGCCCGCGTCGACTCGCGTAGCACCCGCTCCACCTACATCGTCGATGACTCCACCAACTCCCGCGGGCAGACCATTACCCGGGAAGAATTCAACCGTATCGCCAGCCTTCAAGACGCGCATATCGCGAAGTCCCGCATGGTCGTGGTCGACGGCTATATCGGATCAGATCCGCAGTTCCGCACCCGGGCGCGGCTGATCATGGAAGCGGCCAACGCGAACGTGGCCGGCATGCAGAAGCAGCTCTACTACCCGGTCGAAGCCGGCTACGACCCGGCCGCCTGGGCGCCGGACACCACGGTCATCTACACGCCCGGCGCCGAAGCCCCCGGCTACCCCGACGACCGGCTCATCGCCGTCGACCTGAAGGCCAACATCACCCGCGTGCTCAACTCGGACTATTTCGGCGAGTCCAAGAAGGGCGGCCTGCGGATGTGGAACAACGTCGTCTACGACCGGGGCGGCCTGGCCCTGCACGCCGGATGCAAGATCATCCCAGTCAACGGCCAGGACAAGGCGGTCCTGATCGTGGGCCTGTCCGGCACCGGCAAGACGACGACCACGTTCACCACCCAGCTGGGCAGCAAGCCCGCCCAGGACGACTTCATTGCGCTGATGCCCGGCGGGCAGGTGTACACCACGGAGAACGGCTGCTTCGCCAAGACCTTCGGGCTCGACCCCGAGTACGAGCCGGTCATCCACCACGCCACCACCAAGCCGGACGCCTACCTGGAGAACGTCTCGGTCGACGCGGAAGGCACGGTGGACTTCTTCGACACCTCCTACACCAAGAACGGCAGGACCACCTGGCCGTTCTCCTACGTCGACCCGTGGCCGGCCGACCGGATCCCCCCGGCGGGCTTCCTGCTCATCCTCAACCGCAACGAGAACATCGTGCCCGGCGTGGCCCGGCTGGACCGGACCCAGGCCGCGGCCTACTTCATGCTCGGCGAGACCACCGGGACCTCGGCCGGGGGCAAGGACGAGGAGGGCAAGTTCCTGCGCGTCCCCGGGACCAACCCGTTCTTCCCGCGCGACATGGCCGACATGGGCAACCGGATGCTCGAGCTGCTGAACAGCCACGAGCTCCAGGCGTTCGTGCTGAACACCGGGCGCGTCGGTGGCGGTGACGGCCACCCCGGCTCGAAGAAGGTGACGATCCCCTGCTCCTCCGCGATCGTGCAGGGTATCGTCGAGGGCACCATCGAGTGGACCGAGGACCCCGACTTCGGCTACGACGTGGCTGCGGCGATCCCTGGTGCGGACGACCCCGAGATCCTCCAGCCCCGCCGTCTCTACACGAGGCAGGGCCGGACCACTGAGCACGACGCCATGGTGGCCCGGCTCAAGCGGGAGCGGAAGGAATTCCTCGGCTCCTTCCCCGGCTTGGACGAGTCCCTGGTCAAGTCGCTCGGCTGACCGGCGCCGTGCGGAGTGGAACCTCACCAGTAGCCTCTCGCGTTAACCTGAGTGTCGCACCGGTTAGGTACGTTTCTGGTGGATCATCATGGGCGATGAGGAAGGCCGCCAGCATGGGACTACGTGACCTGGTCTACCGCCTCTACGAGCGGAGGCTCTCCGCTGCCCTGTCGCCCGACGCCATCCCGCGGCACGTGGGGGTGATGTGCGACGGGAACCGCCGGTGGGCCAGGTCGGCGGGGTTCCGCGACGTCAGCAGCGGCCACCGCAAGGGCGCGGACAAGATCTTCGAGCTGCTCGAGTGGTGCCGTGAGAGCGGCGTCGAGGTCGTCACCTTGTGGCTGCTGTCCACCGACAACCTGACCCGGCCCTCGGCCGAGCTGGTCCCGCTGCTGAAGATCATCGAGGACACCGTGCAGGGCCTGGTGGCGGAGCAGTGGCACGTGAACCCGGTCGGCGCGCTCGACCTGCTGCCCGGCGATACGGTCCGGGTGCTGAAGGACGCGGCCGACGCCACCGCGCACCATCCGGGGCTGCTCGTCAACGTGGCGGTGGGGTACGGCGGCCGGCGGGAGATCGCCGATGCCGTGCGCTCCCTCCTGCAGGAGCAGGCCACGAAGGGGACCACGATCGAGGAACTGGCCGAGGTGCTCGACGTCGAGCACATCGCCGAGCACCTCTACACGGCCGGCCAGCCCGACCCCGACCTGGTCATCCGCACCTCCGGCGAGCAGCGCCTGGGCGGCTTTCTCCTGTGGCAGAGCACCCACTCCGAGTTCTACTTCTGCGACGCTTACTGGCCGGCCTTCCGCAAGGTCGACTTCCTCCGCGCGCTCCGCTCCTACGCCGCCCGGAACCGCCGTTTCGGCACATAAGGGACGTTGCCGCAGGTTGCAGGCGGATACACCTGCTCGTAACGTGGCGGTGCTTTTGCGGTAACACCAAGGCGGGTACCTTCGATAGTGGTGGACGGCGCGGCGCCGTTCCCGGGAAGGCCCCGAAGATCTTCGTGCTACGCGCGTTGCGTGCAGGCGAGATGACAGAAGGGCCGGCTCGGTCCTTCTGGGGGCCAGGCCCGGTCCATCCGACACGTCTGTGTCCTGTCTTGGCGCCGGGTCCGTCCCGGTGCCTAGGGGAGTCTGCGTGGTCAATTCCCAAGGTCGCCGTACGTACGTACTCGACACCAGTGTCCTGCTCGCCGACCCGGCGGCTATCATGCGCTTCGATGAGCACAAGGTAGTCCTGCCGATCGTCGTCATCACCGAGCTGGAAGCCAAGCGGAACCATCCCGAGCTGGGGTACTTCGCCCGTCAGGCCCTGCGGCACCTCGATGACCTGCGCATCGAGCACGGCAGGCTCGACGCGGAGCTGCCGGTCGGCGCGCTGGGCGGCACGGTGCAGGTCGAACTCAACCATTCCGACCCGACGGTGCTGCCCGCCGGGTTCCGGCTGGGGGACAACGACTCGCGCATCTTGTCCGTAGCGCGCAACCTGGCCGCCGACGGCGAAGATGTGGTCCTGGTCAGCAAGGACCTGCCGCTGCGGGTCAAGGCCGCCTCGATCGGCCTGGCCGCGCAGGAGTACCGCGCGGAGCTGCCGGTCGACTCCGGCTGGACCGGGATGACCGAGCTCGACCTGTCCGCTGGTGAAGTCGAGCAGTTGTACGAAACAGGCACTTTGGACCACGAGGCCGCCCGGGATCTTCCCTGTCACACCGGGCTCGTCCTCACCTCCGCCAATGGCAGCGCGCTCGGCCGCGTCCGGCCGGACAAGTCCATTCAGCTGGTGCGGGGCGACCGGGAGGCCTTCGGCCTGCGCGGCCGCAGCGCCGAGCAGAGGGTCGCCCTCGACCTCCTGCTGGACCCGGAGATCGGCATCGTGTCGCTCGGCGGCCGGGCCGGTACCGGCAAGTCCGCGCTGGCGCTGTGCGCCGGGCTCGAGGCGGTGATGGAGCGCCGGCAGCACCGCAAGGTCATCGTGTTCCGGCCGCTCTACGCGGTCGGCGGCCAGGAACTCGGCTACCTGCCCGGCTCCGAGGCGGACAAGATGGGCCCGTGGGCGCAGGCCGTCTACGACACCCTGTCCGCGGTCACGACCCAGGACGTCATCGACGAGGTGCTGGCCAGGGACATGTTCGAGGTCCTGCCGCTGACCCACATCAGGGGCCGGTCGCTGCACGACGCGTTCGTGATCGTGGACGAGGCGCAGTCGCTGGAGCGCGGCGTGCTGCTCACCGTACTGTCCCGGATCGGCTCGGGCTCCCGGGTGGTGCTCACCCACGACATCGCCCAGCGGGACAACCTGCGGGTGGGCCGGCACGACGGCGTGATCGCGGTGATCGAGAAGCTCAAGGGTCACCCGCTGTTCGCCCACACCACGCTGGTCAGGTCCGAACGGTCCCAGATCGCCGCCCTGGTCACCGAGATGCTGGAGGACTCCGGCCTGTAAAGCCAACACCGTAAGCGGGTAAAGCCAGCGCGGTAAACGCGCCGTCCATGACGCTGGCTGCGGTACCGTAACCAGCGTCATGGAGTATCCACCTGTATCCGTCGTGATGCCGGTCAGGAACGAGGAACGGCACCTCGCGGAGGCCGTACGGCACGTGCTCGGCCAGGACTATCCGGGCGAATTCGAGCTCGTGCTCGCGGTCGGCCCGTCGGCCGACCGGACCGGGCAGATCGCGCGGGACCTGGCCGCCGGCCAGCCGCGGCTCACCGTCGTGCCCAACCCCACCGGCCGGATCCCGGCCGCGCTGAACGCCGCGGTCCGCGCGGCCCGGCACGCCGTCATCGCCCGGATAGACGGGCACGCGCTCATGCCGCCCGGTTACCTCGCGACCGCGGTCGCGGCGCTGACCGAGACCGGCGCCGCCGACGTGGGCGGGGTGATGGCCGCCGTCGGCGTCACGACCTTCGGCCAGGCCGTGGCCTGGGCCATGACCTCCAGGGCCGGGGTCGGCTCGGCCGCGTTCCACACCGGCGGCGGCGCGGGCCCGGTGGACAGCGTCTACCTCGGCATCTACCACCGGGAGGCGATCGAGCGGGCCGGCGGCTGGGACGAGGGGATGCTGCGGGCCGAGGACTGGGACCTGAATTACCGCATCCGGGCGGGCGGCGGCCGGATCTGGTTCACCCCGGACCTCCGCGTCACCTACCGGCCGCGGGCCAGCGTCCGCACCCTGGCCGCGCAGTATTTTCACTACGGCCGCTGGCGCCGGGTGATCGTTCGGGAGCATCCGGAGACGGCCAGCTTCCGCTACCTGGCCCCGCCGGCCGCGGCGGCCCTGGTCACCGCCGGCCTCCTGGCCGGCCTGGCCGGCCTGGCCACCCTCGCGGCCGGCGGCCCGGCCGCCGCCCAGTGGCTCGCCGCCGGCCTGGCCATCCCCGTCATATACCTGGCCGGCGTCACCACGGTCGCGGCCGCGCTGGCCCGCGGCGTCCCGGCCACCGTACGCGCCCGGATCCCGCTCGTCCTCGGCGTCATGCACATGGCCTGGGGCGCCGGCTTCCTCACCAGCCCGCGCCGGCTGCACCGCAAGTCCGACGCGCGTGTCGGGCAACCGGGCGCGGCCACGGAAAGCGCGGCGCCGGCCGGGGCAGAATAAACCATGGACTTCGACCTGCAGGCCCTGCTCGCCGCCCACCGCCGTGACGGCTACGAGCTGTACGGCCGGTACCTGAACCCGCAGCATCCCAAGGTGCTGCACGCGATCGGCTTCGACAAGGTCTACGAGCGGGCCGAGGGCGCCTACCTGTACGACACCGACGGCAACCAGTACGCCGACTTCCTGTCCGGCTTCGGCGTGTTCGCGGCGGGCCGCAACCACCCGGTGATCCGCCAGGCGCTGCACGACGCGCTGGACGCCCAGCTGGCCGACTGGACCCAGTTCGACTGCGGCCCGCTGCCGGGCCTGCTCGCGCAGCGCCTGCTCGCCAAGGCGCCAGGTCTTGACCGGGTGTTCTTCTGCAACAGCGGCACCGAGGCGGTCGAGTCCGCGCTGAAGTTCGCCAGGTACGCTACCGGCCGCCGCCGCGTCGTCTACTGCGACCACGCCTTCCACGGGCTGACCACCGGGTCGCTGTCCGTCAACGGCTCGGCCGAGTTCCGCCGCGGCTTCGACCCGCTGCTGCCCGACACGTCGATCCCCCTCGGCGACCTCGATGCTCTCCAAGCCGAGCTCAGAAAGGGAGACGTCGCCGCGCTCATCATCGAGCCGATCCAGGGCAAGGGCGTGCACATGCCGCCGGACGGCTTCCTGACCGCTGCGGCGAAACTCTTGCACGATAACGGCGCGCTGCTGATCTGCGACGAGGTGCAGACCGGGTTCGGCCGCACCGGCAAGTTCTTCGCTTACCAGCACGAGGAGGTCACCCCCGACATCGTCACCGTGGCCAAGGCGCTATCCGGCGGGTTCGTGCCGGTCGGCGCGATGCTGGCCACCGGGCCGGTGTTTGAGAAGGTCTACTCCTCGATGGACCGGGTCATGGTGCACAGCGCCACGTTCAAGGGCGGCGTGCTGGCCATGACGGCCGGGCTGGCCGCGCTGCAAGTCCTAGATGACGAGAACCTGGCCGAGAACGCCGCGCGGACCGGTGCCGCGCTGCGGACGGCGCTGACCACGATGGCCGAACGATTCGATGTCCTCGCCGACGTCAGGGGCCGGGGGCTCATGATAGGCCTGGAGTTCGACAAGCCTTCCTCGCTGCGCGCCAGGACCAGCTGGAACATGCTGCAGAAGGCGCGGGTCGGGCTGTTCGCGCAGATGGTCGTCGTCGCGCTGTTCCAGCGGCACCGCATCCTCACTCAGGTGTCCGGCGATCACATGGAGGTGATCAAGCTGATCCCGCCGCTGATGATCGGCGACACCGAGGTGAAGCTGTTCACCGAGGCGTTCGGCGAGGTGCTCGAGGACGCGAGCAAGGGCAGCGGCCTGATCTGGGAGTTCGGCCGCACCCTGGTCAAGCAGGCCGTCCGGGGCTAGTCGCCAAGCAGCGCCTCGGCCACGGCCAGGTCCTGCGGGTAGGTGACCTTGATGTTGCGCTCGCTGCCCGGCACGATGTGCACCGGCACGTCCGGCAGGTAGCGCATCACCACCCCGCAGTCATCGGTGGGGGAGTACCCGGGATCGGCCGCGGCCAGCTCGTGCGCGCGGGTGATCACCGAGAGCCGGAAGCACTGCGGGGTCTGGCAGCGGTGCAGCGACTCCCGCCGCGGCATCGACCGCATCACGCCGTCGGCGGTCACCACCATCGTGTCCGACGCGGGCACCGCGACCCCGGCCGCGTCGTATTCGGCCAGCGCGGCCACGCAGTCCGCGATGATTCGCTGGTCCACCAGCGGCCGGGCCGCGTCGTGCAACAGCACCCCGCAGTCGCCTCCGCCGGCGCCGCCCGCGGCGATGGCGGCCAGCGCCGCCCGGGTCGAGTCCGGCCGCGTCTGGCCGCCCTCGATGACCCCCGTCACCTTCCGGTACCCGCCCTCGGCCAGCAGCGCTTCCACTTTCGGTGTGTAGCCGCGGGCCATCACCACCAGGATCTCATCCACCCCAGGCGCCGCCTCGAAGGCCGCCACGCACCGCTCGATCAGCGTCGTCCCGCCCAGGGTCAGCAGTTGCTTCGGCGTGCCCGCGCCCAGCCGCTGGCCCACGCCGCCGCCCAGCACCACCGCCACCATCCGCATGAGCCGGACTTTACCCGCCGCCCATTGCCGCGCGGCGCCGCCGCCGGGGCGCCGCCGCCGGGGCGCCGCCGGCGGGGCGCCGTACGACGCCCGCCGCCGTCTCTGCCACGCCAAGCCGGTCCTGCGCTACCATCAGCACCGCCCGGACCGGCGGCTGACCGGATCTACCTGGCTAGGGATCTTGTCAGCAGGCGCTCCGGCTAGTACTCTCGGTGACACCTCGTGCGGGATCTGATGCATCGCGGCCCGAGCGTTCCCAGACCGTCTTCCCAGACCACTCCAGACCCCAGTGGTCACCGCTGAGGCAACGGGAGGCATGGCGATGCCCAAGGCGAGACTTCGGCGTGGCCTCAACCCGGAGCTTCGGCTGGTCCGCAGGCGCCCGGCCGGTCCCGCCGGGGACTTGCTGACCTGGGACGTTCAGGCACGCGGGGAGCTGGCCGTCGTCACCGTGAGCGGTGAGCTCGATATCGATTCCGGCCCCGGCTTAGAAGTGGCACTGGCGCCGGTGGCCGACGCCGGCGGCCATCTCATCCTGGACCTGGCAGGCCTGCGGTTCTGCGATTGCTCGGGGCTGAGCCTGTTCCTGCGCGTGCAGCAGCGGGCCCGCGCCGCGGGCGGTTCGCTGCACCTGGCCGCGCTCACCCCGCGGGTGCTCCGCGTGATCACCGCCGCCCGGCTGGCCGATGTCCTCCCGATCACGGCCAGCGTGGCCGACACGGTGGCCGTCCTCGATGAAGCCGCCATCGCCGCGCCGCCGCTTCCGCGTCCCGGTGATGCTGACCGGGCATCCTGATCCCCCTGCACCGGCCGGGCGCTGTTTCGCCGGGGTCTCGGCGGGTATTGCGCTGACACAGCGTGCCCGGCAACGGCGTGCGATGGCTGCGCCCGCGCTGGCCGTCTCACCGGCGTGTTCCTCCCGGCCGCGGGCGTTACTGCCGGCTACAGTTTGTAACGCTAGGCGCTAGTCACGGCGGCCTGTGCCGCTGGGAGGACAGCATGACGGTAGCGCTGGTCCTGGCGGGGAACCTGGGCGAGGACGACGCCGGCCAACAGCAGCTGTGCGGCCAGCTTGCCGCCCTCGGGGTGCGCCGGGTCGACGCAGCCGACCGGACCGGTCCCGGCCTGCTGGCCGTCGCTGCCGCCGCGCGGGCGGCCGGGGACCGCGTGCTCATCTGCGCCGGCGCGCAGACCGTGCCCGGACCCGTGCTGGCCCGGCTCCTCGGCGTCGGCGGGACCGCGGCCTTTACCCGGCTGACCACGAGCACCGTGCCCCGCCCGTCACAGCGCTCGTCCCCGGGCTCGTCCCCGGCGCCCTCCCTGCCGTCCGGGGCGCTCGTCGTCGACCTGCCCGACCTGGACGCGCTGGCCCGGTCCGCCGAAACGCTGGCGGCCACGCAGGCCGGGCCCGAACCCTTCGGCCCAGGCACCGCGGTCGGCGCGCTGATCGGCGAACTCGGCCGCCGTGGCGTCACGGTCCGGATCCTCGACGCCGGGCCGGACAGCGAGGGCGCCGTCACTGCGCTGATCGCCGACCCGGCCGCCCGCGACATGGCCCGCTGGGCGGCCTGGCGCCGGCTCACCCCGGCCGTGCTCTACGGGATCTCGCTCGGCCTCGGGCTGGTCGCCGCGGTCTGGTTCGCCGAACTGGATGTCCGTGCCAAGCTGCTGGCCACCCCGGCGCTGGCCGGCTCGTTCCTGTTCGCCAGGACAGGCTCGCTGGTCGCCGCGACCAGCCGGGACGGACGTATCAGCCCGCTCACCGCCTGGCTCGCGACCGCCTGCGGGCTGCTGACCGAGATCGGGATCTACGCGGCGCTCGCGGTGAGCGCCCGGCTGGGCCACTCGGCCGGCCTGGACGGGACGTTCGGCCGCGCGCTGCACAACACGTTCGTGGCCACCTGGGGCGGTGCCGGGGAGACGGGGGTGTGGCGGCTGGCCATCGCAGCCCTGCTCCTGCTGGGCGTCCGCAAGCTAGCCGGGCTCGGCTACGAGCACGCCGCCGGGGCGCCGGGAGACCTGTTTCCCCGGTCCGTGCTGCGCACGCTGGAGCAGGCCGTCACCTTCCCGGCCGGCGAGCGGTACGCGGTGATCGTGCTGACCTCGGTCTTCTTCGGGCCGCGGCTGACCTTCCTGGTCCTGCTCGGCTGGGGCGTGCTGGCGGCGGGCTACCTGCTGGCCGGGCAGATAGCCCGGTCGGCGGGTCTGGAGGACTCGGCCGGGGCGGCCTGGTCCTCCAGATCCGGTGACGACGAGGACAATGGGCTCGCCGCCTACCGGGGCGACGGCGTGCTGGCGCACTGGGCCGGCGCCCTGGTCGACGGCCGGCTGCCGCCGCTGCCGCCGGTGCTGGTGGGGCTGCTCGTGACCGGCATGCTGGCCGCCCTCGGGCTGGGGAACCTGCCCGGCATCCTGGTGCTGACGCCGATCGAGGCGATGATGCTGGCCGCGCTGGGGTCCAGGCACCCGCACGACGGGCGGCTGGACTGGCTGGCGCCCGCGCTGCTGCTGACCGGCGAGGGCGTGTTCCTCGGCGCTCTCGGCCTGGCCAGGCAGGTGACCCCGTGGGTGGTCTTCGCCCTGATGGCGGCCGTCGTGGTCCGCCACGTCGACCTGGCCTGCCGGGCCCGGGCGGGCCGGGGCATCGAGGCCGACGTGCTCGGTCTCGGCTGGGAAGGCCGGATGCTGCTGGCCGGAGTGGCCGCCGCGGCTGGCTTCGTACCGTTCGCCTACGCCGTGCTCGCGGGTTATCTTTGGTTGCTGTTCATCTGGGAATTTGTCACCGGATGGCTGGCGCCCGCCAACCCGCCCGTGGACGGAGACAACGCTTGATCGGAATGGTCCTGGCGGCAGGCGCGGGCCGGCGACTGCGGCCGGACACGGACGGCCTGCCCAAGGCCCTGCTGCCGGTCGCCCGGGCTGGCCAGCACGGCGAGGTGACCATCCTCGACATCGCGCTGCGCCACCTGGCCGCGGTCGGCCTGCGCGACATCGTGATCGTCGTCGGCTACGCGGCGGACGCGGTGCGCGTCCGGGCCGCCGCGCTGGAGCAGGAGCACGGCGTCGCCCTGACGCTGGTGGACAACGACCGGGCCGAACAGTGGAACAACGCGTACTCGCTCTGGCTCGCCCGTGATCACTTCGCCGCGGGCGCGCTGCTGGTCAACGGGGACACGGTGCACCCCGTCTCGGTCGAGAAGACGCTGCTCGCCGCGGCCGGGAACCAGAGCCAGGCGGACATCGTCATCGCCGTCGACGACGTCAAGCGCCTCGCCGACGAGGAGATGAAGGTGATCACCGGCCCGGACGGCCGGCTCACCCGGATCACCAAGCTGATGGACCCCGCGCTGGCCCACGGCGAGTACATCGGGGCCACGCTCATCGGCGCGCAGGCCGCGGCGCCGCTGGCGGCGGCCCTGGAGGCGACCTGGCGCCGGGACCCCTCGCTGTACTACGAGGACGGCTACCAGGAATTCGCCGACCGCGGCGGCGTGATCGGGACCGCTCCCATCGGCGCGGTCGAGTGGGTGGAGGTCGACAACCACGACGACCTCCGCCGCGCCCGCCAGATCGCGGGCCTGTGTTTGTGAACCCGGGCCGTTAAGACCCGGTAGTCTCCCGGATAGCTTCTGTTCGCCGTAAGGACCCTGAAGACCGCCATGCAGCTGTCCCGTATCCTCACCGCACCGCTCGTCGTCGACGTGCGGCGTGGCGCGGTCGCGGGCCTCGGCGCGCTGCTCGCCGACCAGCGGATCGCCACCGAGGGCCGGGTCGCCGTCGCGGTCGGCCCGAGCCAGGGCGATAGCGTGCTCGCCGACCTGGCCCCGGAGAACCTGCGCGCGGCCCAGGTGTTCCGGGTCGAGGACAGCACGGTCGATGCAGCGGTCCATCTGGGCAAGCAACTGCGGGCCGACTCCTACGAGGCGGTCGCGGGCATCGGCGGCGGAAAGACCATCGACGTGACCAAGTTCGCCGCGCACATGGCCGGCATCCCGATGGTCGCGGTGGCCACCAACCTGTCGCACGATGGCATCGCCTCCCCGGTCAGCTCGCTCGAGCACGAGTCGGGCAAGAGCTCGTACGGGGTCGTCCCGCCGGTCGCGGTGCTGGTGGACCTGGACCGGGTCCGGTCCGCACCGCCCCGCCTGGTCCGCGCCGGGATCGGGGACGTGGTGAACAACCTGTCCGCCATCGCGGACTGGGAGCTGGCCGCGGCCGACCGCGGCGAGCCCGTCGACGGGCTGGCGGTCACCATGGCCAGGACCGCCGCGCAGGCGGTGCTGCACCAGCCGGGTACGATCGGCGACGACGAGTTCCTCACCGCGCTGGCCGAGTCCCTGGTGCTGTCCGGGATGGCCATGACCGTGGCCGGGTCCAGCCGGCCGGCCAGCGGCGGCTGTCACGAGATCCTGTACGCCATCGACCAGCTCTACCCCGGCACCGGCAACCACGGCGAGCTGGCCGGCGTGGGCGCGCTGTTCTGCACCTACCTGCGCGGCGAGGGCCGGCTGCTCGGCCTCACCTCGGCCTGCCTGGCCCGGCACGGCCTGCCCCGGACCCCCGCCGACCTGGGCCTGAGCCAGGCCGAGTTCAGCAAGGCCGTGCTGCACGCCCCGGCGACCCGGCCGGGCCGGTACACCATCCTGGAGCGGCTCGACCTGGACGAGCGCGCGATCGCCGAACGGGTCGGGGACTTCGTCGCGGCCGTCGGGAGCGACCAGTGATGCCCGGGCCCACGCTGAACGAGGTGCGCGCCAAGGGACAGCCACCCGAGGTGCTGGCCCGGCTCAACGACGAGCACTGGTTCGGCCGGCTCTACATGCGCAAGCTGTCGCCGTACGCCACCGTGATGTTCGCCAGGCTCGGCTGGTCGCCGAACGCGGTCACCGTCTGTTTCATGCTGGCCGGCGTGGCCGCCGGGGTGCTCGCCGCCGTGCCCGGGCTGGCCGCGGCAATCGGGGTCGCCCTGCTCATCCAGCTCTACCTGCTGTTCGACTGCTCCGACGGCGAGCTCGCCCGGTACACCGGGCGGTTCTCCGCGGTCGGCGTGTACCTGGACCGGATGGGCCACTACATCGCCGAGGCGCTGCTGCTGGCCGGGCTCGGCGTCCGCGCCCAGGGGCATTTCTCGCTGTCCGGCGGCTACGTGAGCGCGGGCCTGGCCGCGGCCATCTGCGCCACCTTGATCAAGGCCGAGACCGACACCGTGATCGTGGCCCGGGCCTCCTCCGGGCTGGACGGCAAGCACGACGACGAAGCGCTCGCGCCCCGTTCGCACGGGCTCGCGCTGGCCCGGCGGCTGGCTTCGGCGCTGCGCGTGCACCGCATCATCCAGGCCGTCGAGCTGTCCGTCCTCATCCTGCTGGCGGCGATCGCGGACGCCGCGGCGGGCGACCTCACCGCGACCCGGGTGCTGACCGTGGCGGCGCTGGTGGTGGGCGTGCTGATGACGGTGGCGCACCTGCTGGCCATCGTGGCGTCGAGGAGGTTGCGATGACCGCCACCGCACAGCGCACTCTCACCCTGTCCTGCGTCATCATCACCATGGGCAACCGCCCGGCCGAGGTGATCCGGGCCATCGACAGCGTGCTGGCCCAGCACGGCACCCCGGTGGAACTGGTCGTGGTGGGCAACGGTGCCGACGTGACCAGGCTGCCCGCCGGGATACGTTCTATCCGGCTGCCGGAGAACGTCGGCGTCGCGGCCGGCCGAAACGCCGGGGTGGCCGCGTGCGAGGGCGACGTGGTGCTGTTCCTCGACGACGACGGCTGGTACCCCGACCCCGGGCTCGCCGACCGCATCGCCGGCCGGTTCGCCGCCGACCCGGCGCTCGCGGTGCTGTCCATGCAGGTGGTCGACCCCGACGGCGGCCCGGGCGCGCGCTGGCACGTGCCGCGGCTGCGGGCCGGTGACCCGGAGCGGTCCTCGGTGGTGACCACGTTCCTCGGCGGCGCCTGCGCGATCAGGCGCTCGGCCTACCTGGAGGCGGGCGGCCTGCCGGACCTGTTCTTCTACGGGCACGAGGAGACCGATCTGGCCTGGCGGCTGATGGACCGCGGCTACCGGCTGGAATACGACGCCACCGCCCGGATGTGCCACCACACGCTGCCGAACGCACGGCATGAGACGTTCCGCCGCCAGGACGGGCGGAACCGGGTGCTGCTGGCCCGGCGCAACCTGCCCTGGCCGCTGGCCGCGGTCTACCTGGCCGACTGGATGGCGCTCACCGTGGCCAGGGAGCACGGCGACCGGGGCAGCCTGCGGCCCTGGTTCGCCGGCTTCGCCGAGGGCTGGCGCATCGACCCCGGCCCCCGCCGTCCCATCTCCCTGCGCACCGCCTGGCGCATGGCCCGCGCCGGCCGCCCCCCCGTGATCTGAGCCCGTCCACCCCACACCCCCACCCCAACACCCTCACCCCAACACCCTCACCTGCTTTCCCGCTCACCGCAGTGCCCCTCCTGTTCCCCACCCGCCTCAACTGCGACGATCTTGACTCATATACCGCTAATCGGTATATATGGGATCAGTGAGCGCTGGCTTGTCGGGAGTCAGCCTCATCGCGGCCGGGTTCACCGGACAGGCCAGCGCCCTCGTGTGGGGAGCCTACGTGAGGGGGCGTGGGCGCCGCCTGAGCATGGTGCCGGCACGTTAGATCGACATGCCGCCGTCGACGGTTAGCGTGGCGCCGGTCACGAACGAGCTCTCGTCGCTGGCCAGGAACAGCATGGCCCGGGCCACCTCGTCCGGGGCGGCGTGCCGGGCCAGCGGGATGAGCTGCTCGAAGATCGAGGCGGCCCGGTCCCGGTCGGCGCCGGTGGCCGCGATCTCGATGCGGTGCTGGAACTCGTTATCCACCGGGCCCGGGTGGATGGTGTTGACCCGGATGCCGCGCGGCGCCATCTCCTTGGCCAGCGTCCGCATCAGCCCGACCAGCGCGTGCTTGGCCGTGGCGTAGGCGCAGATCCCCGCCGCCGAGGTCAGCCCGACGACGCTGGAGGTGATGACCACGCTCGCGCCCGTCGTCAGGTACGGCACTGAGTGCTTGCAGACCAGGAAGGAGCCGCGCACGTGCACGGCGAGGACCTGGTCGAACACCTCTTCCGGATAGTCGGCCACCGGCGCGATGACGCCGCTGATCCCCGCGTTGCTCACCACCACGTCCAGCCGGCCGAACGTCCCGGCCGCCCGCGCCACCGCCGACTTGACCTGCGCCGAGCTGGTCACGTCAGCCACCACGAACATGGCCGCGTCGCCGAGCTCGCCAGCCCCGGCCCGCAGTTCGTCCTCGCCCAGCCCGACCAGGCAGACCCGGGCGCCCTCGGCCGCGAAGGCACGCGCGGTGGCCATGCCGATGCTGCCCTCGCCGCCGGTGATGATGGCGGCCTTACCGTGCAGGCGCCCCGTGGGGTTCATGCCGCCATGCTCACGTCCCCGGCCGCCGCCCGTCTTGCACGCCAGCGCACGCCGCTTGACCGGGAGAGTACGCAACGGCCCGGTAGTCCCGCGGGCCCATTCCGTAAGCCGCCTTGAACAGCCGGCTGAAGTGGGCCGGGTCCGGGTAGCCCCAGCGGGCGCCGATGGACGCCACCGGCCGGCCGGACCAGCGCGGGTCGCGCAGGTCGTGCCCGCACCGCTCGAGCCGGCGCTGCCTGATCCAGCCGGCCACGGTGGTGCCGCTGGCGTGGAAGAGCTTGTGCAGCTGGCGCAGCGAGATGTGGTGCGCCGCCGCGATCTGCGCCGGGGCCAGGCCGGCCTCGCCCAGGTGCTCCTCGATGAACGAGGTGATCTGGAGCATCAAGGCCCGGTGCGCCCGGTCCGGGTCCGGGGGCGTGCAGTCGAGCCGTTCGGTCAGTACCGTGCCGAGCAAGTCCAGCACGTTGCCCGCCAGCCGCACCCCGACCCTGAGATCCCTCGTGTCGACCTCGTCCAGCAGGTCCGCCACCTGCACCAGGAACGGGCCGATCAGCGTGGCGAGCCCGCCGGGCGCGCCGGGCAGCCGGGTCGCGGTCAGCCCGGCCAGCCGGGACTCCGGCAGCCCGAGCATGTCCCGGGGGAACACGAGCACCAGCATCCGGTGCGGGTCGCTGAACGCGAGCGTGTACGGCCGGTCGGTGTCGTACAGGGTGAAGTCGCCCGGGGTCAGGGTGGCTTCCCGGCCGTCCTGGATCAGCACCGAGCTGCCGCGTAGCTGCAGGCCGATCTTGTAGCAGCCGGCCGGGGCCGCCTTGACCAGGCGGGCGGTCCGGCGGGCGGTGTGCGCCTCGGCGGAGACCTCGATGAACCGCAGGCTGCCGAGTTCGCAGCCGCGGAGCAGGCCGCGGAAATCGTCCTCGCCGCCAGGGGACCAGACCTCGAGCGGGACGAATGTATTCGACAGGACGTGCTTCCAGTATTCGAAACGCTGACCGGAAGGCAGGTCGAGCGTGCGCGCGACATCGGGCATGATTCCGGCCCTCCTTCGTTTAGTCGTCCTAGCTTGCGGTGGGATGCGCTGATGGTCAAGGGATGTGCCCGGTAGTGCAAGACTGCCGCCGCCGGGCGGGCCGACAATGACCCGGTGACCGACCAGAGCAACGGCTTCCTGAGCAGACGCGGCTTCCTCGGCGCGGCGGGCGCGGCGGGCGCGGCAGGCATCGCGGCCGCGGCCGCGGGCGGGCTGGCGGGCTGCTCCAGCGCGCTCAAGCAGACCTCCACCTCGACCGCCGGAGCCGGCGGAACCGGCGGAACCGGCGGTACAGGCGGCACCATCAAGATCGGCTTCGTCAGCCCGCAGACCGGCCAGCTCGCCGTGTTTACCCAGTCCAACGGCTACGTGCTCGGCCAGGTGCGTTCGGCGCTGGCCAAGGGCCTGACCATCGGCGGCAAGAAATACTCGGTGGAGGTCATCGCCGCGGACAGCCAGTCGTCCTCGGCCCGGGCCGCCACGGTCGCCTCCCAGCTCGTCCAGCAGAGCAATGTGGACTTCCTCATCGGCACGGCCACGCCGGAGACCGTCATCCCGGTGTCCGCCCAGGCCGAAGCCTCCGGCGTGCCCTGTGTCCTGACCATCTGCCCGTGGGAGCAGTGGTATTACACAAGCAGCGGCGCCGCCAGCACGTTCAAGTATTCGTACATGTACTTCCTCGGCACCCAGGAAGAGACCGGCCTGTTCACCCGGGTCTGGGCCAAGGCGCAGACCAACCACGTGGTCGGCGGCCTGTGGCCGGACGACGTGGACGGGGCCGGCTTCGAGAAGTACATGAAGGCGAAACTGGGCGCCATGGGCTGGAAGGTCGTGCCGTCCGGCGGATATACCGACGGGACTTCGGATTTCGCCTCGATCATCGCCAAGTTCAAGGCGGCCGACGTCGATATCCTGCACGCCGCGCCCATCCCGCCGGATTTCATCACGTTCTGGCGGCAGGCGCACCAGAATGGCTTCACGCCGAAGATCGCGACCATTTCCAAGGCGCTGCTGTTCCCCAGCGCGGCGGCCGCGCTCGGGCCGCTGGTGAACAACGTGATGTCGCCCCTGTGGTGGACCCCGCAGTTCCCGTACAAGTCCTCCCTGGACGGGACGACCGCGTCGGCGTTCGCGGCGAACTACAAGACCAGCACCGGCCAGGACTGGACCCAGCCGATGGGGTTCAACTACGCGGTCTTCGAGATCGCGGTCGCCGCGCTCAGGGCCTCCGGCGACCCGACGGACAAGGCCGCGGTGGCCAGCGCGATCGGCAAGCTGAAGGGCCAGGCCATCACCGGAGCCTACGACTTCACCAGCGGCCCGGTGCCGCACGTGTCGCAGATCCCCGAGCTGCTGGCGCAGTGGCGGGTGCAATCGGGCGCCCCGCAGCTGGTGGTCATCGACAACTCCGAGCTGCCCGCGGTGCCGGTGGCGAGCCAGATGCAAATGCTGTGAGCTTGTGAAGCAACCCTCGCTCGAGGTCACCGGCGTCGCCAAGAGTTTCGGCTCGCTCGCCGTGCTCACCTCGGTCTCGCTCGCGATCGGCGCGGGCGAGGCCGTCGGCATAGTAGGGCCGAACGGGGCGGGCAAGACCACGCTGCTCGACCTGCTCACCGGCACCGGTAGGTGTGACGCGGGCCAGGTGTGGCTGCAGGGGAAAAATGTGACGAGGCTGCCCCCGCCGCTGCGCGCCCGGATGGGCCTGGGCCGCACCTTCCAGGTGCCGCGGCCGCTCGGCGACCTCACCGTGTTCGAGAACGCGCTGGTCGGCGCCATGCGAGCGGCCGGCCTGCGCGGCCGGCACGCGTATGGCGCGGCCTACGAGGCGCTCGCGCTGACCGGGATGACCGGGCAGGCCAACACCAGGTCCTCGGCGCTGCGGCTGCTCGACCGCAAGCGGCTTGAGCTGGCCCGGGCCCTGGCCATGCGGCCG
>Ga0335078_10005230_pt1 | contig 19180 bp, 14 predicted proteins | sample Lox_Sample_32_FD_206711 | JGI IMG/M metagenome (GOLD analysis project Ga0335078, IMG submission 206711) | Soil microbial communities from Loxahatchee National Wildlife Refuge, Florida, United States - Lox_Sample_3.2 | ecosystem: Environmental > Terrestrial > Soil > Wetlands | place: USA... | reverse complement strand
GCCGCGGACATCGGCGTGCGCACAACTCGCGAAGTCCTCGATGCTCTGCGCGAAATGGCGCGCGAAAACAAGCTCACGGATTCGCGCGAGCTGAAATCCGCATTGAAAGCGCAGATTCTCGCTCGCATGAACGCTGTACCAAACGGAAACGCCGCCGGCGCAGTCGCTCCGGCTGATGTACCCACGCGCGTGATCTTCATGGTTGGCGTGAACGGTGTCGGCAAGACGACCACCATGGGCAAGCTCGCGAATCGTCTGCGCACCGAAGGTCACACCGTTTTGCTCTGCGCGGCTGATACGTTTCGCGCTGCCGCCATCGAGCAGTTGGAAATTTGGGCCGGTCGCGCCGGCGTCGAAATCGTCAAACAGAAACCAGGAGCCGACCCGGCGGCAGTCGTGTTCGATGCAGTATCGGCTGCAAAATCTCGTGGCATTGAATCTGTGATTGTGGACACCGCCGGCCGCCTGCACACAAAATCAAACCTCATGGCCGAACTTGAAAAAATGAAGCGCACCGCCGCGAAAGTGATTCCCGGCGCCCCGCACGAACTGCTGCTCGTGCTCGACGCCACCACTGGCCAGAATGGGTTGGTCCAGGCGCGCGAGTTCACCTCTCACGTGGGCATCACCGGCATCGTGCTCACCAAGCTTGACGGCACTGCAAAGGGCGGCATCGTCGTCGCCATCACACGCGAGCTTGGCCTGCCTGTGCGGTTCGTCGGCGTCGGCGAAAAAATGGAAGACCTCGTGCCTTTCGACGCCGAAACGTTCGTGAATTCGCTTTTTGAATAGGCCTGCGGTGGCGGCTAAATCCAAATCGAAAACAAATTCTTCCGATGAGCGCTGGATGGATCGTGCGCTCGCACTTGCTCGCCGTGGCGAGGCGCGCGCCAGCCCGAATCCAATGGTCGGTGCCGTGCTCGTGCGCGGCGGACGCGTTGTAGGCGAAGGATTTCACACCTACGATGGCGTAAAGCACGCTGAAATTCTCGCGCTCGAACGCGCGGGTAAGCGCGCGCGTGGAGCGACTCTCTACATCAATCTGGAACCGTGCTGCCATCTGGGACGCACAGGTCCATGCACGAAAGCGATCATTGGCGCGGGAGTGAAACGCGTTGTTGCAGCGATGCAGGACCCGAATCCCGCTGTCGCCGGAAAAGGATTCGCTGGACTGCGGCGCGCGGGCATTGCCGTCGAAGTTGGCCTCTGTGAAGACGAAGCACGCGAGTTGAACGAAGCCTTCGCGAAATGGATCACGACAAAAATGCCTTTTGTGATGCTGAAAATCGCGATGACGCATGACGGCAAGATTGCGTGGCGCGCGCCCAAGAATCCAAGTCGTGCTCCGAAGGGCTACAGCTCTCTTGTGGTGACGAGCGATAACGCGAAATGGGAAGCCAAACTGAAACTGTCGCGAATCTTCGACGTTTGGGCAGCGTCTCCACGTACCCGCGCAGCCCTGCGACCCGTGATGAAATTCGCCGGGACCTACAGACGTCCGAAACTCCGCGGCGGCCGCCGATCCCGTTGGATAACCTCGCTGAGGTCACGCCAACAAGTGCAGCGCCTGCGACACTCGCATGATGCAATCTTGACCGGGATTGGCACTGTTCTCGCCGATGATCCGCTGCTGACGGATCGCACAAACAGCAAGCGCAGACGGCGGTTGCTGCGAGTCGTTCTCGATTCCAAATTGCGATTGCCGGTGAATTCGCGGCTCGTCAAGACTGCGAAAGGCGACGTGATCGTTTTTACTGCATTGCCGCTGGGATCGCGTCAGGCTCAACGTCTTCGTCGGGCCGGTGTGGAGTTGGTGCGCATCGCAAAAACGCGCGACGGCGTGGATTTGCGAGCTGCGCTGAAAGAACTCGGTGCGCGCGGCGTGACGAGCGTCCTCGTCGAAGCTGGCCAGCTAGTCAATTCGGCGATCCTCTCCGGCAGGCTGGCGGACAAACTCATTCGCTTCATCGCCCCCGTGATCGCCGGACGCAACGGCCTGTACGCAGTTGACGCGAAAGCTGGACTGCACATGGTAGATTTGCTCGACATTCGTTCTAAGATATTCGGCGGCGATCTGTGCATTGAAGGACACCTTCGCGATGTTTACGGGAATCATTGAGCATCAGGGAATCGTCGAATCGCTCGACCGCGCCCCGCACGGCGGCCGCCTTCGCGTGCGGCTTTCGACGCCGATGCCCACGCTGAAAATTTCCGGCAGCATCGCGGTGAACGGCTGCTGCCTCACGGTTGTGCAGCGCAGTGCAGACACATTCGCGGCGGATCTGTCTCCGGAAACTTTACGGCGCACCACGTTCGGCGAAATGAAGCGTGGCGCGAGCGTGAATCTTGAGCGCCCGCTCACCGCCGGCGAAGAGCTGGGCGGCCATCTTGTGCAAGGACACGTCGACGCCGTTGGCCGTATCGTGAAATGGTCATCGGAAGGGCCCGCATCTGCCGCGCTCGAAGAACAAAACTGGATTCTCGGAGTGAGCATCCCCAACGAAATCGCCGCATACATTGCGGAAAAAGGTTCACTCACTGTTGATGGCATCAGCCTCACGGTCGCGACGTGGCGCAACGGCATCGCGGAGTTTGCGATCATTCCCTACACCTACGCGCACACAAATTTGCGCGGCGCCGCCCTTGGCGATGGAGTGAACCTGGAAGCCGATGTGATTGCGAAATATGTGGAGCGACTGCTCGACGCGCGCCGCGGCCAAGATTCTCCGCGCATCACAATCGAGCGTCTGGTTGAAGAAGGTTTCTGAATTACGCGGATATCGCCTGGCCGCGCCGCTTCTGCCTCACGCCGCGGTAGTACAGAGCCAATCCCACGAGCACACTCACACTGGTCCCAACGATGATCTTCATTTCCGACGCGAATTTGTTTGTGCTATCGCCCGGCGGAATGAATGACAGCGCAATTCCCACCAGCACAACGACGAAACCCAATCCGCCCGCGAGCCAAACGCCGATTTTCCCGCCAGGAATCAATATCGCTGCGCTGTTTTCGTCGCGATCCGCTCGATAAGCCAGCTTGATGACGGCCGCATACATGTAAACGAACGGAATGAAGTACAGAATAATTCCGGCATCCACCAGCACCAGATAGGCGCTGTTTGCCGATTCATAGATTTGGATGAGCAGAAGTATCGCTGCCGAAATCGCAGCCTGCACGAGGATCGAAACGTAGGGCGTTTTCCATTTCGGATGAATCTTTCCGAACGCCTCCGGCAAATAGTGATCTACACCCACAATGAACGGAACGCGCGCGATTCCCGCCACAGTTGACCCCACGCCGCCTGCGTTGCCGACCGTCACGATTGCCGCCGCTATCGCTCCCACCATCGCATAGCGCAGCGCCGTCGAGCCCAGCGAGATCGCCTGAAAAACTCCGTTTTGCGGATTCACGGCTTCGGCGGGCACAAGCGCCAACACAGCGATTGTGCCAACAATGTAGATCACGGCAATCAGCAGGCCGGAGCCGAGGATTGCGCGAGGAAATGTTCGGCGCGGATCGCGCACTTCGCCGCTCATCGCGGATACCAGTTCAAATCCGGTGAATGCAAACGCGATCTGCGCCCACAAATTCACCGTGCCCAGATTCCAGTGCGGTAGCAGCCCCGTCAGTGTGAAATGAGTTGCGGAACCGTGTGCGTGCCACAACACCGCGGCGATCGCCACCAGCATCAACAGCGGCACATACGTCGCAACGCCACCGGCGTTCTGCAACCACTTGCCGATGTTCAACCCAACCAAATTCAGGCCCACAGCGACCGCGAGCAATATCAGCGAGCTCGAAAGCAGGAACACCCGATTCTGCGCCAGCGCCGCCGCGCCGCCGCCCGCGATGTACGCGCCCATCGCTGAACTGGCGAGCAGCAACCCCGGAAAATAAAAGAAGGTGTAAATCCAGTAAGTCCAACCAGCCACAAAACCGTGAAAATCTCCGAACGCGTCTTTCGTCCAAACATAAAGTCCGCCTTCGGCTGGGAAGCGCGTGGAAAGTTCTGTGATCACCAGCGCGGACGGCACGAAAAAAAGCGTCGCGGCGATCACCCACAGGCTGATTGATGATTGTCCGCTGTGCGCCGCGGAAGCGATCCACCTCGGCCCGAGCACCGTCGCGATGTTGAAAAGCAGCACATCCCAGAATCCCATCACACGCCGGAGTTCCGGCGCGGTCGGCGTGCTTCCGGTCGCGGATTCGCTCATATTGTGAAGAGAAATGAACCGCGCAACTGCCGGGCGCCTTTCAAGCCGTCACGTCCAACTCTGGAATCAGGTCGTCGAGCAAGCGGAAACTGCGCAGGAATTGATCCGGGGACGCTTCAAAATCTTTCCACGGCCCGAAGAACGAAACGCGGCTGTCTTGCAGGAAAATCACAGTGTCCGCGAGCTTTCGCGCCAAATGGGTATCGTGCGTCACCACGATGGACGTCTTGTGCAGCGTCTCTTTCAATTTCAAAATCAGCTCGCTCGTGTGCCCCGCCATCAGCGGATCCACCATCGTCGTCGGCTCGTCGTAAAGTATCGCTTCGGGGTCCTGTGCAAGCGCCCGAGCGATCGCCACGTTGCGCTTCATGCCGGTCCCCAGCTCCGAAGGCAGACGATCCAGGTCATGCGAAACCTCCAGCATGTCGGCGAGCTCGGGCACGCGCGCATCGATCATTTCCTGCGTGATTCCCTCGCGATCCTGCATGGGAAACGCGATGTTTTCGCCCACCGTCAGCGAATCGAAAAGTGCGCCCGATTGAAAAACCATCGTCACGCGCCGCCGGATGTCCACCATTTGATCTTCGGTGAAATCGGTGATGTCCTGGCCCGCGACGATCACGCGACCCGAATCCGGCTTCAGAAATCCCATGATGTGCTTCAGCGAAACCGATTTGCCGACGCCGCTGCGGCCCATGATCACAGCCGTCTGTCCGTGGTCGACGTGAAAACTCACGTTGTCCAGGACCAGGTTATCGTCGAAGGCCTTTGAAACGCCGACGAATTCGATGTAGTGCTCGCTCACGTAGCCCGCCCCCGTCGGCCGCATGCAGGAATCAAGCTATTTTGTGTGACGTTCCATGCAGAATCAAATCATTTCGCCGCAAGATGCGACGAACGACGCGCGGGACGCATCGTCCGCGCTATTCCGTTTCCGGCGCGCGGCCGGGCCGGCGAATCCCAAGCTCACGCAATTTTTCCTGCAAGCTTTGCCGATGAAGCCCCAGCGTCGCCGCGGTGCGAGACACGTTCCAATTATGCCGCTCCAATTGCCGCGTGATGTAGCTCAACTCAAATTTTCGCTTCGCTTCGCGAAAGGTTGGCTGCGTCAGCGCTGAATCATCCAGCTTCGAGCCATGTCCTTGCGCGGCGCTCGAATTTCCGTCCACGATTTCTGACGGCAATTCTTCGCGCGTTATTTCTTCGCCCCGCGCGAACACCAGGCTGCGTTCCAGCACATTCTTCAATTCGCGCACGTTCCCCGGCCAGTCATATCGCACAAGCGCGTCCATCGCATCGCGTGAAAGTCGCGCCGCTTGCTTCTCCTTGCCCGTCGGGCCCGCACTCAATCGTGCCGTCAACAGCTTCAGAAAAGCCGCGGCCAGAATCGGGATGTCCTCTTTCCGCGAGCGCAGAGCCGGTACTTCGACCGTCACCACGTGCAACCGGTAGTACAAGTCTTCGCGGAATTTTCCTGCAGCGATTTCTGCGGGCAGATCACGATGCGTCGCGCTGATCACGCGCACGTCCACGGGAATGCTTTGCGTGCCGCCGAGCCGTTCAATGACGCGATTTTCCAGCGCGCGCAACACTTTTGCCTGCGTCACGGGGTTCATATCGCCAATTTCATCCAGAAAAATCGTCCCGCCGCCGGCCAGCTCAAATTTTCCTTTTTTCTGCTGCGCTGCGCCGGTGAAAGCGCCTTTTTCGTAGCCGAATAATTCTGATTCAATCAGATTTTCCGGCAGCGCCGCGCAATTCACGGCCACGAACGGCTTCGCCGCGCGCGCGGACCGCGCGTGAATTTCCTGCGCGAGCAAATCCTTTCCAGTGCCGCTCTCGCCCAGAATCAGCACCGTCGAATCCGTTTCGGCGACGCGCGCAGCCATCTCGAACAGGCGCCGCATTTCCGGCGTCGCGCCGAGCATCGCGCCAAATTGCCCTTCGGTCACCAGCCGTTCGCGCAGCCGCGCGTTTTCCTGCTCCAGCGCAGTTATTCGCAACAAACTTGCCGCGCGCTTACGCAATTCTTCGACGTCGAATCCCTTGGTCAAGTAGTCCGTGGCGCCGAGCTTCAGCGCTTCCACCGCCGTGCGCGCCGTATCCAGCGCGGAAACAATAATCACCGGCTGCGTGTGCCCGGCGTCGCGCATCCATCGCAGAAAAGAAAGCCCATCCTCATCATTCATTACGATGTCCAACAGCACCAGGTCGGGCTTTTCGCACACCAACGCCTCGCGCGCCGCCGCCGCGCTGTCGGCTTCCGCTATACGATACGCATGCTCCAACCCCCGCCGCAGCGCATATCGCGCTGCTGCTTCGTCATCCACAATCAAAATCGTTCGAGTGACCATAGCTCCCTACGCCCTTTCGTCATTTGCCGGAGTCGCGATCGGCAAACGCACTACAAATCTTGCGCCGCGCTCGCCAGCGATGGGACTCTCGCACTTCACTGTGCCGCCCAACTCCGTCACGCGGCGCTCTACAATCGCAAGCCCAAGGCCGGTGCCGCTGGGTTTCGTCGTGAAAAATGGTTGGAAAATTGTTGCGAGCAGTTCCGCGGGGACGCCCGGTCCGTCGTCCGCCACGGAAATCACGGCGTCGCTGCCTTCCCTTGCCAGTTCCACGGAGGCGGAACCACCTGCTCGCATCGCTTCAACTGCATTCACGACTAAATTTGAAATCACATCGGCAAGCGCTTCTTCCGCGCCGTTCACCAACGCACCGCCGGAAAGATCACTCAACGCTAGCTTTCCTTGCCGTCGTTCTGCTTCATGTCGCAGCAGCAATACGGTCTGCTCGGCAACGGCGCCAACGTTTACTCGCGTCGTCACCGCGCCGCCGGATCGCACCAAAGGCCGCGAATATTTCAGCAGCTGATTCAGCTTCACACTCAGCCGGTCCAGTTCGCTCAGCACCATCGCCAGGTCTTTGCGCGTCGCGTCTGGCAAATTCGGATTTTCCAACTGAACTTGCAAAAGAGTTTTCATGGAGCCCAGCGGATTTTTCAGATTGTGCGAAATACTCGCCGTCATTTGGCCAAGCATGGCGAGTCGTTCGCGCTCGTCCAATTCCCTTTCCAACTCCACTTTCTGGTGAATCACACGGCAAAGTTCGATTGTTGAAGGCAACTGTTCGGCGAAGAACTCCAGCGCCGCCATCGTTTCCCCAGAAATAGCTGACCCAATCGGCAGCGCGATAATCCCGCCTATCTCGGCTCCCTGCTTTCCAATCGGCAAGCGTACTGGCTGGCCAAACCATCCGGGACGCGATGTCACATCGGCCTTTGCTTGCTGTTCCGTCTGCTGACCGGACACTGATGATGAATCATTCAGATGGATTCGTACTTCTTCCAGGCCAAACTCCTGCCGGACTCGCTCTTCGGCAAAGGCGAGAAATGGACCAAGCTCGCCCCGAAGCGCCTCGCGCTGCAGATCGGATCTTAAATGCTGCAACTGGTCCACTTGTTCCTGAAACCTCCGCCTCAACAAACGGCTGGCGACGCGCTGTAGCGGCTCGAAAAACGCCACCAGCACAAACAACAGAATCGCGGACGTTGCCTCCGGCGGCAAAATCGGCTCAAGCCATCCGCTCAGCCTCCGCACAAGGCTCAAATACAAAATCGCCAAGAATGCGATAGAGACGGAATAGACCAGATTCTTTTGCGAACCAATTCCCAAGGCTCTGTACCGAACGATGACATACACCATCAGCGCCAAGGGTATGATCCAGGCGTATACGGTACCCGCCACGATCAAGTAATCGAGTGTGTTCGCCGACGAGAAGTTCCACATTACGTTGCCGTTCGAGAGGAATGTGTTGAACAGGAGGATGTGGACCGCCAGCAAGCCGACTCCAGCAAAATAGACGGCCAAAAAATTGTGGAACCCGCGCTGACCAGCAATGGCTGACCGGCGCGCGAAGACAATCTGCAACGCCACGCACAGGATGATCGAAGCGGTGAGCCAAAGCAGATAAGGTCTTGCATGGACGCCACCTGGGAAAGGAAAACCTGACGCGTCACCAATGAAGAAGATCTGTTTGGGAATCAGCACCCCAAAATACACGCACGGCATGTATGCGACAGCAATAATGGCGCCGTTCCACCATCGGCGCGTCACCCCTGACTGCGCCCACCAGTAAGCAAAATGCACGTGAACCAGAAGACCAGGCAGAGGGGCGACCGCGATCGAAACGAGGAGCTCGTAAACGAGTTTGGTGCCAGCAGGAATCCCGGACCCGTAATACAACCAAGCGTTCTCCATTAGGAGAATTCCCGCATAATAGAAAAACAACGCCAGCGCCAGAAAAAACAGAGCACGCTCGAACGTCCGCCGGCGACGGTAGCCCACAATCAGTATCATCAGGAAAAGCGCGAGCAGCGTTCCCGCAGTCTCTAGGACGAGTCGGAGGTAAATCTCCCAGCGCATTGGTCAATTTTGGCTGCGATTCTAGCCAGTAACTCAAAAGCAAAGCAATAGCCAAGTGGAGTATTTTCCTTGCATGCGTAAGTCATTAGAAGAAAGCATGTTAATCGACAACTGGCAAGGGGTACGGACCTATAGGTGCAACGAAGAGGCTTGACATGGAGGGGCTTTCCGACTATATTAGCACTCGGGATAGAGGACTGCTAACGTGAGACTCTACTCTCAGTCAATCCAGATTCACCATTCCGACCAACCGTTATGGAGGGAACGTAACCATGGCAGTGAATATCACCCCCCTGCACGATCGAGTTCTGGTCAAGCGGGTTGAAGAAAAAGAAACCGTGAAGGGCGGCATCATCATCCCCGACACGGCGAAGGAAAAGCCGCAGGAAGGCGAAGTTATCGCCGTCGGCGCGGGCAAAATCGAAAAGGGAGAGCGCGTCCCCCTCGATGTGAAGGCAGGCGACCGTATCCTCTTCGGCAAGTACAGCGGCTCCGAAATCAAAATCGACGATCAGGAATACCTCATCCTTCGCGAAGACGAAATTCTTGCGAAGCTCGGCGGCGCGGCCAAGGCGGCCAAGAAGTAAATCGGTCCATCTCCACAATTTTCTAAGGTTCACCAATCTCTAGGAGGAAGAAGTCTCATGGCAAAGCAGATCGTAACAGGCGAAAACTCCCGGCAGGCGATCCTCCGCGGAGTGAACGCACTGGCTGACGCCGTCAAGATCACGCTGGGCCCCAAAGGCCGCAACGCGGTGATCGAAAAGAAATTCGGCGCTCCGGTGATCACCAAGGACGGCGTGACCGTCGCGAAGGAAATCGAACTGCAGGACCCGCTCGAAAACATGGGCGCGCAGATGGTACGCGAAGTGGCGTCGAAGACCTCCGATGTGGCGGGCGACGGCACCACGACGGCCACCGTTCTGGCGCAGGCCATCTTCCGCGAAGGCGTGAAGACGGTGGCGGCAGGCGCGAGCCCCACGGCGCTGAAGCGCGGCATTCAATTGGCCGTCGACCGGGCCGTGGAGAAGATTAAGGAACTCCACCGCGACGTCAAGGGCGACATGATCGGCCAGGTCGGCACGATTTCCGCCAACAATGACAAACAAATCGGCAACATCATCGCCGAAGCGATGAAGAAAGTCGGCAAGGACGGCGTCATCACCGTGGAAGAATCCCGCACCATGGAAACCACGCTGGAAGTCGTCGAAGGCATGCAGTTTGACCGCGGCTATCTCTCACCCTACTTCGTCACCGACCCGGAACGCATGGAATGCAATCTGGAAGATCCTTACATTCTGATCAACGAAAAGAAGATCAGTTCGATGAAGGATCTGCTTCCCCTGCTCGAGCAGGTTGCTCGCGCGGGCAAGCCGCTCCTGATCATTGCCGAAGACATCGAAGGTGAGGCGCTTGCCACACTCGTCGTGAACAAGCTCCGAGGCACGCTGCAATGCGCCGCGGTGAAGGCTCCCGGCTTCGGGGATCGCCGCAAAGCGATGCTCGAAGACATCGCCATCCTCACCGGTGGCAAAGCGCTGACCGAAGACCTCGGCATCAAGCTGGAGAACGTGAAGATCGAGGATCTGGGCCGCGCCAAGAAAGTCACGATTGACAAGGACAATACGACGATCGTTGAAGGCGCCGGCAAACCGGCGCACATCGAAGGCCGCGTGAAGCAGATGCGCGCGCAAATCGAAGAGACGACGTCCGACTATGATCGCGAAAAACTGCAGGAGCGGCTGGCGAAGCTGGTCGGCGGCGTCGCGGTCATCAAGGTGGGCGCGGCGACTGAAACCGAGCTGAAGGAAAAGAAGGCTCGCGTGGAAGACGCCATGCACGCCACTCGCGCAGCTGTCGAGGAAGGCATCGTCCCCGGCGGCGGCGTGGCGCTTTTGCGCTGCATCCCGTCATTGGACAAGCTGAAGCTCGAAGGCGATGAGGCCATCGGCGTGAACATCGTAAAGCGGGCGCTCGAAGAGCCTCTTCGTCAGATCGTCCTGAACGCTGGACTCGAAGGTGCGGTCGTCGTTGGCCGTATCCGCGAATCCAAGGACGAGAACTTCGGTTACAACGCTGACACTGACGAATATGCGGACCTCATCAAGTCGGGCGTAATTGACCCGGCGAAGGTTACCCGGCTCGCGCTGCAGAATGCCGCGTCGGTTGCGGGCCTCATGCTCACCACCGAAGCTCTGGTGGCGGACATCCGCGAAGACGAAAAGAAGGCTGCAGGCGCCGGTGGACATGGCGGCGGTCCCGGCGGCATGGGCGGAGGGATGTACTAAATCTTCGTTCGCTGCAAAGCGTTTCAAACGAAAGGGCGGCCTTGCAGGGCCGCCCTTTCGTTTTCCAAATGTCGGGTGTCGAGCAATCCGCACTCCAGTTCGATGGAGCGTCATCCTGAGTCCGGTGCGGCGGGCGAAGGATTGCGATGTTGCTTTTCCGGCGTGTCCGCGCGCCGCGATTCGCGCTGATGCTATAATTATTCGCGCAAACAAACTTACACATATGACCGACACGAATTTTCAATTCGCCACCGTCGACGAAGCCGCCGAAGAATTTCGCAGCGGCCGTCCCATCGTCCTAGTGGACGATGAGGATCGCGAAAACGAGGGCGACATCGCCTTCGCCGCGGAAAAAGTTACGCCGGAGGCCATCAACTTCATGGCCAAATCCGGCCGCGGATTGATCTGTTTGGCGCTCACTGAGGAGCGTTGCGACGAGCTTTCCCTGCCACTCGTTTCGCCGGTGAATACGTCGGCCTACGGCACGCCCTTTTGCGAATCCATTGACGCACGCCGCGGCACAACGACCGGCATCAGCGCGGCCGATCGCGCCCTTACAATTCTCGCAGCGATTGATCCGCTCACCCGTCCTTCGGATCTGGCTCGGCCTGGGCACGTCTTCCCTCTTCGCGCGCGGCGCGGCGGCGTACTCGTTCGCGCGGGACAGACGGAAGCCTCGGTGGATCTCGCGCGCATCGCGCAAATGACGGCCGCGGGCGTAATTTGCGAAATCATGAATGACGACGGCACCATGGCGCGCGTGCCGCAGCTCATCGAATTTTGCCGCGAGCACGGCTTGAAGATGCTCACCGTCGCGGAGTTGATCCGCTACCGCATGCAGCATGAGCGCTACGTGCACCGCGTCGCCGAAGCGCCGCTGGCCACTGAATTCGGGGATTTCCGGATCGTGGTCTATTCGAGCGAGGTGGACCGCGAGCAGCACATCGCTTTGGTGAAGGGTGAATTGACAGGCGACGGTGCCGCGCCGGCGCCGCTCGTTCGCGTGCACTCGCACTGCCTCACCGGAGACGTGTTCGCTTCAACCAGTTGCGACTGCCGCGAAATTGTTGCACGGTCTTTGCAGGCAATTTCTGACGAAGGTCGCGGCGTGTTCGTTTACCTGCATCACACCGGACGCGGTTTCGGCATCGGCGCTGCGCCCGTTTTGCCGGGCGAACTTCCACGCGTCCAGTATCATATGAGAGGTCAACTCGACGCCGACGCGGCGCGCCAGCGTATGGTGCAGCATGAAAGCGGCATCGGCGCGCAGATCTTGCGGGATCTCGGTTTGACAGGAATTCGCGTGCTGACGAATCACCCGAAGAAGGTCGTCGCGCTCGCCGGATATGGCATCACCATCGCCGATCAGGTCCCCCTGGCGGTTGATTCCTCAAAGAAATCCAGCCATCAAGTCCTGTAATTATTCCTTCGGCGTGCCCGGCTTTTTTGGCGCGGGCGCGGCCGGCGTCGCCGGCGGCTTCACCATCACGTATTGCCGGATTTTGTCCAGCCGCGCCTGGCTGATGCCGCGGACCGCCAGCAAATCGTCCACGCGTGTAAATGGTCCGCTCTTTTTGCGATAGTCCAAGATTCTCTGCGCCGTCACCGGCCCAATCCCTGGCAAGCTGTGAAACTGGTCAAATGTTGCCGTGTTGATGTCAAACGGTTTTGCAGGCGGCGGCAGCTTTTTCGATTTGTCCTGGCCAAACGTCCCCATCGCCATCAGCAGCGCGACGGCGAGCAGCGCACTACAAACCACAAACAAACTTCTTCTTTGCAGCATAACGACCTCCACGCGGATATCGCATGCTGTATATAACCTACAAGTAACAGTAGATGCAAGAGGCGGTGGGCAGACCTAAATCCGGTTCCCTTGCGGGTCGTATGTATCGACATCGCCGAACAAGGCGGCTTGTTCGCCGATCACGGTGCGGTCTCCGGCAATCACAATTTGCGCGTGCGCCGAATCGAAATACTTTCGCGCCGCTTCCAGCACGTCCGCCGCCGTCAGTGCGCGCACGCGCTCGCGATACGTTTCCAGATAGTCCTCTGGCAGGCCGTTCAGCAGCACGACGGATAACTGTCCGGCAATTCCCCCTTGCGTGCCGAGCCCCAGAGAAAAAACGCCGGTGATGTACTGCAGCGCGTCCGCGAGCTCCGCATCGCTTACGGGCAGGGCGCGCATGCGATCGAGCTCATAGAAAGTCTCCGCCAGTGTTGCCGCAACCACGTCGTTGCGCACCGCCGCGTTCACGGTGAAGAACCCGTATTGCCGCAATGCATTCACGCCGCTGTGGGGGCTGTAGGTGTAGCCTTTCTGCTCGCGGATATTCATCACCAGCCGTGAATTAAACGCACCGCCGAAAATGTTGTTCGCCAACGCGAGTCTCAGCCAATCGGGATGCAGCCGCGTGATCGCCATATTGCCGATCAGAATTTCCGATTGCACGGCGCCGGGCACGTGGACCAGATGCACTTGGCGGCCTCGCGCGGGCGGTGGCGCCGCGGGCTGCGCAACCTCCCGCGGAGCGCCCGTCCAATCGCCGAAAACGCTTTCGATTTCAGCGAGCATCTTTTCCGCGTCAAAGTCTCCCACGGCCAGCAGCAGCGCGCCGCTCGGCCGATAGTTCGCGCGATAAAATGCGACCAATGCCTCCAACGTATAGGCTTCTACCTGCGCATCGGACGGCGCGTAGTTCGCGTACGGATGCGCTCCGAACAGCACTTTGCGTATTCGTTCACCAGCGAGGAATCCAGGAGTCGCGCGGTCAATCCGTAGCTCTTCTTTTTTTTGCCTGCGTTCGCGCTCGAATTGGTCCGCGGGAAATGCCGCTTCGCGCGCAATTTCCGCCGCCAGTTCCATAATCGGCTTGGAAAATTCACTCAGGCCGCCGAAGCCGATCGCGCTCGTATCCGCGCCTGCCCCGGTTGAAAGATCCGCGCCCCAGCGCCGCAGGGATTCTTCAACTTGCCGGCTCGTGCGACGCGAAGTCCCTGTCCGCGCGACCGTCGCCGTCATCTCGGCCAGCCCTGGCAAATCTGCCGCTGCATTTCCCCGCCGGAAATAAAGCTCCGCGGTGAATTTTGGGATTGTCTTTACCTCGACGAGCACCACTTCCAGACCGTTCTTCAATCTCTGGCGATATCGCCGCGGCCAGATGACCGGGCGCTCCGGCCCAAGCGCGGGAACTTCACTTCGTGAAGGATTGGAAGCCGCGGTAGCCATCACGCGGCCTCCTGCTGCGCGGGCAGACGAAACACAATTGACCTCTGCGATGGCGCCAAATATTTTTCAGCTACAGTTTTCACTTGTGCCAGCGTCACGGAATTGAGCCCATCGGGAATGGTGTTCACCAATTTCGGATCTCCGTCAAAAAGCGTGAAGCACGCGAGGTAATGCATCAACCCGAAACGCGGGAACCCCGACCCGCGGCCGCCCTCCAATGCAGAAAAGTAGTCGGACCGGAACTTCACCTTCACTTCGTCTAATTCTTCCGCGCCGATTCCGTTTTTCCGCACATCCTCGATGATCGCGTCGTACGCTGCCATCAGTTGGTCAGCCGTCACTTCCGGCTTGTAGATGATTTTTGTCACCACCTGCACTGGGCCGTTGTAATCGAAAAGATCGCCGGTATCTCCCGAAGCCTCTACCGCCAACTGTTGTTCGAGCACCAATTTTCTGTAGATGCGACCCGCACGGCCGCCGTGCAGCGTCTGGTCGAGCAGCATCATCGCGTACCAATCCGGCGTTCTTCGCGCCGGAGCGCGGTAGCCAATCGCCACGGCCGGCAGCGTACCGAATTTTTCGGGCACCGTTCCTCGCCGCTCGGCAGTTTGCGCGGGCTCAGTCACGTCGGCCTGCACCGGCGCCTTGCCGTCCGGAATATCCTCGAAATATTGCTGCGCCAGACGAAACGCCTCATCAACGTCGACGTCGCCAAGAATCACGAGGACGGCATTTGACGGCACGTAGTACGTCGCAAAAAATTGGCGCACGTCGTTCAATGACGCGGCATCTAGGTCCGCAAAATCGCCGTAAAAGTTGTGCGCGTTGGCCCAATTCCGGAACGCGACGGGCGGCAGATCCAGCCATGGAAATCCGCCATACGGCTGGTTCAGAACATTCACGCGGACTTCTTCCTTCACAACGTCGCGCTGATTGCGCAGGTTTTCATCGTCCACCTTCAGCGTGCGCATCCGATCCGCTTCCAGCCACAGCACCCGCGCCAGCGCGTTGGACGGAACGGCCTCGTAATAATTCGTCACATCGTAGTGCGTCGAGCCGTTCAAAACGCCGCCGGATGAATTGATCAATTTAATGTGAACCATTTTTCCGGCATTTTCGGAGCCTTGAAACATCATGTGCTCGAAAAGATGCGCGAACCCGCTGCGGCCCTGCGGTTCCAGCCGGAAGCCGATGTTATAGTACACACCCACCGTCACCAGCGGCGCGGTGCGTTCCGGTGACACCACAACTCGCAACCCATTCTTCAGCGTCCGCATCTCCACGGAAACTTGTAATCCTGGCAAGAGCCCCCCCTTAATTGTTCAACGGAATTTTTTCGCGCCCGCCCGCAGCGCCGACTCCAGTTTTGCGAGCACCGTCTTCGGCCGCCGCGCCAGCACACGCGCTCCCAGCCTGCTTGCCGCCGCGTACGCTTCGGCAAACTCGCGCGGGAATTTCTTTAGCGCGCGCATGTTTCCGGCAATCGTCCCGAAATCGCCGCGCGCCAAAGGACCGCTCCACGCCACCGCCGGTCCGAATCCTTGAAAGTTGGAAAGCACTTGCCGAGAAAGTCGCAGCAACGCCGCTTCCGCCTGCCTTCGTGGGAATCCAGCGATTGTCAATGCGCGCGTTCCGGCTTCCACCATGGCCAGCACATGCGCCGCCGCGAAAACTCCCGCCGCGTGATATGTCTCTTTCTGTCCATCTCGAAGTCTCACGGGAACTCCTCCCAATTCGCGCACAATTTTTCTCGCGACGCGCAGCGCGCCCGGCGCGCCTTCGATCACCATGTGCACTCCATCGAGCGAGGGTGCGAAGCGTGTCGAAAAACTCTGCATCGGATGGACCGACCCGGTCGAAGCTCCCGCCTCTTCGAGCGGGACCAGCGCTCGCCGATCCAACGCTCCGCTGGTGTGCAGGACCACCTTTCCTTGCAGTTCTTCCCCGCCAATTCGCGCCAGGCGCTTGGCCACGGTGCTGATCGAATCGTCCGGCACCGCGATCAGCAAGACTCCGGCATCCAGGATCAGTCGCGTCAGGCCTCCGTAAGGCTTGCCGGCGCCGATTTGTCTTACCGCACGCCGCGCGCTCGCATTAGACCGCGTGACAACTCCCAGAATGTGCCATCCGGCTTGCCTAAGTTTGCCGGCGATTGCCCGGCCCACGCGTCCCGCACCAATGATTGCAATTGTTGATGAAGTTGTACCCAACCAGCCTGCCTCATGGTTCCAATTTCGCTGCGAATGTTAGAATACCGTGTTTGTGACAATCACGCAGGGTAAATCGAATTGCATATTCTGTTGACGGTTCTCCTGGGAATTGCGGCCGTGCTGTGGATCATTCAGGGCGTCCGCGCCGGCATCGGCATGTCGAGCCTGCCGAAAATTCACCAGATCCAGCCGCTCGCAAATGAAAAATGCCCGCGCGTTTCCATTGTTTTCGCCGCGCGTGACGAAGCCGAAAAACTCCGCGGCGCGCTGGAAACATTGCTGAAACTTGATTATCCCGATTATGAGGTTGTCGCCGTAGACGATCGTTCCACGGATGCCACGCCGCAAATTCTGGAAGAGCTCGCGCTCCGCAGCCCTCGTCTGAAGGTCGTGCACGTCACCTCTCTGCCGCCCGGCTGGATAGGCAAAACGCACGCTCTGGATCAGGGCTATCGCCGCGCCACCGGCTCGTTTTTCGTCTTCACAGACGCGGACGTTCACTTCGCGCCGGACGTTTTGGGCCGCGTGGTCGCGCTGATGCAGGAACAGAAAATCGATCATCTCTCGCTCTTTACAAAGATGGTTATGGTCGGATTCTGGGAACGAGTGGTGATGACCTTCTTCGGCCTCGGCTTTTCCATTGGCGTGGAAGCGTGGCGCACCAGCGACCCGCGCTCTTCAGCCTACGTCGGCATCGGCGCGTTCCAGTGTATTCGCCGCGAAGTGTACGAAGCGGTGGGGGGCTACAAAACGGTCGCGCTGCAGGTGCCGGAAGATATGAAAGTGGGAAAAATCGTGAAGCGCGGAGGTTTTCGCTCGCAGGTCGCGCTCGCACCGCATCACGTGGCTGTGCGCTGGCAAGCCGGTCTGGGGAATTTGGTGCGAGGTACGACGAAAACTTTCTTTGGCGCTGCGAACTTCAATCTGAAGCTGGTAATCTTACAAGTCACCGGCATTTTATTCATGAGCGTGTTTCCGTGGGTCGCGCTCATTTGGCTGGTGCTCGCCAAATCGCACGGCCTTGCGCTTATTTTCGCCGCCGTCGCCGTGGGAGCTGCATTCGGCATTCATATCGTGGTCGCCATCGGCGCCGAAGCGTCCCCTCTCTACGCCTTCACGCATCCCATCGGCGCACTCATTTTTGCCTGGATGCTCACGCGTTCGACGATCATCACGTATTGGCAGGGCGGCGTGAATTGGCGTGAAACGTTTTATCCGTTGGAAGAGCTGCGCCGAAACGTGATCTAGCCGGAGGTTGCGTCGCGCTTCTCTTCGGTTTCTCCCGCAGCGAACAATTCGCCCATGTCGCGCTGTTTCAGCCCGCGAATACGGTCCCGCAACGCGGCCGCGCGCTCAAATTCAAATTTCTTCGCCGCTTCGCGCATTAGCGTTTCCATCTGCGCGATGGTCGCGTGCAGCTCAGCTTCCGTCTTGATATTTTCGAGCGCGTAGTCTTCCATCGGGATGGTCATATAGTCCGCTTCCAGAATTCCCGCGAGCTGCATATCCACGGACTTGTTGATGCTCAGCGGCGTAATATTGTTCGCCACGTTGTAAGCGGCCTGCGTCGCGCGCCGCCGCGCCGTTTCGTCCATCGCTTTCCGCATTGAATCGGTTATTACATCCGCGTACAGAATCGCGCGGCCCTCCAGATGCCGTGCGCAGCGGCCGATTGTCTGGATCAGCGCGGTCGAACTGCGCAAGTATCCCTCCTTATCCGCGTCCAGGATGGCCACCAGGGAAACCTCCGGCAGATCGAGTCCCTCGCGCAGCAGGTTGATGCCGATTAGTGCATCAAATTCTCCGCGCCGCAAATCACGCAGAATGCGCACGCGCTCCAGCGTTTCCACTTCGCTGTGCAAATAGCGGCAGCGGATTCCGACCTCGCCGAAATATTCTGCCAAATCTTCTGACATGCGCTTGGTCAGCGTGGTGACCAGCACCCGTTGATCCTTCTCGGTTCGCAGGCGAATCTCCTCGACTAAATTATCCACCTGCCCCTTCACCGGCCGCACTTCGACTTCCGGGTCCACCAATCCCGTCGGGCGAATCAGCTGTTCCACCACAACGCCCGCTGCCTTCGTTAGCTCGTACGGCCCCGGCGTCGCGGAAACATACACCGCCTGCGTTACGCGATTTTCAAATTCCTCAAACGTCAGCGGACGATTGTCCAGCGCGGACGGCATGCGGAAACCGTAATCCACCAGCGTCTGTTTGCGCGACCGGTCGCCGTGAAACATCGCCTTTACTTGCGGGATCGTTTGATGAGACTCATCGACAAACAAAACGTAGTCGTTCGGTACGTAATCGAGCAGAGTCGGCGGCGCCTCGCCCGGCAATCTTCCCGCCATGTGCCGCGAATAATTTTCAATTCCGTGGCAATAACCCACCGTGCGCATCATCTCGACGTCAAACAGCGTGCGCTGCCACACTCGCTGAGACTCGACGTATCTTCCCTGCTTTTCGAGCTCCGCCTTCCACCAATCCAGTTCTTCAAGAATGCCGCGGATCGCGCGCTCGCGTTGCTCCGGTTGCATCACGTAGTGCGTCTTGGGATAAATCGGCAGTCGCGTGATGGCTTCCCCGTCGGACAGCACTCCAGTCAGTGGATCCATCCTGCGAATCGCGTCAATCTGATCTCCCCACATTTCGACGCGATACGCCACGTCCTCATACGGCGGATACACCTCAATGCGATCGCCGCGCACACGAAATGTGCCGCGGCGCAAATCCTCGGAGCGTTCGTATTGAATATCCACCAGCTTGCGCAGAATCGCCTCGCGCGCCGTACTCTGTCCCTTTTCGATTAGC
>Ga0335078_10005229_pt1 | contig 19181 bp, 15 predicted proteins | sample Lox_Sample_32_FD_206711 | JGI IMG/M metagenome (GOLD analysis project Ga0335078, IMG submission 206711) | Soil microbial communities from Loxahatchee National Wildlife Refuge, Florida, United States - Lox_Sample_3.2 | ecosystem: Environmental > Terrestrial > Soil > Wetlands | place: USA... | reverse complement strand
CGCCGCCAGTCTGTGTTCGATGCAGTGTACGGCCTCCGCAATCGCCGTCGCGGGGCCGACACTTAAAATGAGAGTTCAATTCATAGGGAGGAAGCTCATCATGAAGATCAACGCACTTATTTTGAGTGGTGCGGCCCTCATCGTTTTCAACGTTGCTCCGGTTTTCGCGCAACAGGCGGACACGACCACGTCGAACTCGCCCACGATTAATCAGCGCAAGGATAACCAGCAGGATCGCATCGCCAACGGAGTTCAGAGCGGCCAGTTGACGGCCGGTGAAACCAAGAACCTCGAAACCAAGGAAGCCGGCATCAACAAGGAAGAGAGCGGCATGCGCGCGGAGGACAACGGCCACCTGACGGCCGGTGACCGCGCCTTGGTTGACAAGCAGCAGAACCACCTGTCGAATCGAATTTACGACGACAAGCACAACGCCGACACCGCGCACTATGGCAACAACGAAGTCGGCCAGCGCCGTGAAAATCAGCAGGACCGCATCGCGCAGGGCATCAAGAGCGGCCAACTGACCGCCGGCGAGTCGGCCAGGCTCGAGCGCCAGCAGCAGAGTATCAATCGCGAAGACGCGTCGATGCGCGTCGCCGATGGCGGCAAGCTGACCGGAGCGGACAAGGCAGCTCTGAACCACCGCCAGAACAATGCTTCGAGGAACATCTACGCCAAGAAGCACAACGGCCGCACACAGAAGTAACTGGCCGCTTCAGACGGAAACGAAAGAGCCCCGGTTCATCGCCGGGGCTCTTTTTCATTTGGCGTAGCCCCGCGGATTTTTCTGGCGCCATTCCCATTGCGATTGAAGGATCGCCGGCAGATCCGACTTCGAAGGTTTCCAGCCAAGAACTCTCGCGGCCTTCGATGCATCGGCTACCAATCTCGCGGGATCACCCGGCCTCGGCGGTTCGATCCGCGCGGGAATCGGGCGGCCCGTCACTTTGCGCGCGCATTCGATCACTTCGAGCACCGAATAGCCGTGTCCGGTCCCGAGATTGATGAAATCTGATGCGCCGCCTTTGCGGAGATAATCGAGCGCCAGGATGTGCGCGTCCGCCAGGTCGGCCACGTGGACGTAGTCGCGAATCGCCGTTCCATCGGGCGTCGGATAGTTCTTGCCGAACACCGAAAGCGTCGGAATCTCTCCCAGCGCCGCCTTCAGCACATTCGGGACGAGATGTGATTCCGGCTCGTGATCCTCGCCGCAGTGCTCGGTGGCTCCCGCAGCGTTGAAATAGCGCAGCGCGACAAACTTTTGCCCGTACGCGTGGGTAAACGAATCCAGCACGCGCTCCATGGCGAGCTTCGACCATCCATACGGGTTCGTCGGCCATTGCGGCGCATTCTCGGAGATTGGAATCTTTTCCGGCTCGCCGTACGTCGCACAAGTGGACGAAAAAACGATCAGGCGAACTCGCGCGTCGAGCAGCGTGGTCATCAACGCCACGCCTTGCTCGACGTTATTTTCGAAATACCTCGCCGGCTCTGAGACCGACTCGCCCACATAGGCCAGCGCCGCGAAATGGACGCACGCCTCGATCTCCTGCTCGGTCAGGATTCGCTTCAGAAGCTCGCGATCTCCCGCGCGGCCCTCGTAAAGAGGAACATCCGGCGGAACAGCCGAGCGATGTCCGCGGTAGAGGTCGTCCAGCACCACCACGCGCTCGCCTTTCGCACGCAGCCGCTCGACAGTCACGCTGCCGATATACCCCGCCCCGCCCGTCACTAGGATCGCCATCTCTCTCCATTCCGCCCGCCGCCGGATGATGAAAAACGCCCCCGGTGGAAGGGCGGGGTCTTAACCCCGCCGTAAGCCGTTCCTTGTCTTCAGGGGTTTTAACCCCGGAAGACTCGAACACAGTTTCCTAAACACCCCGCTATAGCGAGGTGCCGCAGCCTCACGCACGCTCGCATGCACGAGCCCGCGATTATAGCCGAACGCGAACCCGCCACGCCTCGCGAGATTTCAGCGTCGCGCTCATCTCCGCGCGCCTGTTCCCATTTTTCCTATCTCTGCTCTGCGTTCTCTGCGTCTCTGCGGTAAGTCATTCCGCCCTTAGCTTGCAACTAAAGTTGATCGCCGCGCGTAGTAACATGGACAGTTGATGACAAACGGCAATCCCATCGCGATCCGCGCCGACCGGGTCGCGCGGCACTACCAGATGGGCGATGCCCTGGTCCGCGCGGTGGACGACGTCAGTCTCGAAGTTGGTGCGGGTGAGTTCGTCGCCTTGCTCGGCAGCTCCGGCTCTGGCAAATCCACGCTGCTGAATCTCATCGCGGGCCTCGACCGCCCTACATCCGGCGCCATCTTCGCGCAGAATCAAAACCTGGCGGAAATGACTCCCGAGGAGCTCGCCCACCATCGCAGCCACACCGTCGGCATCGTGTTCCAGGCGTTCAACCTGCTGCCGCGAATGACGCTCGAGGAAAACGTCGAGCTTCCGTTGCGTCTCGCCGAAGTGGATCGCGAGGAGCGCACCGCCCGCGTGCGCGAAGCGATCGAGCGCGTGCGCCTCGCCGCGCGACTCACGCACCGCCCCAGTGAACTTTCCGGCGGCGAGCAGCAGCGCACGGCCCTCGCGCGCGCTCTCGTCAATCGCCCTTCGATCCTCCTGGCCGATGAGCCGACCGGCAATCTCGATAGCGCCACGGGCGACGAGATCATGAATCTCCTTCGCGAAATCAACGACACCGGCATGACCATCGTCATGGTCACGCACGAGCAGCCCCGCGCAGAGCGCTACGCGCACCGCATGATTCACATGAAGGACGGCAAGGTCGTCGCCGACGGAGGCCGCGCGTGAAGGGCCGCGATCTCGGCGAGCTCGCTCTCCGCAACCTTCGCGAGGCGTTCCTGCGCAATTCTCTCACGACGCTTGGAATTGCCGTTGGCGTCGCATCGCTCATCGCAATGGTCTCGCTCGGAGTCGGGCTGCAAGACTTCGCGAACGATCGCCTGGCGCGCAGCGGCTTGTTCGACGCGATTTTTGTCACTCCACAATCGTCTGCCGCAAACTTCCGCGGCGCTCAGGGGCCTGTTTTCGCTCCTGTCCAGCCGGCAAAGCCGCTCGACGAAGACGCCCGCCAGAAAATGGCGGCGCTTCCCAACGTCGTGGAAGTCTATCCGGACATTCGCTTCCCCACCGAAATCCATTTCAACGGCAACCCGTTTGCCACGATGGCCGCCGGCGTCGCTCCCGCGGCGCGCAAGGACGGTGCATTCGATGGAATGAAGGGCTCGTTCTTTTCCGGCCCCGATGCTGATGAAGCCATCCTGCAAATCGACCTCGCGCGCCAGCTTTCCGATCAGCCTGATTCGCTCATTGGCAAGAGCGTTGTCCTCCGCTACGCCGAGCGCCAACCGCTCGCGCCCGATGGTGCCGGAGGCGCGCCTGACGGCTTTTCCATCGTGCCGAAAGAAAAAAGCCTGCGCATCGTCGGCATTGTCGAAACCGAGCCTGCCGGAGGCATTGGAAGCCTCGGCCGCGGCCGTCTGCTGATTCCTTTGCAGCTCGCGGAGGCGTTGCGCACCACCCAGGCCAACGACCTGCGCGACCTGCTTCGCGGCAATCCCAATCAGCGCAGCTATGAGAGCCTCACCGTGCGCGTCAACGACCCGCCGAAAGTGAAGGAAGTCGAGGACGCGATCAAAGACATGGGCTTCACTGCGTTTTCGCTGATCGACGCGAGCAAGAGCCTCAGTATCGTCTTCACCGTGTTCGATCTGTTCCTCGGGATTTTCGGCAGTCTCGCGCTCGTCGTGGCCTCTCTTGGAATCGTCAATACGCTCGTGATGGCGATTCTCGAGCGCCGCCGCGAAATCGGAATCTTCAAAGCCTTGGGCGCATCTGATCGCGACATTCGGAGGTTGTTTTTCGTCGAAGCTGGCACGATGGGACTTCTCGGCGGCGTTCTCGGTCTGTTCATCGGCCGGCTAATCGGTCTTGCGATCAATTTCGGCACAAATTTTTACCTGAAACGACGCAGCCTCCCCGAGATCAGCGTTACGGCGGTGCACTGGTGGATGGTCGTTCTCGCGATTCTCTTTTCGATCTTGATCAGCCTTGCGGCCGGAATCTATCCTGCCTCGCGCGCCGCGGCTCTCGATCCCGTCGAGGCTCTGCGGTATGAATAGCGACTCGGCTCCTGTAGCGCCGGCATCTTGCCGGCGATTTGTACGGCGTCCTGTGGGGACAAGTTGCGATCCTGGTCAGCCTCGCCGCCGGGATTTATCCTGCGTCCCGCGCCTCGTGTCCCGATCCCGTCGAGGTCCTGCGGTATGAATAGCGACTCGGCTCCTGTAGCGCCGGCATCTTGCCGGCGATTTGTACGGCGTCGCTTGGGGACAAGTTGCGATCTGGTCAGCCTCGCCGCCGGGATTTATCCGGCGTCCCGCGCCGCGGCTCTCGATCCCGTCGAGGTCCTGCGATATGAGTAACGCCGAGGGTGGAAGCGCGGGGCTTCAGCCCCGCGAAAAACTTCGCCCAAAAAAGGGGGCTTTAGCCCCGGCAAGCCCACGCGCTTCTCTTTCTTCGCAAGGGCACGTCTTCAGCCGCGACGTAAGGGCCACATGATAAGATCGATTTTAGCCGCTGAAGGTGCAGTTTTGGGGGTTGCCACACAGGCTCGTCAGCCCCGCGAAAAGCTTCGCCCAAGGAGAGGGGCTTTAGCCCCGGTGATTCCGCCGGCATTTTCTTCGTCAGGGCACGGCTTTAGCCGTGCCGTCCCGCCTCGCAGTCTTACGGCGGCTTTAGCCGCTGAGGGACTCCTCGCCGCGCTCTTCAGCCTATTTTTTCTCGTTTCGCCCGCGCTTGCAGCCGGACGCGCCGAATGCCGCACGATTCCGAGCAGCATCCTCGGACGCAAGGTCGCCTACTGCGTTCTTCTTCCGCCCAGCTATGACGCTGACAAATCCCGCCGCTATCCGGTCCTCTATTTCCTCCACGGGCTCGGCGAAAATGAACAGGTGCTCCCCAACTCCGGTGGCTGGAATCTGATTCAGGATTTGTGGGACCAAAAACGCATCGCCGAATTTCTGATCGTCACGCCCGACGCGGGCCGCAGCTTCTACATCAATTCGCGCGACGGCCGCGTGCGCTACGAGGACTTTTTCATCCGGGAGTTCCTGCCCTATATTGAAAGCCACTACCGCATCCGCGCCGACCGCGCGCATCGCGGCATCTCCGGCGTCTCGATGGGCGGCTACGGCTCGCTTCGCTTCGGTTTCCGCTATCCCCAGCTATTCGGCTCGGTGAGCGCGCACAGCGCTGCGCTGGTCGCAAAGCTGCCGCGCGCGCAATTGGGGAGTCAAACCGAGCGCGCTTTAGCGTTCGCGCTGGGCGGAGCCTTCGGCAATCCGTTCGATCGAGTCTTCTGGGACCGCAACAGCCCGTTCACGCTCGTCCACAACGAATCGCACCCGCCGGGCTTCCATCTCTATTTCGATTGCGGTACGGAAGACGAGTTCGGATTCAACGCCGGTGCGCAGGCGTTTCACGACCTGCTGGTCTCGCGCGGCATTCCGCACGAATTTCATCTCTACCTCGGCGGCCACGACGAAGCCTACGTCGCCCAGCATCTCCCCGCCTCTCTCGCGTTCCACTCCCGCGCCTTTTCACCCTGAGCGGAGCCGAAGGGCGGACTCGTAACCGCCGCAAATTGACTTCGTGAGATCAGTCAGGCTGGTTTTCGTAGGGGCACGCCACTTGTGGTGAGCGCAGTCCAATCCATGCCGTGCCCGGGACAATCTCTTGGCACAGGGCTCACGATTCACGCTTAGGTCGGGCCAACCTCTTCAGTCGCGCCTCTGATGCGCGGTTGTCCCGGAGCGTATCTGTCACTCCGAGGCCGGCCCGCTCTTGGACGGTCCGAGGAATCTGCTTTTCGCTTTTGTCCGCGATCCTGACGTCAATCGCTCGCCTGCGCGGCCGCGCGCTGAAAATTCGCGAAGGTCCCGCCCGATTCGGCCAGTTCCTTCAACAGCGGCGCCGGTTCCCACAGCACTCCGTGCTGGTGATGAAACTGCTTCACGCGCTCATACACTTTCTTCAGCCCGACCGTGTCCGCGTACCACATTGGCCCGCCGCGATACGCCGGGAAGCCGTAGCCATTGACGTAAATCGTGTCGATATCGCCCGCGCGCAGCGCGTAGCCCTCTTCGAGAATGCGCGCCCCCTCGTTCACCAGCGAATAAATCTCGCGATCCACGATCTCTTCCGCCGGAATCTCCCGCTGCGGAATTCCCGACTCCGCGATCCATTTCTTCACCAGCGTCGCTACCTCCGGATCGGACGACGCGCGCCGCTCCGCATCGTACTTGTACCAGCCTCCGCCCGTCTTTTGCCCCAGCCGCCCCATTTCCACCAATCGGTCTTCGAGGAACGGCTGCCGCGCTCCCGGCTTCTCCAGATGCCGATATTCCTTTCGGATTCGATACGCCACGTCGAGCCCGCCCAAATCGCCGACCGCGAGCGGCCCCATCGCCATGCCCCAATCGACCAGCGCCTTATCGACCGCTTCGGGCGTAGCGCCCTCTTCCACCAAAAATTGCGCCTCGCGAATGTACGGCAGAAACATCCGGTTGCCGACGAATCCTCGACAATTTCCGACGAGCACTCCGACCTTGCCCAGTTTCTTCGCGAGCTGCATGCACGTGGCGATCACGTCCTTGCCGGTCCTGCGCCCGCGCACGATTTCGAGCAGCCGCATCACGTTCGCCGGGCTGAAGAAGTGCATGCCGATCACGGCTTCGGGCCGCGAAGTCGTCGCTGCGATTTCGTCGATGTTCAGCGTCGACGTGTTGCTCGAAAGAATCGCGCCCTTCTTGCACACGCGATCGAGCTCCGCGAACACCTGCTTCTTCAGCGGCATCGTCTCGAACACGGCCTCGATCACCATGTCCGCGCCGGCAAAATCGTCGTAGCTGAGCGTCGTCTTGATCAGCTTCATCCGCCCGTCGACGTATTCCTGCGTGAACCGCCCGCGCTTCACCGACATCGCATAGTTTTTCTCAATCGTCGAAATTCCGCGGTCGAGCGCCGCCTGATCGGCGTCCTTCAGGATCACCGGTACGCCCGCATTCGCGCAGACCATCGCGATGCCGCCGCCCATCGTTCCCGCGCCCACAATCGCCACCGAATTCACCGGAATGATCGGCGTTTCCTTCGGAATATCGGGGATCTTCGGGACCTCCCGCTCCGCAAAGAAAATATGAATTTGCGACTTCGACTGATCCGAGTACAGGCACTTGTCGAAAAGCTTCCGCTCTTCCTCGCAGCCCTGCTCGAACGGCAGCTTCGTCGCCGCTTCGATTCCGTCGATCGCCGCAAGCTGGCAGATCTGACCGCGATACTTCTTGCGCGCGTTTTCCCGCGCGGCCGCGAAAATCGGCGCATTCTTTTCAGGCGTCCCGAGCTTATCCTTTCGTTCGCGCGTCTTCGGAATCGGTTTCCCCGCCACTTCGCGCGCAAACGCTACCGCGCCCGCCAGCAGATCGCCCTCGATCACTCGATCGACCAACCCAAACTGCGCCGCCTCCGTGGCCTTCACGGGCTTGCCCGTGGTGCACATCTCCATCGCGCGCTCGATGCCGATTAGCCGCGGCAGCCGCTGCGTTCCGCCCGCTCCGGGAATGATTCCGAGATTCACCTCCGGCTGGCCCACCTTTGCGTCCGACGCCGCCACTCGGTAGTGGCACGCCTGCGCCACCTCCAGCCCGCCGCCCAGCGCATTCCCATGAATCGCAACGACCACAGGTTTCCGCGAGTCCTCGATCTTCAGCAGATACGGCAATATTCCGATGTCGTCCCGCCTCTGCCCCGACGTCAGCTTCACGAACTCCTTGATGTCCGCGCCCGCGATAAATGTCTTCCCCGCGCCGATCAGCACGGCCGCTTTCACGCTCGCGTCGTTCTGCATCTGCTCGACGGCCGCCACGATACCCTCGGGCACGCCCGGGCTCAGCGCATTCACCGGCGGATTGTCGATCGTGATCACCGCCACATCTTGTTCCTTCGTCACTCGAACCAGATCGCTCATTCCATTTTTCTCCGTCACAAAATCTGCACCACCGGCGCCGACGCTCCCGACAAATTCACCACCGACAACCGCGCCGCCACATTCCGCGCCATCGCGTAGATGCTCTTCGCTCCCGGCGCATCTTCGCCCAGCGACGCCACCGGCTTCCCTGTGTCGCCGCCGATCCGAATCTGCGGATCGATCTCGATCTCGCCCAGAAACGGCAGCTCGAACATCTGCGCCAGCCGCACTCCCTCGCCGTGCCCGAACACGTCGATCTTCCCGCCGCAGTGCGGGCACGAGAAATAGCTCATGTTCTCGACGATTCCCAGAATGTCGACGTGCACCTGCCGGAACATCTCCACCGCCTTGCGCACATCCGCCAGCGCCACCACCGACGGCGTTGTCACCACCACCGCTCCGCTCACCGACACGCTTTGAATCAGGCTCAGTTGGACGTCGCCCGTGCCCGGCGGCAAATCTACGACCAAATAGTCGAGCGTCCCCCAACGCACGCTGCGCAAGAATTGCTGCATCACGCTGTGCAGCATCGGACCGCGCCACACCAGCGGCTTGTCGCCCGGATTCAGCAGCCCCATCGAGATCATCTTCACGCCGTACGCTTGAATCGGGATGATCGTCTTCTCGTCGAGCATCTTCGGCTGTTCGGTCGTTCCGAGCATCACCGGAACGTTCGGCCCATACACATCCGCGTCCAACAGGCCGACCAGCGCGCCCATATTCTTCAGCGCGATGGCGAGATTCACTGCCACGGTTGTCTTCCCCACGCCGCCCTTGCCGCTCGCGACCGCGATCAGATTTTTCACTCCCGGAATCGGAGCCTTGTCCTGCATCCGCTTGCCCTCTGGCACTGACGCGTCGAATTTCACCTCGACTGAATTCACTCCCGGCACTTTCGCCAGCGCGGCGCGGACATCCTTTTCGATCGTTTCTCGCAGCGGGCACGCAGGCGTCGTCAGCGTAACCAGCAGCGAAACTTTCCCGTCGCTCACCAGGACGTTCTTCGCCATCCCCAGCGTGACGATATCCTTGTGCAGCTCGGGGTCGATCACCCCGCGCAGCGCCTCCATCACCGCCGCTTCATTCGCTCCCGTCATCGTGTCCTTTCAACTGCGCGTCGTGCTCACACCAGCTCCGCGGCTCACCGCGCAGTCGCCAATCATAGACTCCCGCCGCAAAACCAGCAACCCGCGAGCGACGAAGACGATCTCGCGATTCTGCGCACGGGACGGCAAACGTCCCGCAGTTTCGGGAATCGGACCTTCAGGTCCTGCCGATTGCGACCTACCCGGGGTCGGTCGCCTTGCGGTGGAGGCGCAGCGCTTCAGCCCTGCGAAAAAGACCGGCGCGAAGCGCCGAACCTATGCGCTGCCCCATCCGCAGCAAGTAGCCGGGTGGGACGCCTCCGCCAAGCCTCGCCGAGATTGATATCTGAGCTTTCCCGCGCTTTAGTTGCCGCTCATGTAGCGCGAGGCAAATTCCAGGAACGCCGGCCAGTTCGGCGCGTCGGTGTGCCCGCCGTCGTGCTGCCGGAACGCAAGGTCGCCTGAGATCAGCGCGTTTCCGATCGGCGGCATATCCGTGGTGCCGAGCCCTTTCTGGCCGAGGAGCTCGTAAACCGGTCCGGCGGCCATCTCGGCCATGAACTGGCCTTTGTCGTCCACCCAGCCGCCTTCCACTTGCGGTGAGCCGCAACTGATGAAGACGGGGCGCGGCGCCGCCAGCGCGATCAGTTCGTGCGCGTCGACCGGCAAATCATTCGGAGTCTGCGGGCCCGCATACTTCAGAAAATTTCCGTCCACCCAGTGGTATTCGCCGGTCGCCGCCAGATTTTCCACCGTTTCGCCGAAATTGCGCCGTAGCAATTTCGCTCCTCCGGCCCCCGACGATCCGACCAGCGCGATTGCGAAACGCTGATCGTAGACCATCGTGACGAGCGTCGCTTTGCCGTACCGCGAGAGCCCTTCGATACCGACTCGCTTTGCATCCACTGCTTGGTCGGTCTCCAGATAGTCGAGCAGGCGGCTCGCGCCCCAGGCCCACGCTCGCAGCGCTCCCCAATCGTCCAGCTTGCGCGGCTGCCCCTTGTTGGACAGGCCGATGATTCCTTGCGTAAGTCCCGCACCGTTGTCCGCTTGATAGCTCGTGGGAACGATCACCGCGTACCCCCAGCTCTTGGCCAAAACTTGCTCCTGCCATGTCGGGCCGGGAGGCGGCGGCGGAAATTTCTGCCCGCGAGCCTCCAGTTGCTCGCGGAGCCGGCGCATCACCGCCGCGTCGAATCCGAATTCCATCATGACGGGCACGCGGCCGTTGCTCTCCGCCGGAGTCGTCAGGCTTGCCTGGATATCAACCGAGATCGCGGGATACGATGAGTTGTCGACGTGCCCCACCAGCTTCTTCGTAACCGCGGGCACGCCGCCGACCGTTTCGCGCGTGGTGCTCGTCACTTCCCAGTTCACTTTGGGCGTCTGCTTCGGCACGCGGCCGTAAATTTCGCGGTCGAAGTCTTCCAGAATCTGGGGTCGTCGCCTCGTCCACCAAATCTTGGCCGTCCTGACCTTTTTCCCATTCTCCAAGACGAGCGGATCCGGCAGCTTCGGGTAGGGATTGGCCTTCGATTCGTCGAAATTCGCGGCGTGGGGCGAAGCAGGATCGGCGTCCGGTCCGGGACGAAGCGAGGAAATGCGCAGGAGGTCCAGTATCCGCTGGTGGTCCTGCTCCGCCGTCAGCTCTACGGGCGATGCGGCCCTGTCCGGCGGCGAAGCGTGGCCCGAGATCGAGACAAATGTTCCGACGACGAATATGCCGCCAGCCGAAGCGGCGAGCGACAGAAACAATTTGCGTGAGGTTCCGATGAGCCTACTTCGCCCCCGCAGCTTCATTCAGAGCGGCGCTCGCGAGTTTCTTGCACTTGTCCTGCATGCCGCCGGCGATTTGCGCGCAGCGATTGAATGCGTCGGCCGCCTCCTTGAACTTGCTCATGTTCTCGTAGTCGGCGCCCAACACGAAGAGATCGGTCTGATCCGGTGTTGCTTCACCCGAGACGGCCTGCTGGAGCTCTTTCGCGGATTCCTCATACTTCTCGCGACGAAAGTAGACGAGTCCAAGCCCGCTATGGGCCTCCGCCGATTCGCCGGTCTTGAACTGAGCGAATTGGTCGTCTGTGAAGGCGGGCGGCTTCGGCATACTGCTGAGCACCTCGAGGGCGTGCCTCTCCTCTGATTCCGCCATGTCGAGCTTCTTGTCTCCATCTGGGTCGTCGGTCGAAAACGCGCGTGGAATCACCCAGCCGGTCAGTGCCAGCAAGTGTACGTCGTCAGGAAACAGCGAAAGCCCCTTCTCCGAAAAGGTGTAAAAGCTCGTCAGGTCCTTGGCGTCGTAGTAGCTCTGCGTAAGTTCTTCGTATACCGCCTCGCTGTAGCGGTCCCCCGGATACTTCGCAAGAAACGCGTTGCCGAGCTTGATCTTCTTGGCGGGTTCCGAAGCTTTACGAAACGCCTGATACGCCGCTTCTTCCTTTGGATCGCCCAACGTCTGACGCAAGTATGCTTCTTCTAATTGCTCGCCCGTTCGAGTCGAGTCTGTTTGCGTTAGGGTGTTGTCCATATTGGTTTGCCTAGTGTCACTCGGCGGCGCCTGGGCGCTCGCGAGAGCCGGAAGAATCAGGCCTGCTGACATTACCCCAACGGCGAACCACACCCAGTTAGCTGTCCGGTTTGAACTCATGACTTCTCCCATTTTGGCGTTCAGTCGACCGGCGCGCCACCCGACGCGGCGGTCCACAAAACTATAATATACCCGAGCAAAGAATTTTCACGTCTCGGCTGAGTTCCCTGCCCTGTTGCGGCGGGCCCGAAAGCGGTAAAGTAAGCCGCGCGACCGGCCTCCGATTATCTAAGACGTACGGGCCGCGAATTTGGATTCCTATTAGGAGCAAAAAGCGCCAAAGACATGCACACCTCACACAGATCGATCCTGGCAATTGCCGCGATTGCTTTGGGCGTCGCTGCCTCCGTTTGCGCCTCGCATCAAAATCGGACCCCAGCGCCTGCTGCCTCGGATAAGCCCGCGCAGACAAGCGATCCTTCGCCCGACCTTGGCTCCATTGCCGGCAACGTCTACACCAATGATTCCCTGGGAATGGTCTACGAGTTCCCGAAAAGTTGGTTCGTGGACCACTCCTGGATGGACATGCAAAACAAGCCCCAGGACGTCGGCCCACGGCCCACGGATCCGGACCAAGTGGCGAAATACGACTCGATGGTCGCGATGAAGAAAGGCACGCACGCGCTGCTGGCGGTCTCCCAACGGCCACCGGACGCCGCAAAAGAGAGCGGCCCCAGAATCCAATTCACCGTGAGCCCTGCTCTCGACAACACAAACGGCGACGACATTCTCAATGGCATGAAGTCGATGTACGGTCGCATGCGCCTCGTCCAGGTGGTTGGCGACCCGGAGGACTACACGTTTGGGGGCCAGGCGTTTTCGCGGCTGGACATGAGGCTTCTGGATGTGATCTTGCGAGGCGGCGCTGGCTTTCAATCCGCCGTTATCGGCGTTCGCAGCAGGCAGTACCTGCAGTTTCTGATTCTCGCGAACTCGCAGGAGCAGCTCGACTCGCTGGTTCACTCGCTCGATTCGCTGCGTTTTAAGTGATGTCGGTTTCCGCTGGTGTGTCAGTTTCCGATTAGCCGACTAATCGGGAGGTAGTTCGCTAGCCGTAGCGCAGATCGACAATCGGAGGGTGAAAATTTCGCCGGTCTCCCCGCCTCGGGAAAAATACTAGAGAGGGCGCCGAGCCACTTTTCCGGTTTGCCGACTTATCAGGAGTTAGGGCATCACAACCGCCGAAATGAAGTATTCCTCGAATACCCGCGAACGATTTGATGATCACCGCAAAGCAGCATGGGGGCAGGTATATTTGTTCGATACGTGCGGTCCTGGGGAGTAAAGGAATGTTTGATCACTGTAGGACGAACGTCCGGTCGCTCGCCGTTTATCACCAAAACGAAGAGCGGAAAAACTGGGAGGGGGCAAGGCAAAGGTAAAATCCCCACCCTTTGTGAGCGGCCCACAAAGGGTGGGGCATGCACCGAGCGAAAGTTCAAAAGCAACCTGGCGAAGGCGGCCTAGTGATCATCGTGACCCTGGTTGTTACCACCCCCGTTGACTGGGCCGTGGCAGAACCCGAAGCCCTTGTCGCTGTAAGTCCCTGCTGGAGCTCCAGGAAGTTCGAGTGCCGACTCGAAATCCCATGTGTAGCCCCCCGGATTAAGTGTGAGGGCCATCACGCCCCAGAAATTCCCGGTTGCCGACTCGAGATTCTGTGCGTTGAAATTCGGGTTGCCGCTAGGATCGGCGGTCGTTGTGTTGGCTGTGACGACCGTATCGAGTGTCTCGCCGCCGGTGCCCACGATGAATTCCCGTATACCCTTGTGTGGATCGTAATTCCCGTTGGGGTCAAGCGGGCGGTAGCGGGCGTAGAGGTGGTCGTGTCCGTTCAGCACCAAGTCGGCTCCGTACTCGTAGAGCAGTTGCCAAAAGGCCTGAGAGGTCTCGCCCTCTTGGGTGATGCTATCAGCAGCGCTGAACAGAGGTTGGTGCCAATAGGCGGCGGTGCAGGCCGAATGATTCTCCTCGAGATCCTTTTTCAGCCACGCGAGTTCGGCGGCAAACCAGGAACCTGTGTTCGAGCAGCCACCGGGCTGCGTATAGCACTCTATATTGAGCGAAATAAGGTGCCACGAGCCCACATTATAGGAATACCAGCCATCTCCGACCCCGACGGGCCCACCCGCCGGTATGATGGCGGTTTCCAGTCCACCTGTCTCTTCGAAGTGCCCCGCCTGTCCATCCGCCCGCGGAATGGGTTGGCCGACGAGGTCCGCAGTAGGGGTTTTGCCCGCCTTGCAACTTGCCGACGGTACGGGGCACGGGTCTGAGATCGTAGTCGTCGGAATCGTACCATCTGCATTGAGCTGGAAGCCGTTGTAGTAGGAGAAGTAGCCGTAGCCGCCAACGCCGGTCTCGCCATGCTCGTCGTAAAACTCGTGGTTGCCGGGCGCGGGCCTGTGGAGAAATTTGAAAGCGCCATACGTCAAATCGAACGATTGCTCAAAGTCCGAATATCGGCCTACCTGGTACTGGAGATCTCCGAGGAGCGCGACGGCGTCAGGTTTCATAGTTTCAATCTGATTCGCAGTGGCCTCCTGGGATTGCCACAGAGAAGTGCTGGTGTAGGGAGGGGGAGTTGCGGGGTCACTGCAGACTTCTTTCCCCGACTCACCTGGCCCCTCCGCGCCCGGCTGGCAGGCGATGTCGCCAACCACCGCAAGGACAGGGGAGTGCCACGTCGGTGCGTAAGGCCACGTATTGTCATTCGGCGAGTGATCGTCGTGCCCTTGGGCCTTGGCCCCAGGTGCAAATGCCAGCACCGACGCGGCTGCTCCTATGAGCACTGCCGCTCGGAAGCTTCCCCGGATCATTTTCATGCGGTCCCTCCCGTTCGCATTGCGTTTGGATAGTTATAGTTGCGAAAACGCTTCTTTTTATCCCTTCAATGTTTCGTGTGTATGTCGAATGTGTGAAAAAGCCCTAACACGGACTATTTGGGAGGTTCGTTCAAACCGTCAGCAAAATAATCTGAATGTCCTTGACGCTACGAGGACTGAAGAGGCTTGCCGAAGGCGAATCCGTCATCGATTCATACGACCGAGTTGAAGCCATGCCGCTGTACCGATGCACAACCATCGGCTTCACAGAATTGCCCCCCGGTTTGTAGGCGATGCGATGCTTAGGCATAGCGAAACAGGGCCTTGAAACCAAAGTCCATGTGCTGCTGGATATGGCAGTGAAACAGCGTGAGGCCCGGCTGGTCGGCGACCATATCCACGGCGGCGCGTCCAAATGCGGGAACGATCACCGTATCCTTCTTGATTCCGGCAGTCGGCTTCCCGTTGATCTCGACGATCTCGAACAGGTGCCGGTGGACGTGCACCGGGTGGCTGTCGTCACTTCGATTGTGAAACACAAGCCGGTAGCGGCCTCCCTGTCGGAATACGAATTCCCGTTCATGTGGATATTCCTTGCCGTTCACGAGCCAGTGATTAATCCCATGGGGACCCCCAGGCACTTTCTCAAAGACCATGTCGATGGTTTGGTCTGGGGTGGGATGCGACGCGGTCTTGCCAAACCTTGTGTAGTCCCAGCGCGAATTCGGAGGCGGAAGCCATAGCGGGCGCGGCTGTGCCTGATTGGCGTACTCCACCACGATGCCCATGCCGGATTGCCGCGCGGCATCGCGCAGCTCCCCTAAAATCCAAACGCCCGGCAGGTTCATCTCCACGACCGCATCCACACGCTCGCCAGGGGCGATCTCAATCACATCGACTGCCTGAGGCGCGGGCACGGGATTGCCGTCGAGGGCGACCACCTCAAAATGGTGACCGAAAAGACCTATCCGATGAATCTGCGAAGCGCTGGCATTGAGCAAGTGCATCAGGACGCGCTCACCTGGCCGCACGCGGAGGGGTTCCCCGGCGCCCAGCATTTTGTCGTTAATCGAGTAAAGAGGAGCGCCGACTTCGAGCCCGTTGGGACGCAGGTCTGGAGTGGTGGGTTTTTCAGGCATCGGGTCGTTGGGATCCGGCTCCATTTCGTCCTGATCCATGGTGGTCAGATAAGGCTCCCATTCACGCAGCGCCAGAAAGACCTCTTGGTCGTAAAGTCCAGGGTCATTCGCGGAATCGATCATGAGAAAACCGAATTGGCCGGTGTAGGAGCCACGATGCAGATCCATCATGGCCTCCGTATGCGAGTGGTACCAACGCGAACCCGCCGGATTGGCCACGAATTGATAGCGCCTCTGGCCATGGGGCGGGACCGGGGGCGTGCCTTCTTCCTCCGCACCATCCACTTCCGAGGGAACCAGCAGCCCATGCCAGTGCACGTATTCCGGAACATCCGTATCGTTCAGAACGTCGACCGTGACGCGCTGTCGTTCGCGCATCCGCAGGAGGGGACCAGGGACTTTATTGCTGTAACCAATCGTGCTGATCACAACCTGAGGGGCCAGCTCGACCATCGTCGGTGCTATTCGCAGAGTGAAATCCGTCGCGCGCCCGGCGGCCTTCAATTCCGACATCGACATCGGATGTGATTGTGGCCCCGGAACCTGCCCGAGCGCTGGCGACTGCGCCATCGCGGGGCGCAGCTTGCCAGCCCCCGCCGCGATCACGGTGGCGCATCCAAGCCGCACAAAATCCCTTCGGTTCATGTGACTCCTCTTGCAAACGCCAGCGCGAAGCGACCGCTCCTACGAACGCCGTCGCTACGAAAATCGCCCCGCGTGTTTTGCCTTTTCCCCTTCAGCTTTTGTTTGAATGTTCAGAAAAAAAACAAACAAACATCTTAAGCGTTATTAGAACGACCGTAAGGAGTTGTTTCTTGGCCAGTCTCAGATTGCTCTACGCGGGATCCCACAGATGTGTGAGGCAACCTCCTAATTGACGCGGAAACCGGAAACTGACCCACTACCCGGTTTCTCGCATTCACTTCCCGTACGCAGACTTGTACCACTCCCACGTCCGGGCGAGGCCTTCTTCGAACATCACGAGCGGCGAATAGCCGAGGATTTTTGTCGCGAGCGAGATGTCCGCCTGCGAATCGCGGATGTCTCCCGCGCGCGGCGGATCATATTTCACCGAAAGTTTTTTGCCGGTGATTTTTTCGAGCAGCTTCACCACTTGGTTGAGCGTGATCCGCACGCCCGTGCCGCCGTTGAACACTCTCCCCGACGCGCCGCTCGCTTCGCACGCCCGCAGAGTCTCATCCACCACGTTGTCCACATACGTGAAGTCGCGCGATTGCTCGCCGTCTCCATAGATCGTCAGCGGCGCTCCTTCGATCGCCGCCAGCATGAAGCGCGAAAGCACGCCTGAATATTGTGACGTCGGGTCCTGCCGCGGCCCGAAAACGTTGAAATATCGCACCGACGCGTTTTCCAGCCCGTACACGCGCCCGAAAACCTGCGCGTACAGCTCGCCCACATACTTCGTGACGCCGTAGGGCGAAATCGGCTCCGCCGGCATCGTCTCCACTTTCGGCAGCGTCGGCGTCTCGCCGTACGCCGCCGACGACGCCGCATACACGATCCGCCGCACCTTCGCGTCGCGCGCCGCCACCAGCACGTTCAGCGTCCCATCGATGTTCACGTGATTCGTCTCGATCGGATCGACCACGGATTTCGGCACCGACGTCCGCGCCGCCAGATGAATCACGTAATCCACTTTGTGGCAGGCCGACTGCACCGTGGCCAGGTCCACGATACTCCCCGCGCGAAAATCGATTCTCGCGCGCACGCCCGCGAGGTTCGCTTCTGCGCCGGTGGAAAGATCGTCGAGCACGACTACCTCGTGCCCGCGCCGCACGAGCTCGTCCACGATGTTCGAGCCGATGAAGCCCGCGCCTCCTGTCACCAAATAGCGCACTCGTGAATTCCTCCGCACGGGACGATGGATAACCGACCGACGGCCCGGCATTTCAAAATGTGTCGCGATGAGATGATTGTGCTGCGCGTTTCAGGTACGCTTGAATATAGCCCGGCGCGTTGCGATCGGGCAAGAATTCGCGTGGCCGCCTGTTCGAAATATATGGCCGCGGCAATCGAAATGGGGCTCGACAAAACAACCGGCTTCCGCCGCGCGCAATTCGTCATCGCGTTTGCGCTGGCTCTGCTTTTCGGCCTTCTTCCGGCGGTTCGCAGTCGCTCGCTCGCCGCTCTCGCCGGCGGCGCGCCGCAACATCACAGCGTCGTGAAACCGAAAGTCGCTCCCGTCGCCGCTCCGAAGGAGCAGCCGATGCCGTTTCGCGCCGGCGAAACGCTCAACTATCGCGTCTCCTGGGCCGCGTTCTCCGACGCCGCAACGCTCCAGCTCAGCACGCCCGAGCGCCGCGACCTCTTCGGCTGGCAGGCCTGGCATTTCCGCGGCCAGGCGCACACAATTAGCCCCGTCCGCACGCTCTTCACCATCGACGATCAGATGGACTCCTACACCGACGCCTTCACGCTCGAAAGCCGCCAGTTCGAAACGCACCTCAACGAAATGGGCAAGTCGAAAAACGACGTCGCGCATCTCACGGCGAGCGGCCAGCTTTCGCGCGCGCCCGCGCCGATCGTGATCGTTCTGCCGGGGACGCGCGACCCGCTTGGCGCGCTGTTCACTCTGCGGAGCGTCGATTGGCAGCGCACGCCCGAATTCCGCGCGCCCATCTTCGACGGCCGCAACCTGCTCGAAATGCGCGCCGCGCGCGACGGCGCAGCCGAATCCGTGAAAGTTCCCGCCGGCGCGTACTCCGCCTCGCGCATCTCGATTCACGTGTTTCAAAATCAAAAGGAACTTACCGACCTTCACCTGACGATGTGGATCGCGTCGGATTCCGCGCGCACGCCCGTCGCGATGCAGGCGGACGTCCCCTTCGGCAGCATTCGCGCCGAACTCACCTCGGCCACTCAGTAGTTTCAGGATTTCTCGCAGGCAACCGTACTAAACTAATTTTCCGGCACGACCCAGTCATCTGGCGGGAAATCGATCTGCCAAAATGACGGGCACGCTTCGAGGAATTCGACTCCCATCTGAATCTTCCCCGCCGCCGGATTCCCCAGATACACGACGCGGCAGTTCATCGTCTTTCGCGTGGCTTTGTTGTGGATGGTGATGTTCTGTCCCGCGACGACTTTCGCGGCCAGGGAAATCAGCGCTCCGTGCGCGTTCACGACCAGCGTTCGCGTCTCTTCCTCGAAATTTTCGTTGTCTCGGTTCGTGCCGCTGACTTGGATGGGCACGCTCAGGAGCACGCGCATGCTCCGGCGCCGCCCGGGATCGAGCTGCAGTTGTTGCTTTTCCGGCGATATCTTGGTTGGGGCTCCCATCCCCGCACGATAGAACCCGGGTACGTCTCGTTCAATAGAACTATGGTCCTAGGTGCCTATTCTGGTAAATAGCCCGCGGAGGGGCTAACTCCCGCAAAATCTTAGCACTGCACGATTTTCTCGCGCCCCTTCTTCACTCGCCGCGTCGCGTTCCGCGTATCGACTACGAGCTTTGCGTTCCGCACGATGATTTCGTAGT
>Ga0335078_10005226_pt1 | contig 19185 bp, 16 predicted proteins | sample Lox_Sample_32_FD_206711 | JGI IMG/M metagenome (GOLD analysis project Ga0335078, IMG submission 206711) | Soil microbial communities from Loxahatchee National Wildlife Refuge, Florida, United States - Lox_Sample_3.2 | ecosystem: Environmental > Terrestrial > Soil > Wetlands | place: USA... | reverse complement strand
TCCAAACACGACGGCCGGACGCACTGCATAGATGGGCTCTTTGAGATTCAGGATGTCTTCTTTCATGGAAGACATGTCGAATTTATATTTGCGTTCATACAGGACCAGCATTTGTCGCCGGACCGCGCGGTCGGGTTCTTCCTTCGCTATTCCCTCCATCACGACCGCCTGATCAGCCTTCTCCGTTCCAATCACGCAATACGGCTGCGCGGCGAGATTATGCGCTTTGCGCGACTGTCTTCCCGTGCTGAAGTAGAGGACACCATCCGTCCACAAAGCCCAGATCACCATCAAGTGCGGACGCCCATCGGATCGCACTGTGGCGATCCAATAGTTGTGGCTTTTCTTCAATCGGTCTTCCGCCCATTTCCACGGCAGCAACCCTTTTGTGCCTTTTGGCAATCCGTAGCCCGGCATATGCGGCCGGCTGGCCTTTGGAGCGGCAACCTTGCCGGAAGATTTTCTGTTGGCCATGGTGCGTCGAGGGATTGTGATGATTAAAATCTCACAGCTTGCTCGCGGCCCATTGCTCCACTCGCTCCAGCGCCAGCTTTAGATTTTCCAGCGAATTGGCAACGCTAAACCGCAAGTAGCCTTCGCCGAATTCGCCAAAGGCCGTTCCAGCCAGGCAGGCAACGCCCGCTTCACTCAACAGCGCATCCGCCAACTGCTTTGAGCTTCGCCCGGTTGGCGTGATGTTCGGAAACACATAGAACGCGCCTCTGGGCAGGCGGCAGGAAAAGCCTTTGATGCGGTTCAACCCTGCCACGAAAACGTCACGGCGGCGCTGAAATTCCTGGCGCATGTGTTCAACTGAGCTTTGATCGCCGCGCAACGCTTCGATGCCCGCGATTTGAGTGAAGCTGGCCGTGCAGGAAGTTGAATTGGTCATCAGCCGCGTGATGTGCGCCGCCAGGTCGGGCCGCATCACGCCGTAACCGAGGCGCCAACCAGTCATTGCATAGGTCTTGGAAAAACCGTCCAGCAGAATGGTGCGCTCCTGAAAACCAGGCTCGGAGAGAATTGAGTAATGCTGTCCCTCGAAAATCAGGCGGCTGTAAATCTCATCCGACAGGACGAATACATTCCGGTCTCCGATGGCCGCGGCAATTTCTCGAAGGTCATTGCGATCGAGCACGCCGCCGGTGGGGTTGTGCGGCGAATTGAGGATGATGAGCTTAGTGCGATCGCTGATGAGCGCGGCCAGCTCATCAACATCAAGCCGGAAATCTCTTTCCTCATGCAGACGTATTGGCACGGGACGTGCGCCAACATAGCGGATGACCGACTCGTAGATGGGAAAGCCGGGATTGGGGTAGATCACTTCATCTCCCGCTTGCGCGAGCGCAAGCAGGGGGAAGAAAATAATGGGCTTTCCACCCGGCACAACCACAACTTCATTGGCTTCGACTCTTACTCTGCGCGACCGGCTCACTTCCTCTGCAATGGCCTGGCGAAGTTCCGGCAACCCTCCGGACGGACCATAGTGCGTCCATCCTTCATGCAGGGCTTTGACTGCCGCCTCAATCACGTTCCCAGGCGTGGCAAAATCGGGCTCGCCGATCTCCAAATGGATAATGCTCTTGCCCTCACGCTCTAGGGCGCGAGCTTTTTCCAGCACTTCAAATGCAGTCTCCGTGCCGAGCCGCGAAGTGCGATCAGCCAGGCGAAGTTCGTATTGTGTGGCCCTGCTCATCAGCGTGGTCATTATATCCTCGCCGCGGAAGAGCGCGCTGCGGCGGCGGAATTCGATATGATGTGACGTTTGCCGGACGATCCGCCGCCCAAATCTGGTTCCCGAATGTTCTCGAAGCGCACTGACTGGAAGCTCACGCCCAACCGATTCACCGAAGTGCAACGCGAACTGCTGAAAAGCGGTGCGACAATTCTGGACCTGACGCTTTCAAACCCCACACGCGCGGAGTTGAGCTACGAGAAGAACGAAATTCTGGCCGCGCTGCCAAATCCGTTGGCCCTCGATTACGATCCCCAACCAAAAGGCCTGCGAAGCGCGCGTGAAGCCGTTGCCGCTTACTATCGCGAGCAACATGCAACCGCTCTCAATCCCGAAAATCTGACCCTGACCACCAGCACCAGTGAAGGTTACTGCTACATTTTTCGCCTGCTCTGTAACCCGCGGGACGAAATTCTCGTCCCCAAGCCAAGCTATCCGCTGTTCGAGCTTCTGGCCGACTTGCAGGATGTGCGGCTCGTTCCTTATCTGCTGATCTACGATCACGGCTGGCAGATGGATCTTCAGTCTTTGCACAAGGCGGCGAGCGAACGCACGCGCGCCATTGTGTTGGTGCACCCGAACAATCCCACTGGCTCTTATGTGAGCGACGGGGAACGCGCCGCGTTGAACGACTTGTGCTCGCAGCGTAAGCTTGCGCTAATTGTGGACGAGGTTTTTCTCGACTATGCGCTGGACGGCAGCCCGCGCGCGACCTTCGCGGCCAATCAAAGAGCGCTGACGTTTACGCTCAGCGGGCTCTCCAAGATCTCCGCGTTGCCGCAGATGAAGCTGGCATGGATTGCGATCAGTGGCCAACAAACACAGCTGACCGCCGCGCAGGAACGGCTGGAGATAATCTCCGACACTTTCCTTTCCATGAATGCTCCGATTCAGTTGGCTGCGCCGGTTCTGCTGGCGCAGCGCCACAGCATTCAGTCGCAGCTACTGGTGCGAATAAGCGCGAACCTGCAAGAGTTGGATGATCAATTGAACGAGCAAAAGATCTGTCAGAGACTCACGGTTGAAGGCGGCTGGTATGTGGTGCTGCGGGTTCCCGCCACGCAAACGGACGAAGACCTGGTCATCGAGATACTTCGAGAAACATCCGTGCTGGTGCACCCCGGCCACTTTTATGACTTCGCCGGAGAAGGATATCTTGTGCTCAGTCTGATCACGCCACCCGGGACATTTCGAGCCGGGATTCAGCGCGTCCTCGAGTTGCTTTGCTGCAAATAAGAATGGGCCTCTTGCCCACTGCTTTCAGACAATCGGCCCAAAGTCATGTACGCTTTGTCGAAAATGAATGGCTACTTCGGCATGTAGCTGAGGTCGGGACGAAACACTGCCATCTCACTCCATTCGCGCGCCACCGAGTGGTCAAATGCATGTTCCAGGGCCTCAGCCTCGTGGCGTCCCACAGCCTTTTCCAGCATCGCATTGAACGACATTTCCGGTTCGGCCATGTCTGCCCAATTGCCATGCGGAATCACCAGCACGTAGTGCGGTCCCTCGCCTCCGTTCATCAGCTGATAAAAAGTGTAATGAACCGGCCAGTTGGTTTTTCCGATCGCGTCGTTGACCTTGCCCAGAGTGTATTCGAACTCCTCCTCTGAACCCGGCTTCAGCATATAGTGATCAATCTCGATCATCTTCGAGGTCGGCTCGGCCGCGGGACGGCTCACATCGGTCATCACCGACCATATACTTTCCTGTGTCGTGCCCAGATAAGGCATCAGGTTGGCGTTGCTGTCGGCCGTATCCGCCTGACCCATTTTTTCTTCCCAGGCATCCAGGTCTTTCCAGGTGTGGCCGAAGGTTACGGACAGATAGTTGCCTGTGTTGTCGCCGGTCATGATTTCGTATGCTTCCCACGACCACGTGTCATTCTGTTTGCGGTGAAATTCCATGTGACGCTTGCGGCCCTCCTCGAACTGCTTCGACATTCCAGGCTTCGGCACCATTACATACACCTGACCGACGTTGACGGTCTTCTGCTGCGCGAAGGCGGCGCCCGCCAATGCAAGACAGATCGCTGCCACACTCAATTGAAGTTTGCTCATGATTCCCCTCCGGATGTGATGGTTGAATTTGCAGCGCAAAAAACGGACGAACGCTGTGCGCCGCGAATCGCAGCCGTTAATTTTGCTGACTAAACTTGCCCAGGAAAGAAAAACCCGAAGCTCTGCCCCACAGCGCTTCTCTCGCTGAAAAAACGCGATTCAGACGCGGTAGGAGCTGAATACGAACAAGAATAAAGGAACGAGCGCATCTTAGCCCTCGACGTAACGAAGGTCAAGTGCGGTTCGGCTGTTGGAGACACGCCAAGGCTAGCGCTTCACGAGAAATGGGTTGCTCTCGCGTTCGTCCGCGATTGTGGTCAGCGGGCCGTGGCCGGGCACGACGACGGTGTCATCGGGCAACGCCAGAATCTTTTCGTGCAGCGAGCGGATAATTTTGTCGAACGAGCCGCCGGGCAGATCGGTACGTCCAATGCTGCCAGCGAAGAGCGTATCGCCAGCGATGAGTTTCTTCTCCGCCGAAAAATAAAGACAGACGCTGCCCTCGGTGTGACCGGGTGTGTGGAGCACGCTGGCGGCAAGCGAACCTGCTTTCACGGTGTCGGACGGCGTAAGGTTCTGATCAATCTCCACTTTGCCCGGTGCGGGCATGCCGATCCACGCCGCCTGCACGTCGAGCATTTTGAGCAGCGCCTGGTCATTCTGGTTGAGCAGAATGGGCGCGCCAGTCGCCGCGCGCAGCTTCATCGCCCCGCCAACATGGTCAATGTGCGCGTGAGTGATGACAATCTGTTTGACCTGAAGATTGTGCTTCCGAACCAGCGCGAGGACGGCTTCGATGTCGTCGCCCGGATCAATCACCATCGCTTCGCACGTGGCTTCGTCGCCAATGATCGAGCAGTTGCACTGCAAAGGGCCAACCGGCAGAATCTCGTGGATCATGATCGGCTAAATCGCTACTTCTGCTTCGCGGGAGCAGCCGGAGCGGAGTTTGTCTGCGAGCTAGGCAAGGCATGCAACACCGACTTTGGTCCCGAACGCCGCGACGCGGCGATCGAGAGCGTGACGGAAGTCAGCACGAAAATGATGGCCGACCAGGTCGTTGCGCGCGACAAAGCGGTCGCGGCGCCGCGCGGGCCGAACGCAGTCTGGCTGCCCATGCCGCCAAAAGCCGCCGCAATGTCGCCACTCTGGCCGCTCTGCAGCAGCACCACGATGATGAGGAAAAAGCAAACCATGATGTGAACGATGGTGATGAGCGTAATGAGCATGAATATTTGCGAATCGCCGGGAGTTAAGATGAACCTGACCGAACGAAAAACCAATTCCTGGTGCGGAAGGGGGGATTTGAACCCCCACGCCTTTCGGCGCCACCCCCTCAAGATGGTGTGTCTGCCAGTTCCACCACTTCCGCCCAATAATTCGGAGTGCCTTCGATCCGCATCAATCTTACCATGCGTGAGGCGCTAGTCTCGGGCACGGACGCGATCAAAACTAGTACATCACAATGGCAGCAAAGGATTTCGGTTCAAGGCTCGCCCCCCCGACCAGAGCGCCATCAATTTCTTCTTCCGCCATCAGCGCCTTCGCGTTCTCAGGCTTCACTGAGCCTCCGTAAAGAATGCGCAGCGCTGCAGCTAATTCCTCGCCGAACGCTTTGGCCGCCTCGCCGCGAATCAGAACATGCGCCTCGGATGCCAGTTGCGGAGTGGCGGTTTTTCCCGTGCCAATGGCCCAGACCGGCTCATAAGCCAGGACCAGTTTGCCGGCCTTCTTTGCCGAAACCGCGTGAAACGCCCGCAGGCACTGGCGGCGCAGCACGTCCTCAGTTAATCCGGCTTCGCGTTCTTCCAGGACCTCGCCCACACAGACAATGGGCGTCAGTCCCGCTTCGAGCGCTGCTTTGAGCTTCATATTTACGGTGTCATCCGTTTCGCCGAAATACTGGCGGCGTTCGGAGTGGCCGATGATCACGTGCGTGCATCCGGCCGCAACCAGCATGGAAGGTGAAACTTCGCCGGTGAACGCGCCTTCTTCCTTCCAACAAACATCCTGCGCGCCGACGGCGATGTTGGAACCCTTCGCTGCCTCCACGGCTGCGTGCAAATCCACGTAAGGCGGGCAGACCACAATTTCGTGGCGGCTGTGGCCGGCGACCATAGGCAGAAACTCTCGAAAGAATGCGCCTGCTTGCTCCGGCGTCTTATACATCTTCCAGTTGGCAGCCATCACCTTCTTGCGTGGCATCAGATCCTTTCGAAGCAGGCGGAAGTCGTTCTTGCAGCGGCAACGCACTCCGATCGCCGGGCACTCTTATTTCTTGTCGGTCAGCGCTTCCACTCCAGGCAGTTTCTTGCCTTCCAGAAATTCAAGCGAAGCTCCGCCGCCGGTGGAGATATGGGTGATCTTATTGGCCACGCCGGCCGCGTGTACCGCGGAAACCGAGTCACCGCCACCGACAATCGAAATCGCGCCAGGGTTCTCGGCAATCGCCCGCGCCACAGCGAACGTTCCCTTGGAGAACGGCGACACTTCGAAGACCCCCATGGGCCCATTCCACACAATGGTTCGTGAACGGGCAATTTCATCAGTGAAAAGTTCAACAGTCTTCGGTCCGATGTCGAGGGCCATCATGTTGGGCGGAATCGCTCCGCTGCCCACGGTTTGCGTCAACGCGTTCACGTCAATCTGCGAAGCCACCACGTGATCTACCGGCAGCAGGAACTTCAATCCGCGCGAACTCGCCTGCTGCAGAAGGTTTTTCGCCAGTTCGACTTTGTCTTCCTCCACGAGCGACTTTCCGACGGGTTCGCCGCGCGCCTTGAGGAACGTGTAAGCCATTCCGCCGCCGATAATCAGCGCGTCCACTTTTTCCATCAGGTTCTGAATCACGCCGATTTTGTCGCTCACCTTGGCGCCGCCCAGAATGGCGACAAAAGGCTTCTCCGGACTCTGCAGCGCCTTGCCCAGGTACGTGAGTTCCTTCTCCATGAGCAGACCCGCCGCAGACTGCTTCACAAAATGCGTGATGCCGACGGTCGAAGCGTGCGCCCGGTGCGCCGTGCCGAAAGCATCGTTCACGTAGAAATCCGCCAGTTGCGCTAGCTGCCGGGCGAACTTCTCGTCGTTCGCTTCCTCTTCAGGATGGAAGCGCAGGTTTTCCAGAACCAGGGTTTGCCCCTTTTCCAGCTTACCCGCCATTTCCTCGGCTTCGCTCCCGACGCAATCGGGGCAGAAGCCCACGTTTTCGCCCCGCGACAATTCGCTATCCAGCAGCATGCGCAGGCGTTCGGCAACGGGTTTCAAACTCATTTTCGGATTTACCTTGCCCTTGGGCCGCCCGAGATGCGAAGCCAGAATCACCCGCGCGCCGTGCCGCAGGGCGTATTCGATGGTGGGCAGCGTTTCGCGAATGCGGGTGTCATCCATCACGCGGCCATCTTCCAGCGGGACGTTGAAATCCACGCGCATGAAAATACGATGATCGTTCAAAGGCAGGTCGCGGATGGAAACCTTGGACATGATTGGATCCTTAAAAGACGTGTGCTGCTCAGTCCGCACGGATGCCGAATCGCTACGTCTAATGTATTTGGCCGAAGCCCGAAGAATTCCGGCGAACATACCGGAGGCGAATCACAGCCCCTTGCTTGCAAGATAGTTGATCAGATCGCGCACGCGGCAAGAGTAACCCCATTCGTTGTCATACCAGGAGATCACCTTGACGCAGTTGCCGCCGACCACCAGCGTCATGGGCGCATCCACGATGGAAGAACGCGAATCGCCGCGATAATCCGCGGAAACCAGTTCGTGCTCTTCGTACCCCAGATAGCCCTTCAGCGGCCCGGCTTCAGACGCTTTCTTGAGCGTTGCGTTCACCTCGTCTTTCGAGGTCTTCTTTTCGACCCATGCGACCAAATCCACCACCGAGACATTTGGCGTGGGCACGCGCATGGCGAAGCCGTCGAGTTTTCCGGCGAGGTCGGGAATTACGAGCTTCAGGGCCTTGGCGGCTCCGGTTGAAGTCGGAATCATGGAAAGCGCGGCGGCACGCGCGCGCCGCAGATCTTTGTGGGGGAAATCAAGAATGACTTGATCGTTGGTATAAGAGTGAATGGTAGTCATGGTGCCGCTGACGATTTTGAAGTTGTCATGCACTACCTTCGCAATCGGCGCCAGGCAGTTCGTCGTGCACGAAGCGTTCGAAATGATGTGATGCTTTGCCGGATCGTACACCCGCTCATTGACTCCGAGCACCAGCGTTACATCCTCGTTCTTTGCCGGCGCCGAAATGATCACTTTCTTTACCGGCCCGCGCATGTGCTTCTTGGCCTCATTGGCGTCAGTGAAGCGTCCGGTGGATTCGATCACCACCTGCGCGCCCACGCTTTCCCACGGCAGCTTGGCGGGATCTTTCTCGGCAAAAACTTTGATGGTTTTGTTGTCAACCGTAATGCTGTCCGCCGCAGCCGAAATCTTGTTGGGCAAGTTCCCCAAAATCGAGTCGTACTTGAGCAGATGGGCCAGAGTTTTGGGATCGGTAAGATCGTTGACCGCGACGAATTCCAGGTTTGAGTCATGAAGCGATGCGCGCAAGACATTGCGGCCGATACGTCCGAAGCCATTAATCCCTACTTTGATTGCCATGTTGCCTCCGATTGAAGTGATGAGGACGCGGAGAAGTTGGATTCGACGAGCGAAGCAAAATCTTAGCAGGCAAGATGGAATGCGGCAAATAAACTGCGCGGCTCATCGTCAAATTGAACGCAAATTTAGAGTCATCTAACTTTCCCGAGCTTAGGTTTCATCTCGCCGCCTAACATTCTTCCTCGCCGGATCGTAGGTTGTTTGACTTCCCGCTATGCTGCGACCTAACATGGCAGTCCCACGAGGCGTTTTCAGGGTGATCGGGCGGACCGTTTCTCATTTCCGGGTTGTGGAAAAGCTGGGCGGCGGGGGAATGGGTGTGGTGTACAAGGCCCAGGACACGGCACTTGGCCGCTTCGTGGCCCTCAAGTTCCTTCCCCAGGAATTTGCCCGCGACTCTCAGGCCATCGAGCGCTTTCAGCGCGAAGCCCGCGCCGCTTCGGCCCTGAACCATCCCAACATTTGCACGATCTACGAAGTGGGCGCCTTCGAGGGCGAACCCTTCATAAGTATGGAGCTGCTCGAAGGCGAAACGCTCAACCACCGAATCGAAGGCCGGCCGCTCAAAACCGACCGTCTGCTGGAGCTAGCGATCCAGATTGCGGACGCGCTCGACGCCGCCCATGCGAGCGGCATCGTGCATCGCGATATCAAGACTGCCAATATCTTTGTGACGCAGCGGGGACAGGCCAAGATCCTCGACTTTGGGCTGGCGAAGCTTGCCGCCATGCGTACCGGCGGCGGCGACGACGCCACACAGCTTACTGCAACTCCCATCGGGCAGATTGATTTGACCAGTCCCGGCTCGGCGGTCGGAACTGTGGCGTACATGTCACCAGAGCAGGCGCGCGGCGAGCCGCTCGATCATCGCACAGATTTGTTTTCGTTTGGCGTGGTGCTCTACGAGATGGCCACCGGGCACCAGCCATTTTCCGGCGCCACCACGGCGATCACATTCGAAGCCATTCTGAATCGAGCACCCGCGCCTCCTGAAAAGCTGAATCCGCAGTTGCCTAGGCAACTCGAACCGATCCTGAGCAAGGCCCTGGAGAAAGACCGCGAATTGCGTTGCCAGAGCGCGGCGGAATTGCGTGCCGATTTGAAGCGGCTGAAACGAGATACGGATTCAGCTCGCGCGGGCGTCGGCGCCACGGCGGCGATTTTGGAGAGCGCCGGGAAAGGGATTCCCGTCATCCCGGAAAGGATTGAGCCGAAGAGGAAGCTTTGGCCTGTGCTGACCGTAGTCGCGCTGCTGGTGGGAACAGCTGGCGGGATGTTCGCCGGCAAGCGGATGTGGCAGGGTCCGCCGCCTTCAGTTCCGCGCTATCGTGAGATCACGTTCCGCCGCGGCGAAATTCTCTCGGCGCGCTTCGCTCCCGATGGCCAGACGATTCTTTACAGCGCAGCATGGCAGGGCAATCCGGTCGAGGTATTTTCCACTCGGCAAGAAGCGGCCGAGTCACGCTCGCTTGGGCTGGATCACACCGAATTGCTGGCGGTTTCTCCCACCGGCGAAATGGCGCTGGCTTTGCATAGCCATCCTATTGGAACCTGGGTCAATGTGGGCACGCTGGCGCGCGCGCCGCTGGCCGGCGGAGCGCCGCGCGAGATTCTCGAAGGCGTGCAATGGGCCGACTGGAGCCCGGACGGCAATGATCTTGCCGTAGTACGCGACGTGGGCGGACGCAACCGGCTGGAATATCCCATTGGCAAAGTCTTGTACGAAACCGGCGGCTGGATCAGCCATGTGCGCGTCTCGCCGCGTGGAAACATGGTAGCGTTTCTCGAACACCCATTGCAGGGGGACGACACCGGTTCCGTTGATGTCGTGGATTTGTCCGGCCACGTGAAGGTGCTTTCCAGCGATTGGTTCGTGCAGGGCCTCGCATGGTATCCCAGCGGCGACGAAGTCTGGTTCACGGCGACTCGCGTGGGTGTGGCCCGCGACCTGACTGCCGTGAGTCTCTCCGGCAAAGAGCGGCTGGTGGCCCGCATGCCGGGATCCCTGATGCTGTTCGATATTTCGCACGACGGCCGGCTGCTGCTCGCCCGCGCCAGTTGGCGCCGCGAGCTGATGAGTATCTCGAGCGGGGATTCCAAAGAACGCGATCTCTCCTGGCTCGACTATTCTTATCCCGCCGATCTCTCGAAGGACGGCGCCAATGTTCTCTTTGATGAAGAGGGCGTCGGCGGAACGGTTCGCTACGGCGACAAAGAAGATTTGACCTACGCGGTTTACATTCGCGAAATTCGCGGCGCACCGGCGGTGCGATTGGGGGAGGGAACTGCCGAGGCCCTTTCCCCCGATCAAAAATGGGTCATTGCGCAGCCGCCCGGCTCGCCCGCACAGTTTCGGCTGCTGCCGACGGGCCCCGGCGAATCGCAGACACTCACCAATGACGAAATCAACCACAACCAGGCGCGCTGGCTGCCTGATGGCAAGCGCTTCGCCTTTTCCGGCAATGAACCCGGGAAAGGGGTTCGGCTTTATGTGCAGGCCGTTTCCGGCGGCAAGCCCTTGCCGATCAGTCCGGAAGGTGTACAGGGTACAGCCTTCGTCCCCTCCCCTGACGGCGCTTATGTCGCCGCCATTGGCCCCGATCAGAAGGGATATCTCTATCCCACAGCCGGCGGGGAGCCCAAGCCAATCCCCGCCCTCGCGCTCGGAGAGCTTCCCATCGGATGGGACACCGAAGGCAAGTCGCTGTACGTGTATCAGCCCGGCGAAGTGCCGGCCAAGGTCTATCGCCTGGAGCTCAGCACGGAGAAGAAGATTCTGTGGAAGCAACTCATGCCCGCCGACCCCGCGGGCGTGGTCACTATCGGCCCGATTCTCGTCACGCCCGACGGAAAAACCTACGTGTACGGCTTTCACCGCACCCTCGCAGATTTATACCTCGTCGAAGGGCTGAAGTAGTCTCGCTGCTCATCGCAGTGAGCTTCAATCCAGCATCCGGTTTGTAATCGGCGCGTAGGCGTCAATCCGGCGGTCACGTAGAAATGGCCAGTTGCGGCGCACATCTTCGAGCACATGCAAATCTACTTCGCCGATGAGAATTTCTTCTCTCTCATGCGAGGCTTCCGCGATCACGCGGCCAAAGGGATCACACAGGAAAGATCCTCCCCAGAACTTCAATCCGGCGCCGGATGCGGCCTTTCCGCGAATGTTACCGGTCTCGAATCCCACCCGATTCACCACTGCAACGTAAACTCCATTGGCAATCGCGTGCGCTCGCTGGATGGTGCGCCAGGCATCATGCTGGGCCTTGCCGAACTCGCCCTTTTCTGCGGGATGCCAACCGATGGCCGTCGGATAAAACAAAACCTGCGCCCCTTGCAGCGCGGTCAGCCGCGCGCCTTCGGGATACCACTGGTCCCAGCACACGAGCGCTCCGATTCGGCCGGCCTGGGTGTCAAACGCCTTAAATCCTAGATCGCCGGGCGTGAAGTAGTACTTTTCGTAGTAGAGCGGATCGTCGGGGATGTGCATCTTGCGGTACAAGCCGCGCTGCGCGCCATCAGCATCGAAAACGACTGCGGTATTGTGATACACGCCCGCGGCTCGGCGTTCGAACAATGACGCAATGAGAACAATACGCAACTCTTTTGCGAGGGAAGAAAGACGAAGCGTAGCCGGCCCGGGAATCGGCTCGGCGAGATCGAAGAGCGCTGGATCTTCGCGCTGGCAGAAATACTGCGTCTGAAACAACTCGGGCAGGCAAAGCACCTGGGACCCGCGCGACGCTGCGACGCGCACGTGCTCAATCGCCCGCTCCAGATTTTCTTCCGGCGCCGGCGTGGCCGACATCTGCACCAATCCGACGCGAAATTTGTCAGGCGGCAAACTGCATCCCTCCGCAGAATGACTTAGGATATCAGAGACAAAATTGCGCGAAGGCTGCGGCCTGCGATTCCGCTATTCGTTTTCTAATGCGCCGCCGCTGGCGGCAATCTTCGCAGTTCTAGTAGAGTTGATGCGGCAACAGGAACAGCGCCAGCACCTGGAGGTGCACTGTGAAACACAACAATCACGATGGCTCGGGGATTGAGCGGCAGCTGCATGATCCGCTTGAAGACCGGCTGGTTCCGCTCGAGCCGATGGACCTGAATCGGGTGCACTCGATTGACGATCTCGTCCGCGCCATGGCGAAGACTGCCTTTACCGGCCGCCAGCTCGGCGAAGCCGCCGACGTGCTCGAGGCCATGGCCCGCGACAAGGAATGTTTCGTGGTGATGACTCTGGCCGGCGCCATGACCGTCGCCAAGCAGGGGCTGGTGATTGCCGAATTGATTGATCGTGGCATCGTGCACGCCATTGTTTCTACGGGGGCGTTGATGGCCCACGGATTGGTAGAAGCCACCGGCCGCGCCCACTTCCGCGCCAATCCTGATGTTCCGGACACGGAGCTTTATGAGCAAGGCTACAATCGCGTTTATGACACGCTGGAACCGGAGCGCAATCTGGATGAAGTGGAAGAAGTCATGTCGCAGGTGCTTGAGACCTGGGACCACAACGAAGTGATGTGCTCGTACAAACTGAATCACGCGATCGGCGAATATCTGGCCAAGCACACAAAGGAGCAGCGTGGCATTTTGAAATCCGCTTATGAGCAGGGCGTGCCGGTGTTCGTGCCCGCATTTACGGACTCAGAGCTGGGGCTGGATACGGCGTTGAACAATCGTCTGCGCGAATCCACCGGGCGGCACAAGATCCGTTTCGATCCGTTTGAAGATCTGGAGCATTTCGCAGCCACTCTGCTGCGCCAGACTCGCCTGGGAATTCTGACCATCGGCGGCGGCGTGCCCCGCAACTGGTCACAGCAGTTTGGCCCGTTCATCGAACTGCGCCATCGCCGCATGGGAGAAAATCTTCCCCTCAAGCGCTACCACTACGGTGTGCGGATTTGCCCCGAGCCCGTGTACTGGGGCGGACTTTCAGGCAGCCCCTACAGCGAAGCAATCTCGTGGGGCAAATTTGTTCCCCCGGCTGAAGGCGGAAGGTTTGGCGAAGTCTTCGTGGATGCGACCGTCGGCTTGCCGCTGATCGTGGCCGCCGTGCTGGAGCGGCTGGGCAAAAACGGCGCTCATGCCGGCAAGAGCAAAAAAGAAAAAGCTCTGGCGCGGAGATAGTTCGCTTAGCCTGGAATAAAATAGCATCCCCACCTGACTGTAATTGGTGCGGAAAAGATCGTTCGCTTCGCGAACGATCTTCGCAGTGACGGACCTGCTGTTCTTCCCGGCGCAACAGCTCAATCAAAAATCAGCACCGCCGAAGCGATCACCGTAGTCCACAGTCCGCGCTTGTCCCCCACCGCCGATTGCGTCACATTCGCGGTACGCACGATTTTGTTGGAGATGCGGTAGATTTCTTTCTTCTCATCCCACGAGCGGTCGGGGTCGAACTCCACATTCAACGTGGTGGCGAGCATCTCTGCCGCCAGTTCCTCAGCATAATCGCCCGCAGCGTCTTCGGTCTCGCCAAAGGAATGATGTTCGCTCAAATAGCCGTATGTGTTTCGGTCAGCCGGAATCGCCACGCCGATACTCGAAGCCAGCAGGCGATGCGGTTCGTGGGTTGAGTTTTCAGCCACCACGGAAAACACCACTTCGCCGGGGCTCAAATATTTCAGTCCCTGGGAGCGTGGGACCAACTTGCACTGCGGCGGAAAAATAGAGGAAACGCGCACCAGATTTTGTGCAGCGATGCCGGCATCGCGCAAGGCCAATTCAAACGACGTAAGCCGCTCTTTGTGCTTGCCGACCCCCTTGGTAAAGAAAATCCGCTTGGGGACCATGTCTCGGGACAATTCGCTTATCCTCCGCGCTGCATGGGGTGAATTAACGGCCAATCTAGCACAGCGATGTCGCAGGGAATATGAAAATTGTGGTTACTTTAGAAATTCTTGCCGTGGGAACTGCCCGAGCGGGACGACCGCCAGGCTCGGGGAGATTTTTATTTGACCGAACTCACGTTGATGGAGTCACCTTGCGCCGTGCCCATCACGGTGGCGTTCTCGCCGGCCAGTTTGTCGAGTTTATCGAGCGTGGCTTTATCGGAAGTATTAAGCGTGTAAACCTTGTTACCCACCACCAGGGCGTAGTTTGATCCTTTCTTCACGCAGGCGCGAGTGCATTCGGCATCGCTGCCGGCCATCATGTGTTTCGCGCCGCACATGGAGTCGCTCACCGTTCCTGTGAAGGTCTGGGATTTTGCCCAGCACGGCAGCGCCGCCAAACCTGCAAACATCGCAATTATCGCCAGCATTCCCGTTTTGCCAGAATGGATCCGCATTTGTATCCTCCGGTGAGGGGTTCACACTGCTCTTTCCAGTTGGATGCACGCGATACGAAAACGTTAGCCTAGCCCGAAATCGGGACTGATTCAATCAGTTCTATTACGATTCTCTTCTAACGGAGGGTTTTCGAATCAAACCGCACGGTCACGTCCACGGTTTTGTCTTTTGGATCGGGCAGTTCATGGACCGTGGTGTTCCATTCTCCCGTGGTCAACACATTCTTGAAGGTGTCATCCAGAAAACGCGCCAGATAGCTGGAATCGTATGGTTCGTCTTTGCCGAGGCGCCACTGAGCCAGAACGCGATTTTCTGTGCGGGAATCGAGTCCCTGGATTTCGACCTCGCCTAAATGATAAACCTCTCCTTCCTGGATACGAATCTGGTACGTCACGGTTGATTTGGCGTCATCCATTTCGAATTTCGGCGTCACGGAGGCGGCCACGTATCCGCGGGTTCCATAGAGCTTCTTGATGCTGTCAATGTCGGCCTCCAGCCGCACGGTGTTGGCGGTGTCGTAAGGTTGCTGGCGAATCAGCTCGCGCAGCTTGGCCTCCGGCCAGACTTTTTCTCCCTGCAATTCGACTCCGGCCAGCTTGTATTGTTGGCCCGGCGTAACGGGAAAAGTGATATCAACGTCGGTTTCATCGGCAGTTTCACGCACAACAGCGGCCTGGGCCTCGCCGAATGTGGCCTTCAGATAGCCGCGCTCGTGGTAAATCGGCAGCAGGTCCTTTTCCGCTTTCACACTCAGCGCGGACCGCGAGAACCCCTGCCCTGAAATTCTTCGGGCCCTGGCTTGCAGTCGCGGCAGCTCAGCAGGCCCCGCGCCGGTGAACTCGACGTTGCGAACCACAACCTGATGTCCGTTGACCTTGAAGACGAGCGCTTCGACCGGTCCGTTTTCCGTCGCAACCGGCGTCCAGTCCGCCTGGCCCTGCACGTTGTGCTCCACCAGCAATCCTTGCAGCGCGTCGGAGACCTGCTGGGTGAGGTTGCCGGAGAGCGGCAGCTTGCCCTGAAAAAGCGGAACTTCATCATGCAGACGCGCCCGCAGTTGCTCATCGGAGAGCCAGACGAAATCATCAAAACGCGCGGGGACCAGGATGCCGGCGTCGCTCACCTTGAGCTCGAGCCTGGCGTCATTTCCAGAATACTGATAGCTGTAAGCTACTTCGCCGAAAACGCCTTCACCGGCGAGCTTCTGCGTGGCGCGCTGAAAATCCTCTTCGGTTACCGTTTGGCCGATCTGCAAGCCGGTCGCGGCGGCGACTTCCTCGGGACGATACCTGGTGCTGCCGGTCACCTTAATGGAAATCAGTCTGAACGAGCTGGGAGGATGTTTGTGGGCTGCGGCGAAGCCAGCGGCACTGGGAATTTGAAGCGCGGCAGCCACCCAGAGCGCGGCGAAGCAAATCCCACTGCGAATCACTCTCATCGGTTGCCGGCGACGAGTGATTCTGCATTCTTGATCTTCACGGCGATGTCAATGAAGGCAAGCGCCGCCCGGCTGAGGGCTTTGTCCTTGCGGAAAACCAGGGCGAGATCGCGGCGAATCTGCGCATCTTCAATGTCGAGAGTCACCAGCACTTCGGCACGAACATCCTCCAACGCATGCGAGCGGGCGATAAAGCCCACGCCCATATCCGCCGCGATAAAGCGTTTGAGCAGTTCGCTCGAATCTAGCTCCATAGCGTAACGCGGCTTGAGCCGGCGCTCGTGAAAGAGCTCGTCGAGCGCGTCCCGCGTGTGCCCGGCCTGCGGCATCACCAGCGGATATTTTGCCACTTCCGCGATGGTTGTGGACTTCCGCTTCGCGAGAACGTGGTGCGGCGGCGCAATCGTGACCAGATCATCGCGATGAATCAGCACCACCGTCAGGCGATTGTCCGTGACCGGCATGGAAACTACGCCGAAATCCACGGAATTATCAATTACTGATTCCAGAATCTTGCCGTAATCGGCGCGTTTGATGTTGATGGCGACATCTGGATATTGCTTCTTGAATTCGGAAAACACTTCCGGAAGAACGTGCAGGCAGGTGCCTTCATTCGCTCCAACAATGATTTCGCCACGCGGCACGCGCTCGGTTTCGGCGATGGCGGTCAGAATGGCTTTACGCGCTTCGAGCGTTTCTTCCGAATATTTCTGGAAAATTTTTCCGGAAGCGGTCAGCGAAACCTTGCCGCCCGAGCGGTCGAGCAGCTTTGCTCCGACTTCCTCCTCGAGGCCGCGAATCTGCGAGGAGATGGCAGGCTGGGTGCGAAAGCGGCGCTCGGCGGCGCGCGAGAAGCTGGAGAGCCGCGCCACCTCCAGAAAAGTTTCCAACTGGTCAAAGTCCATGTTAAGAATCAGCGGCCCGAGTCGCCCTGCTGAATGAGGGACTGTGCGCCCGCTTCGCTGCAGCGATAATGGCCGCTTATCGCACCCATAAAAACATTAAATTTCCTTCGGACAGGCACGTGGCTCTAGACTCTAATGCGCTTTCGCGACTGGAATTGATTGTAGCAGGCAGTCAGATTTCCTTTTACAATTCTAGTGACCACCCTCACCGTTTCCGGCGGCAATCAAAATATGGCCGAAAGGCCTCAATTCGCATCCGGGCCACGTGCCCGGCCGAGCAAAGGAGTGATCCATGGCTGATCCAAAAGGTGTCTTAGAGTTCGCGAAGAAAAATGGAGTCAAGCTGCTTGATCTCCGCTTCACGGACCTGCCGGGCTTATGGCAGCACGTTTCTTATCCAATTGATCAACTCACAGAAGATTCGTTCGAAGAAGGTTTCGGGATGGACGGCTCCTCCATTCGGGGCTGGGCCGCGATCAATGAAAGCGACATGCTGCTGATGCCCGATCCCAGCACCCACATGCTCGATCCTTTCACCGAAGCGCCGACCCTGGTGATGATCTGCGACGCCATTGATCCGGTCACCAAGCAGCGCTACGACCGTGATCCGCGTTACATTGCCAGGAAGGCCGAGCTGTATCTCGGCTCGACCGGCATCGCCGATACCGCTTACTTCGGCGCCGAAGCGGAGTTCTTCATCTTCGACAACATTCGCTTCGATCAGCGCGAGAATTTCGGCTTCTACTACATTGATGCCGAAGAGGGCCGCTGGAACTCGGGCCGCGAGAACAACAACCTGGGTTATCGTCCACGGTATAAGGAAGGGTATTTCCCGGTTCCACCCATGGACCATTACCAGGACCTGCGCAGTGAAATGGTCATGACCATGATGAACTGCGGCATGGACGTAGAGTGCCACCACCATGAAGTGGCGACCGGCGGGCAGACGGAAATTGATTTGAAATTTGACTCGCTGGTGAGGTCGGCGGACCACATGCTGCTTTACAAGTACGTGGTGAAAAACGTGGCCAACCAGTACGGCAAGACCGTCACCTTCATGCCCAAGCCGATCTTCCAGGACAACGGCAGCGGCATGCACACCCACCAGTCGCTGTGGAAGGGCGGCAAGCCGCTCTTCGCTGGCGATGGCTACGCCGGCCTTTCGCAAATGGCGCTGTGGTATATCGGCGGCCTGATCAAACATGGACCGGCTTTGGCCGCGATCATCGCGCCGACCACCAACTCTTACAAGCGCCTGGTGCCGGGATTTGAAGCTCCAGTTAACCTGGCGTACTCGCGGCGCAACCGTTCCGCGGCATGCCGTATTCCGATGTACTCGGCTTCGCCGAAGGCCAAGCGCGTCGAGTTCCGCCCGCCAGATCCGAGCTGCAACCCCTATCTTGCGTTTGCGGCGATGATGATGGCCGGGTTGGATGGAGTGGAGAACAAGATTGATCCCGGCCAACCGCTCGATAAGGACATTTACGACCTGGGACCGGAGGAGCTGGCGAAGGTTCCTTCTATGCCCGGCTCGCTTGATGCCGCGCTCGATGCTCTGGAACGCGACCACGCCTTCCTGCTCAAGGGTGACGTGTTCACCGAGGAACTGCTGAGCACGTATCTCGACTACAAGCGCTCCAAGGAAGTGGACGCGGTTCGTTTGCGCCCGCATCCCTACGAGTTCGCGCTGTATTACGATATTTAGCCGTTAGCTTCGCCTGTTGGCTCTCAACCCTGCCCAAGCTTTGCCTGGGCGGGGTTTTTGATTCTTGCAGATACCTCGATTTGGATCGAGCATCTGCGCTCGGGCAAGTCAGCAAGAACAAAAGCCCGGCGTGCGCCGGGCTTTTTGGCTAAATCTGAAATCGGTTACATGGGACCAGCAAGTTGGCTTGGACTGGCCGCTCGCGCTTGCAGTTTGGCGGCCTTCGCCACTTCCATTTCCCGGACGCCGGCAAATTCCTTGAACGCAAACAGGCCATCGTTCATCGCTTCCAGGCTTGCGTTGGATTTAGCCAGCACGGTTAGAATGTACTTCTGCGCCACCGCGCGGTCAGCGGGGTGAATCAGCTTCCACCACCTCTGCATGGATTCCTGGACCTCACCTTCGGTCTTGGAACCCTCCACCAGGGCATCAATCAGGCGATACACT
>Ga0335078_10005225_pt1 | contig 19185 bp, 16 predicted proteins | sample Lox_Sample_32_FD_206711 | JGI IMG/M metagenome (GOLD analysis project Ga0335078, IMG submission 206711) | Soil microbial communities from Loxahatchee National Wildlife Refuge, Florida, United States - Lox_Sample_3.2 | ecosystem: Environmental > Terrestrial > Soil > Wetlands | place: USA... | reverse complement strand
AGCTCAGGTTGTGCTGGTCCTTGGCCCGCTCCGAGGCCCGGTGCTCGGCGTCGCGGCCGCGGATCTCGATGTGCCCGAACTCGGTGTTCGGCACCAGGATCCCGGCCCGGAACAAGGCACTGCCGATGCCGGTGCCGAAAGTCACCATGAGCACCGTGCCCTGCTGCCCGGCGCCCGCGCCGAACCGCATCTCGGCCAGGCCAGCCGCGTCGGCATCGTTGACCAGCGAGGTGGCCAGGGTGGTCGTGCTGTCGAACAGCGCCCTCGTGTCCAGCCCGACCCAGGCCGGGTCGAGGTTGGCCGCGGTCATCGTGACCCCGTTGATCACCACGCCGGGGAACGCGATCCCGGTCGGGCCGGTCCAGCCGAAGTCCTGGATCAGCCCGTGCACGGCCTTGGCGATACTGTCCGGCAGCGCGGGGCGGGGAGTCTCCACCTTGATCCGCTCGGTGACGAACGTGCCCTTGGCCGTGTCCACCGGCGCCGCCTTGATCCCGGAGCCGCCGATGTCGATGCCGAGTACCTGCACTGCACTGCCTCCCCTTGGCTGTTCCGCTCCCGGCGCGCGGACCACGGCACCGGCCCTTCCCATGGTGCGCCATCGGCCCCGGAACTGCCCCCCAGCGGCGCGGATATTCGCCACCAGCGGATATCCGTCACTAAGGGAAGTCTTCCCCTGTTGGGCGGGCCGGTACCAGGTGTTCAGCCGTGCGTCACCGGGCCCGGCTTGACTGCCGGCTGGGTGGGCCGCAGGGCCAGGGAGGTGGCGCGTGTCGGTGGTGGTGGTGGGCGGCGGCGTGCTGGGCCTGATGCATGCGGTCGAGGCCTGCCAGCGCGGCCACTACGTGGTGCACCTGGAACGGGAGCCCGGCGCGCGCGGGGCCAGCGTGCGCAACTTCGGCCTGATCTGGATCAGCGGCCGGGCCGGCGGCGCGGAACTGGCGCTGGCCCGGCGGGCCCGGGCCCGCTGGGCGGAGATCGCCGCGGACGTGCCGGGCATCGGCTTCCGGCCGCACGGCTCACTGACCCTGGCCACCGGCGATGCCGAGCTCCGCCTGCTCAAGGAGGCCGCCAACCGGCCCGACGCGGGGCTGCGCGGTTACCAGCTGCTCGATCCGGCGGCGGCCCGGCAGGTCAACCCGGCGCTGCGCGGTGAGTTCGCCGGCGCCCTGCTGGGCGGGCAGGACGCAATCGTGGAGCCGCGCCAGGTGCCTGCCGCGCTGCGCGAGTACCTGCAGCGCAGCGTGGCCGGGCGGTACTCCTGGCAGCCCGGCCGCGAGGCGGTCCAGGTTGCCGCGCACGCGGTGCGCGACCATACCGGCCGCTGGCACCGGTCCGATCTGGTCGTGCTGTGCCCGGGAGCGGCGCACACCGGGCTGGCCGGCCCGCAGCTGGCCGGCGCCAGCCGGCCGCCGGTGCGCCGGGTCCGGCTGCAGATGATGCAGACGGCGCCGCTGGACACGAAGCTCACCACGTCGCTGGCTGACGGTGACTCGCTGCGCTACTACCCGGCCTATGACCTGCCCGGCCGGAGCCAGCTGCCGCCGCAGGCGGCCACCGCGGACCGGTTCCGCGGGCAGCTGCTGCTCGTCCAGCGGAGGGACGGCAGCCTGACCATCGGGGATACGCACGCGTACGACGAGCCGTTCGCGTTCGACCTGGCGGAAGCTCCGTACCAGCACCTGCTGGCCCGGGCCGGGCAGTTCCTCGGTACCCGCCTGCCGCCCGTGCAGCGGCGCTGGGCCGGTGTGTACAGCCAGGTCACCGGGCCGGACCTGTACCACCGGTCGCAGGTTGCGCCGGGCGTGCTGCTCATCACCGGGGCGGGTGGCCGCGGGATGACGTGCGCGCCGGCTATCGCCGGGGACACCTTCAGCACCGAGCAACCGGAAGCGGACCGATGACCAGCATCACGATCGCGTGCCTGGATATGGCGGGCACCACCATCGCCGACGACGGCAGCGTCCTGGCCGCGTTCACCGCCGCGCTGGGCCGGTTCGGCCCGGCTCCGGGCACACCGGCCTACGCGGACGCGATGCAGACCGTGCACGCCACGATGGGGCAGTCCAAGATCGAGGTGTTCCGGCGCATCCTCGGTGATGAGGCCACCGCCTGGCAGGCCAACCAGGTGTTCGAGGAACGCTACGCCGAGGAGGTGGCCGCGGGCCAGGTCGCGGCGCTGCCCGGGGCGGTGCAGACCATCACCGCGCTGTCCGATGCCGGCGTCCAGGTATGCCTGCTCACCGGCTTCTCGCCGGCCACCAGGGACGCGATCATCGACATGCTCGGCTGGCGGCCGCTGATCGATCTGGCGCTGTCCCCGGCCGACGCCGGCCGCGGCCGGCCCTGGCCGGACCTGCCGCTGACCGCGCTGCTCCGGCTGGGCGGCGGGGCAGTCAGCGAGCTGGCCGTGGCCGGCGACACGCCGAGTGACGTCGAATCCGGCCGACGGGCCGGGGCCGGGCTGGTGGCCGGCGTGCTGACCGGCCGGGCCACCCGGGACGAGCTCGACGCGGCCAAGGCGCCGCACGTGCTGGACAGCGTGGCGGACCTGCTGCCGCTGATCGGCGCGCGCCGCGCCGGTTAGCGGGCCGCGCCGGTTAGCCGGCTGGGGCGGGGCCCGGCGGGCTGACCGCGGCCGGGATGACTGCGGGGTCCGGGTCGGCCGCGGGGCCAGTCCCGTCCCGCTCGGCCAGCAGGACCGGCGCGCCGGACAGGCTGACGTGGACGGAGTCCCCCGGGCCGATCCCGGCCGCGTCCGAGGTCCGCTCATCCACCTGGACCACGAGGTCGCCGGACAGCCGGACGCTGATCCTGGTCAGCTGGCCGAGAAAGGTCCGGGTGGTCACGATGCCGTTGCCGGAGGGGCTGGCGGTAACGCGCAGCCCTTCCGGCCGGACCAGGGCATCTTTCTCCTGCACCGCGCCGGGCGGGCCGTCGCTCCCGGTGACCATCACCCGGTCCAGCCCGCCGAGCTGCTCCAGCATGCCACCGGGAATCCGGTTCATGATCCCCACGAACTCGGCTACGAACGCGGTCGCCGGGTGCGCGTACAGCTCATCCGGGGTGGCGATCTGCTCCAGGTTGCCACTGCGCATCACCCCGACCCGGTCGGCCATGGACAGCGCCTCTTCCTGGTCGTGCGTGACGAACAGGGTGGTGGTGCCCAGCCGCTGCTGCAGCGCTCGGATCTGCTCCCGCAGCTGCAGCCGGACCTTGGCGTCCAGCGCGGACAGCGGCTCGTCCAGCAGCAGCACCCGTGGCTGGATGGCCAGCGCCCGGGCCAGCGCGACCCGCTGCTGCTGGCCGCCGGACAGCTGATGCGGGTACTGCCTGGCCTGCCCGGCCAGCCCGACCATGTCGAGCAGCTCACTGGCCCGCCGCTGCCGGGCGGCCGCGCGCAGCTTGCGCATGCGCAGCCCGAACCCCACGTTGTCCAGGGCGGTCATGTTCGGGAACAGGCTGTAGCTCTGGAACACCATGCCCATGTCCCGCTTGGCCGCAGGCACCCGGGCGATGTTCTTGCCGTCCACGGTCACCATGCCGGTGTCCGCGCTCTCGAACCCGGCCAGGATGCGCAGCGCCGTGGTCTTGCCGCAGCCCGACGGGCCGAGCAGCGCGACCAGCTCCCCGGGCTGGATGTCCAGGGTGAGCGAGTCCAGGGCGCGTACCGTACCGAACGAGCGGCTGATCCGGTCCAGGTGGACCGGGGCGCCGCCCGCCGCGCCCGGGGCGGCCTGGTCTCCCGCCCGCCGGCCGGGGCCAGAGCTGGTGTTTGTGGTCATTTAACCCCCCAGGTCCTACCGGACGGTCCGGCGGACGGAGAACAGCTCGACCTGGCCACCGCCGGTGCGCCGGGCCCGCCGGCTGGCCAGCGTGACGATCAGCAGCAGGAAGAGCCAGGTCACGAACAGCGCCAGCAGCGAGGCAGCGGTGGACACCGGGCCGCTGGTCTGGTCGAAGGCCACGATCCATACCGGGAACGTCTGGTACAGGTCCAGGCTGGCCATCGTGTACTCACCCAGCACCAGCGCGACCGTGAGCACGGTGGCGGACAGCAGGGCGGTGCGCAGGTTGGGCAGGATGACCCGGCACAGGGTGGCCGGCCACCCGGCGCCGAGCGAACTGGCCGCGTCAACCAGGGTGCGCAGTTCCAGCGCCCGCAGCCCGGCGTCCAGTGACCGGTACGCGAACGGCATGGCCAGGATCACGTACACCAGGCCGAGCAGGTAGGGCGTGCTCTTCAGGAAGCCAGGCGCCACGTCCAGCACGCCCACGATGAGCACCACCGGCGGGATGACGATGGGCAGGATCGTGATGGATTCCAGGAACCGCCGCAGGCCGGGCAGCCGCAGGTGCACGTAGATCGTGGTCGGCACCATCAGGGCCAGGGTCAGCGCCGTGGTGATCAGGGCCAGCTTCAGCGACAGGATCAGCGCGTCGGAGAACCCAGTCTGGTGCACCACCTGGCCGAAGCTGGCGATCCCGGCGAAGCGCAGCGCGGCGTACAGCGGGATCAGGAAGTAGATACCGGTCAGCACCAGGATCACCCAGCGCCACACCGGGAAGCTGCGCCGCCGGTGCCCGGCCGGCGCCGGGGCGGGTGCCGTCTGGCCGCCGGCCAGGTCCTCGCCGGTTACCGCAGCCATCGCGCCGCCCGCCGCTGGAGCAGGGCGTAGCCCACCATGAGCACCGCGATGATCAGCACCATGCCCAGGCCCAGGGCCTTGCCCACGTTCTGCTGGCCCGCCAGCACGTTCCCGTTCAGGAACGACCCGATCTGGATCGCGGTCAGCGGGATCGTCCCGCTGGTCAGCGCCTCAGCCGTGGCGTAGGCCGAGAACGCGCTGCCGAACAGCAGCAGCACGCAGCCGAGGAAGGACGGCAGCAGCACCGGCGCGCCCACGTACCGCCAGTACTGCCAGGTGGACGCGCCGGCGTTCTCGGCCGCTTCCCGCCAGGCCGGCCGCAGCCCCTCGAACGCGGGCAGGATGACCAGGACCATCAGCGGTATCTGGAAGTACAGGTAGACGAGGGCCACGCCGCCCAGGTCGTACAGGTTGAAGCCGTGCTCGTAGGGGTTGAACCCGATGTCGGTCAGCCAGCGGGTGGCGATCCCGGTGGTGCCCAGCGTCGCGATGAACAGGAACGCCAGCGGCACACCGCCGAAGTTGGCGAACACCCCGGACGCGGTGACCGAGATCCGGCGCAGGATCGTGCCCCGCCTAGCGGTGAAGATCGCGTACCCGATGAGCAGCCCGGCGATGCCCGGGATCACCGAGGTGATCACCGACAGCTCCGCGGTGATCAGGAACCCGTGCAGGTAGATGCCGTGCGTGGCGGTATGCACGTTGCTCAGCGTGAACGCGCCGGTGTCCGGGTTCTGGAAGGCCCCGATCGCGATTGCGATGGCCGGGATGGCCAGGAAGAGCAGCACGTAGACGGCGAACGGGACGATCCCGGCCAGGCCGGCCGCCCGGCGCAGCGCGGCGGCCCACCCGGCCCGGGACCGGGCCCCGGGATCCGAGACGGATCCCGGGGCCGCCGCCGGAGCGGTTTTAGCGGTCACTGGCTAGCCGATCACGCTCGACCACTGCTGGGCCACCCTGGCCTCGGCCGCCGACTCCTGTGACTGGGTCGGGAAGCTGAGGCCGCCAGCCGGGGCCACCGGCAGGGCCGCGTTGGCCGCCTTGTCCACCGTGCCGTTGCTGACCAGCGTCTGCAGCTCGATCGGCCGGGCCTTGCCCTGCAGCCACAGGTTCTGGCCGGTGGCCGAGTAGAGGTACTCCTCCCACAGCCGGGCGCAGGCCGGGTCGGGGGCGGTCTTGCTGATCGCCTGGCTGTAGTAGGCGGCGTAATGCGAGTCGGTCGGGATCACGATCTTGAAGGTGTGCACCACGCTGGAGATCTCCGACGCCAGCAGGTAGTCCCACCACACGACGATCGGGGTCTGCCCGCTCTGCACGGTGGTCGGGCCCGCGGTCACCGGCACGAAGTTGCCCACCTGGTGCAGCTTCTTGAAGTACGCGATGCCCGGCTCGATGTTGCCCAGCGAGCCGCCGTTGGCCAGGGCGGACGCGTACACCGCGGAGAACGCGGCGCTGGCCTGGGTCGGGTTGCCGTTGATGGCGACCTGGTTCTTGTAGATCGGCTTCAGCAGGTCCTTGAACGACGTCGGCGGAACCTTCACCTTGGCCGAGTCGTAGCCGATGGCCACGTAGCCGCCGTAGTCGTCGTACCAGGTCGAGTCGGACGCCTTGGAGTTGGCCGGGATAGCGCTCCAGGTCGCCACCTTGTACGGGGCGAGCAGGCCGTCCTGGTCCGCCTTGATTGCGAACGAGGTGCCCATGTCCAGCACGTCAGGCGCCCGGCTCTGGCCCTTCAGCTGCTGCATGGCGTTGATCTCGTCCTGGCTGGAGCCGTCCGGGTTGGCATCGTTGATCTTGATGCCGTACTTGGCCGTGAAGTCCTTCATGATGGTGCCGTAGTTGGCCCAGTCGGCCGGGAGGGTGATGACGTTCAGCGTCCCCTCCTTCTTGCAGCCCGCGACCAGGCCGTTCATGCCCTTGAACGCTGCGATGGAAGTGGCGGTGGCCGCGTTCGTGCTGCTGCCTGAGCCACCGGATCCACTGGAACTGGCACTGTTCGAGCCGCTGCTGCATCCCGCGGCCAGCATCAGGCCGCTGGCCGCGAGGGCCGCAGCCGCGAATGTCTTACTCCTGGGCACGAGCTCCCCCTCTGAAATGCGAGGCCACTGGCCCGCAGTTGCGCCCTGATGGCGCGGACGTGGGGAATCGTCGCGGCAGGAATTGTCCAGGAGGTGGCGCCGCAGCGGCTATCCGGGCTTTTTCCCGTGAAGGCTGGGAATCTGCAGCGCGAACTCTTGGTGCGGACGGGTGTGGCAGGCCGGCTGCTCAGCGCCGGCGCCAGCGGCGCTCGGCCAGCAGCCGCACCGCGGCCTCGCTGCCGTCCAGCCGGACCTGCGCGGCACTGGTACGGCCCAGTGCCCACAGGGTGAGTTCCGCCGGGCTGCCGATGACGGTCACCACCGGGGTCCGCTGCTTGACGGTGATCCGGACCCGTTCGCCGCCGGGCTCGGTGTCCACGTCATCCCGGGCGAACTCCACCCCGACCGGCGCCCGGTGCAGGAAGAACCGGGCGTTGCCCAGCTGGTGCCACAGCGCGTCGGCCAGCGCCGGGGTGAGCTTGCGCTCCGCCCAGCCCGGCGTGCCGCGCCGGATGTCCTCGTGATGCACGAAGAACTCGACCAGGTTGGTCCGCTCGTCCAGCACCGCGACCCGCATCGGGGACAGCCGCGGCGGACCGGTGCGGATCGCCGCGACCAGGTCACCGAACGAGGCCCGCTGGGCCAGCGTGCGCTGCACCCGCCTGGTGTAGGAAGCAAGCGGGCCCACTACGATGCCCGCTGCGGCGTCCGGCCGGCGTTCCCGCAGCACGAGATGGGCGGCCAGGTCCAGGGTGGTCCAGCCCTCGCATAGCGTGGGCGCTTGCGGGCCGGTCTTATCGAGCAGCGCGCACAGAGCCAGGCGCTCATCGCGGGCGAGAGTCATCCCGCGATGGTAGCTACCCGGAGCCGGCAGCGGAATGGGCCAGCCGCGGGCCGCCCGCGCCGGACGAGCGCGGCCGGGTCACGCCTGAGAGGATCTGGCTATGAACACCCAAGTGAGCGGCCAGCGGCGGCCGTCGCAGCTCGATCCGGCCATCGCCGCGCGGCTGAAGCGGGACAGTGCGGGACTGGTCGCCGCGGTCGCCCAGCAGTACGACAGCGGCGAAGTGCTGATGGTCGGCTGGATGGATGATGAGGCGCTGCACCGCACGCTGACCACCGGGCGCTGCACTTACTGGTCGCGCAGCCGCCAGGAGTACTGGGTGAAGGGGGACACCTCCGGCCACGTGCAGCACGTCAAGTCGGTGGCCCTGGACTGCGATGGGGACACCGTGCTGGTCAGGGTGGACCAGACCGGCGGGGCCTGCCACACCGGTGACCGGACCTGTTTCGACGCCGCTCCGCTGCCGGCGGTGGTGGTGGCCGGGTGACCGTGCCGGGCGCCCAGCCGTCACCCGCCGCCCGCGGGCCCGCCGCCCGCGGGCCCGGCGCCCGCCAGGCGGCGGGCCGGCCGGCGCGGCGCGAATACCTGGCCGTGCTGCTGCTCGGCGCAGTGGGTGCGGCCCTGGTGCTGCTCGCCGTCCGGCAGGGCTGGGCCCGGGTGCTGACCATCGAGCCGCGCCCGCTGCCGGCTACCTCGGTGTCCGTGCGCGGCCAGGATCTGGTGCCCGCGGCCGGGGCGCTCGGCCTGGCCGCGCTGGCCGGGCTGGCCGCGGTGATCGCGACCCGGCGGACAGCCCGGCGGGTGGTGGGCGGCCTGCTGGCGCTGTTCGGCGCGGGTATCGTCCTGGCCGTCAGCCTGCCGGTGACCACCGCGCAGGTCCGGTCGGCCGTGGCTGGCGCGCCACCCGCGGCCGCGGGTGGCGCGGCCAGCACGGTGGGTGGCGCGGCCGGCCCAGGTGGCGCCGGGGTAGCCGGCCTCAGCCTGGCCAGTCACGTGACGCTGGCCGGTGCTCCGTGGCGCTGGGTGGTGCTGCTGGGCGGGCTGGCCGTGCTCGCGGCCGGCCTGCTGGCCGCCTGGCGCGGGGCCAGCTGGCCGGTCATGTCCAGCCGGTACGACCAGCCGGCCGGGCCGCGGCCGGCCGCGGCCGCCCCGGCCACCGACCCGGCAGCGCTGTGGGAATCGCTGAGCCAGGGCATCGACCCCACCGGGCCCGGGCCGGCTGATGAGCAGACCGGGAATCAGGACCAGCTGCGGCCCGCGGCACCACGAGACGGCGGGCTGAACGGCGGGTTAAGCTGACGCGAAGTCAGCCGCTGTTCCGCCCGGTCAGCGGGGGAGCCGGGAGGTAAGGGTGACCGAGCCGGAGGTCACCGCTGGTGTGCTGGGCAGCAGCCGGGATGCGCTGCTCCGGCTCGTCATCCGGCTGCTGGTCACCCAGGCCGTGCTGGCCGCCGCCATCAGCCTGTTCTTCACCCGCCGCCAGCTGCCCTCGATGCTCGTCACGCTGCTCGTCGTCGCGGCGCTGTGCGGCCTGGCGGCGGTGGCCCGCACCGGCACGCACGCGGCCTGGGCGGTCATTCTGGCGGCCGAGGGTGCCTACATTCTCATCGGCCTGCTCCGCTTCGCCACCGCGAGCTTCGTCGGCGGCACCCTGCTCGCGATCGTCACGGCCGGGGTGCTGATCCATCCGGCGGTGGCCCGCGCGTTCGGCGCCGGCCCGCGGCGGGCCAGCCAGGGCCACCCCCCCGACCGACTACCGGGCCGGGCGGAGCCAGACCCGGGTGACGGGGAACTCGGGCCGGCCTGATCCGGCCGGCCCGCCCCGGCGGCCACCCCGCGGGCCGCCAGGTTCCGGGCAGGACCAGCAGAAACTAAGGCCAGTAACGATCGAGACAGGGAACAGCAAGGCCACCGGTTGGCCGGGCAGGCCGACCGCCTGCCCCGGTTTCCGGGATAGGCGGCCAGGCCGCCCCGGCGTAGCCTGCGCTGCGGCGGGCGCCGAGGGGGCCCGCCGGCCGGGAGAGACAACCTCGCTACGATCGGGCGCAAGGAATTCAACCCGAGGGGACAGCGAATCCGCGTGAGCGTGCTCAACGAGATCCTTGATGGGGTGCGTGCAGATCTCGCTGCCCGGCAGCGGGATGTCACGCTCGACCAGCTCAAGGAGATGGCGGGGCGGGCACCGTCGCCCAAGGACCCGATGGCCGCGCTCAAGGGCGAAGACGTGGCGGTCATCGCGGAGGTGAAGCGGGCCAGCCCGTCCAAGGGAGCGATGGCGGCGATCGCTGATCCCGCCGCGCTGGCCATGGACTACGAGGCGGGCGGCGCGAGCGTGATCAGCGTACTGACCGAGCAGCGCCGGTTCGCGGGCAGCCTGGCCGACCTGGCCGAGGTCAGGGCCGTGGTGCAGGTGCCGGTGCTGCGTAAGGACTTCGTGGTCAGCTCCTACCAGCTGTGGGAGGCCCGGGCGCATGGCGCGGACATGATCCTGCTCATCGTCGCGGCCCTGGAGCAGAACGCACTGGTCTCGCTGGTGGAGCGGGCCTGCTCGATCGGGCTCATCCCGCTGGTCGAGGTGCACAGCGCGGACGAGGTGGACCGGGCCGTGGATGCCGGGGCCCGGGTCATCGGGGTCAACGCCCGTGACCTGGCCACGCTGGAAGTGGACCGTGGCGTGTTCGCCCGGCTCGCGCCGCGCATCCCGGATGGCATCGTCAAGATCGCCGAGTCGGGTATCCGCGGCCCGCACGACCTGCTCGCCTACGCCGCGTCCGGCGCGGACGCGGTGCTGGTCGGGGAGAGCCTGGTCACCGGGAAGGACCCGCGGTCCGCGGTGGCCGACCTGGTCACCGCGGGCTCGCACCCGGCGCTGCGCGGGGACCGCGGGTGACCGGCCCGGCCGCCGCGACCCGGGGCACCGCCGGGACCGGGGACAGCACGGGCACCGGGGACAGCGCGGGCGGCGCGCCGCCCGCTGGGCACTTCGGCCGCTACGGCGGCCGGTTCGCGCCCGAGGCACTGATGTCCGCACTGCAGGAGCTGGCCCGCGAGTACGCCGCGGCCCAGGCCGACCCGGCCTTCACCGCCGAGCTCGATGCGCTGCTGCGCGGTTACGCGGGCCGGCCGACGCTGGTCACTGAGGTGCCCCAGTTCGCCGCGCGGGCCGGTGACTGCCGCATCCTGCTCAAGCGGGAGGACCTGGCGCACACCGGCTCGCACAAGATCAATAACGTGCTAGGCCAGGCGCTGCTCACCAGGCGGATGGGCAAGAAGCGGATCATCGCCGAGACCGGGGCGGGACAGCACGGGGTGGCCACCGCGACCGCGGCCGCGCTGCTCGGCCTGGAGTGCGTGGTCTACATGGGCGAGGAAGACACCGAGCGGCAGGCGCTGAACGTGGCCCGGATGCGGCTGCTCGGCACCGAGGTGGTCCCGGTAGCCACGGGCAGCCGGACGCTGAAGGACGCCATCAACGAGGCGTTCCGTGACTGGGTTACGACGGTCGAGACCAGCCACTACTGCATCGGCTCGGTGATGGGCCCGGACCCGTTCCCGACCATGGTGCGGAACTTCCAGCAGATCATCGGGGTCGAGGCCCGGGAGCAGGTGCTGGCCATGACGGGCCAGCTGCCGGACGCGGTCATCGCCTGCGTGGGCGGCGGGTCCAACGCCATTGGCGCGTTCCACGCGTTCATCCCCGACGCCGGGGTGCGGCTGATCGGCTGCGAGGCGGGCGGTGCGGGCAGTGAACCGGGCCGCAACGCGGCCACGCTGGTGGCCGGCTCGCCCGGGGTGATCCACGGCATGCGCACCTACCTGCTGCAGGACGCGGACGGGCAGACGCTGCCCACCCACTCGGTGTCCGCGGGCCTCGACTATCCGGGGGTGGGGCCGGAGCACTCGTGGCTGCGGGACACCGGCCGGGCCAGCTACCGGGCCATCTCCGACCAGCAGGCCATGGACGCGTTCTCGCTGCTGTGCCGCACCGAGGGCATCATCCCGGCCATCGAGTCGGCGCACGCGCTGGCGGGCGCGCTGCAGCTGGCCGGCGAACTGGACCCCGGCGCGCTGCTGCTGGTCAACTTGTCCGGGCGGGGCGACAAGGACGTCGGCATCGCGGGCCGCTGGTTCGGCCACCTGGACGGGGCAGACGGCGCAGCGGGGAGCATCGGATGAGCGCGGTCGCCGTGGCCTTCGAGAAGGCGGCCGCCGAAGGCCGGGCAGCCCTGGTTGGCTACCTGCCCGCCGGTTTCCCGACCGTACCGGGGGCGATCGAGGCCGCGCTGGCCATGGCCGAGTCCGGCGCCGACGTGCTGGAGATCGGGCTGCCCTACTCCGACCCGCTGATCGACGGGCCGGTGATCCAGCAGGCCACGCAGCGGGCGCTGGCCGGCGGTACCCGGGTGACCGACGTGCTGCGCACCGTCGAGGCGGTGGCGGCCGCGGGAGTGCCCGTGCTGGTCATGACGTACTGGAACCCGGTAGACCACCACGGCGTGGAACGGTTCGCCCGCGAGCTGGCCGAAGCCGGCGGGTCCGGCCTGATCACCCCGGACCTGCCGCCCGAGGAAGCCGGGGACTGGCTGGCGGCGTCGGACGCGTGCGGGCTGGACCGGGTGTTCCTGGTCGCGCCGAGTTCGCCGGACGAGCGGCTGGCGCGGGTCACCGCGGCTTGCCGCGGGTTCGTCTACGCCGCCTCGCTGATGGGCACCACCGGCGCCCGGGACGCGGTCGGCGGGGCCGCCGCCGGGCTGGTCGCCCGGGTCCGCGAGGTGACCGGCTTGCCAGTGGCGGTCGGACTGGGCGTCCGGGACGGCGCGCAGGCGGCCGAGGTGGCTGGCTTCGCCGACGGGGTCATCGTCGGGTCCGCGTTCGTCCAGCGGCTGCTGGCCGCGGCCGACCCCGCGGCCGGGGTGGCCGCGGTGCGCGCACTGGCCACCGAACTCGCCGCTGGAGTCCGCTCGGGTACCCCTGCCGCCAGCTGACCGCGAGCTGGCCCGCGAGCCGGCCCGCGAGCGGCCCGGCAAATTGCCCGGCGCGGATGTTTCCAGCGGGTCAGGTGTTTCGCTAAGCGCACAATGCGGGGATGATTGACGTGGTGGCGTAATCTCCGTGTAACCTACGAGCACCCGCTTGGGGAGCCAGCGATACCGCTGTCCGCCGGGGTATATGCCAGGGCCAACGTCGTCCCGACCACATGCGAGAACGCAAGTACGGACGAGACGACGGGAGTGCGGATGGCAGCTGCCGTTTCTTCAGGCACGGGGGGACTTTACGACAGCAGCTTCGAGCACGACGCGTGCGGCGTCGGCTTCGTGGCTGACCTGTCCGGGCGGCCCAGCCACGGCACCGTCGCCCGTGCTCTCACTGTGCTGCGCAACCTGGAGCATCGCGGGGCCAAGGGCAGTGACCCGGGCACCGGCGACGGGGCCGGCATCATCACCCAGATCCCGGACGCGTTCTTCCGCGCGGTGTGCCCATTTGAGCTGCCCGCGGCGGGCTGCTATGCGGCCGGGATGGTGTTCCTGCCGGCCGGCGGCCCCGGCGCCGCTGCCGACCGCAGCGAGCAGGCCGCGGCCGAGGTGCAGCGGCTGGCCACTGAGGAAGGCCTGGACATCCTGGGCTGGCGGGACGTGCCCTACGACCCGGAGCACTGCGGGCAGGGCTCCCTGGACATGCTGCCCACGCTGCGCCAGCTGTTCGTCACCGCGCCCGGGGAAAGCGGCATCATCCTGGACCGCCGGGCCTTCTGCCTGCGCAAACGGGCCGAGCACGAGGCCGGCTGCTACTTCGTCACGCTGTCCGCCCGGACCATCGGGTACAAGGGCATGCTGACCGCTCCCCAGCTGGAGCCGTTCTACCCGGACCTGTCCGACCCGCGGTACACCTCCGCGCTGGCCCTGGTCCACTCGCGGTTCTCCACCAACACGTTCCCGTCCTGGCCGCGGGCTCACCCGTACCGGTACATCGCGCACAACGGCGAGATCAACACGGTCCGCGGCAACCGGAACTGGATGCGGGCCCGGGAGGCCATGCTCGACTCCGGGCTGTTCCCGCAGTCCGGGGACGGCCGCGGGATGGCGCGGCTGCTGCCCATCCTGGATGACGGCGGCAGCGACTCGGCCAGCTTCGACGAGTGCCTGGAACTGCTGCACCTGGGCGGCCGCTCGCTGCCGCACGCGATGCTGATGATGATCCCGGAGCCGTGGGAGAACCACGACGGGATGGACCCGGCCCGGCGGGCGTTCTACCGGTTCCACTCCACGCTGATGGAGCCGTGGGACGGGCCGGCCTGCGTGGCGTTCACCGACGGCACGGTGATCGGCGCCGTGCTGGACCGCAACGGGCTGCGGCCGGGCCGCTACTGGGTGACCCGGGACGGCCTGGTGGTGCTGGCCAGCGAGGTCGGCGTGCTGGACATCGACCCGGCCGACGTGGTCCGCAAGGGCCGCCTCCAGCCGGGCCGGGTGTTCCTGGCCGACACTGGCCGCGGCCGGATCGCCGAGGACGCGGATGTCAAGTCCGCACTGGCCAGTGAGCACCCGTACGAGGACTGGCTGCACGCGGGCCTGCTGCACCTGGACGACCTGCCGGACCGGGTGCGGGAACTGCCCGGCACCGAGGAACTGCTCACCCAGCAGCAGCTGTTCGGCTACACGGAGGAGGAACTGCGCGTCCTGCTGGCCCCGATGGGCGCCACCGGCGCCGAGCCGGTCGGCTCGATGGGCACCGACACGCCGGCCGCCGTGCTGTCCAGCCGGCCCCGGCTGCTGTTCGACTACTTCTCCCAGCTGTTCGCGCAGGTCACCAACCCACCGCTGGACGCTATCCGGGAAGAGCTGGTCACCTCGCTGGAGTCCTCGACCGGCCCGGAGGGCAACCTGTTCGAGCCTGGTCCCGCGTCCTGCCGGCAGATCGTGCTGCCCTACCCGGTGATCAGCGATAACGACCTGAACAAGATCATCCACATTAACGATGACGGGGACCTGCCGGGGTTCGCGTCGCACGTGGTGGACGGCCGGTTCCCGGTGGCCGGCGGCGGTGCGGCCCTGCAGCAGCGGCTGGCCGAGATCTGCGCCGAAGTGTCGGCGGCCATCGCCGGCGGCGCCCGCATCCTGGTGCTGTCCGACCGCGGCGGGACCCGGACCGGGGCCGACCGGCGGCTCGCCCCGATCCCGTCGCTGCTGCTCACCGGGGCGGTGCACCATCACCTCATCCGGGAGCGGACACGGACCCGGGCCGGCCTGGTGGTGGAGGCGGGCGACGCCCGCGAGTGCCACCACATCGCGCTGCTGGTTGGCTACGGCGCCGCCGCGGTGAACCCGTACCTGGCCCTGGAGTCAGTGCAGGACATGGTGCGCCGCGGCGTGCTGGGCACGGTCACCGCCAAGAAGGCCGGGGAGAACCTGATCAAGGCGCTGGGCAAGGGCCTGCTGAAGATCATGTCCAAGATGGGCGTGTCCACCGTCGCCTCGTACACCGGCGCGCAGATCTTCGAGGCCATCGGGCTCGGCGACGAGGTCATCGGCAGCTGCTTCACCGGCACCACCTCGCGGCTGGGCGGGGTCGGTTTCGACGTGCTGGCCGCGGAGGCCGCCGCCCGGCACACCAGGGCGGTCCCGCCGCGCGGCGGGCCAGCGCACCGGCGGCTGGAGACCGGCGGCGACTACCAGTGGCGCCGGGAGGGCGAGCCGCACCTGTTCAACCCGGAGACCGTGTTCAAGCTGCAGCACGCCACGCGCAGCCGCCGGTACGAGATCTTCAAGGAGTACACCAGCCTGGTGGACGAGCAGTCCGCCCAGCTGATGACGCTGCGCGGGCTGATGCGCATCCGCGGCGTCGACGAACCCACTGACCCGCGTGGGCTGGGCGCAGCGTCGCTCCCGGCCCGCGCGCCCCAGCCCGCCGCGCGGGCGCCGATCCCAATCGAGGAAGTCGAGCCGGTCGCGGAGATCGTCCGCCGGTTCTCCACCGGCGCGATGTCCTACGGCTCAATCTCGGCCGAGGCGCACGAGACGCTGGCCATCGCGATGAACCGGCTCGGCGCCCGGTCCAACACCGGCGAGGGCGGCGAGGACGCCCGCCGGTTCGTCCCGGACGCGGGTGGCGACCTGCGCCGGTCCGCGGTCAAGCAGGTGGCCAGCGGCCGGTTCGGGGTGACCAGCGAGTACCTGGTCAACGCGAGCGACCTGCAGATCAAGATGGCCCAGGGGGCCAAGCCCGGCGAGGGCGGCCAGCTGCCCGGGCACAAGGTCTACCCGTGGATCGCCCGGACCCGGCACTCCACGCCCGGGGTGGGGCTTATCTCCCCGCCGCCGCATCACGACATCTACTCGATCGAGGACCTGGCCCAGCTGATCCACGACCTGAAGAACGCCAACCCGCAGGCCCGGGTGCACGTCAAGCTGGTCGCCGAGGTCGGGGTGGGCACGGTGGCGGCCGGGGTGTCCAAGGCGCACGCCGACGTGGTGCTCATCTCCGGGCACGACGGCGGCACTGGCGCCGCCCCGCTGACCAGCATCAAGCACGCGGGGGCGCCATGGGAGCTGGGACTGCATCGTGGTGCAGGCCGACGGCCAGCTGAAGACCGGCCGGGACGTGGTCATCGCCGCGCTGCTCGGCGCGGAGGAGTTCGGCTTCGCCACCGCGCCGCTGGTCGTTTCCGGCTGCGTCCTGATGCGCGTCTGCCACCTGGACACCTGCCCGGTCGGGGTGGCCACCCAGAACCCGGAGCTGCGCCGGCGCTTCTCCGGCCAGCCCGAGTTTGTCGTTAACTTCTTCGAGTTCATCGCCGAGGAGGTCCGTGAGTACCTGGCCGCGCTCGGGTTCCGCACCCTGGCCGAGGCGGTGGGCCGGGCCGACCTGCTGGACACCGCCGACGCGACGGCGCACTGGAAGGCCGCCGGGCTGGACGTCAGCCCGCTGCTGCACGTCCCTGACCTGCCGCCCGGCGCTTCCCGGCGGCACACCGTCACCCAGGACCATGGCCTCGACCGGGCCCTGGACAACACCCTGATCCAGCTGGCCGAGGGCGCCCTGCAGGACGCGAAGCCGGTCACCCTGGAGCTTCCCGTTAGGAATGTAAACCGGACCGTCGGCACAATGCTCGGTTACGAGGTGACCCGGCGGTGGGGCGGGGAAGGCCTCCCCGACGACACGATCCTGGTCCGCTTCAGCGGCTCAGCCGGCCAGTCGTTCGGCGCGTTCCTGCCCCGCGGGATCACCCTGCGGCTGGCCGGCGACGCCAACGACTACCTGGGCAAGGGGCTGTCCGGCGGCCGGATCGTGGTGGCGCCGGATGCGGCCGCGCCGTTCGCCGCGGAAACCCAGATCATCGCGGGCAACGTGATCGGCTACGGCGCCACTGGCGGCGAGATGTTCCTGCGCGGCGTGGTCGGCGAGCGGTTCTGCGTGCGCAACTCCGGGGCCACCGCGGTGACCGAGGGCACCGGCGATCACGGCTGCGAGTACATGACCGGGGGAGTGGTGGCCGTGCTCGGCCCGGTCGGCCGCAACTTCGCGGCGGGCATGTCCGGCGGTATCGCCTACCTGCTCGACCCCGACCCGGGGCGGGTGAACACCGACATGGCCGACCTGGAGGAGCTGGACCCGGCCGACGCGGCCCAGCTGCAGGACCTGCTGGCCCGGCATCACGCGGAGACCGGCTCGGCGGTGGCCGCACGGCTGCTGGCCGGCTGGGACGACGCGCTGCCCCGGTTCGGCAAGGTGATGCCGAAGGACTACAAGCGGGTGCTGCACGCCGCCCGGCTGGCCGAACGCGAAGGCCGCGACGTCAACCAGGCCGTGATGGCCGCGGCGCACGGCTGAGGGGGCTGGTTGCGGATGGCTGACCCGAAGGGCTTCTTGACCACGCCGCGGCAGACACCCGCCCGCCGCCCGGTGGACGTGCGGATCCAGGACTGGCGTGAGGTGTACACCGAGTTCCCGCCCGCTGCCTCGCAGCGCCAGGCCGGGCGCTGCATGGACTGCGGGATCCCGTTCTGCCACCAGGGCTGCCCGCTGGGCAACCTGATCCCGGAGTGGAACGACCTGGTCTGGCGGGACGACTGGCGGGCCGCCGCCGAGCGGCTGCACGCCACCAACAACTTCCCGGAGTTCACCGGCCGGCTCTGCCCGGCGCCGTGCGAGAGCGCGTGCGTGCTCGGCATCAACGCCGACCCGGTGACGATCAAGCAGGTCGAGGTGGAAATCATCGACCGGGCCTGGGCCGAGGGCTGGGTCACGCCGCTGCCGCCGTCGGCGGCGGTGCGGGCCGCCGGGCGCCGGGTGGCCGTGGTCGGCTCCGGGCCGTCCGGGCTGGCCGCGGCGCAGCAGCTGACCCGGGCCGGGCACGCGGTCACCGTGTTCGAGCGGGCCGACGCGCCCGGTGGGCTGCTGCGTTACGGCATCCCCGAGTTCAAGATGGAAAAACGGCACCTGGACCGGCGGCTGTGGCAGATGCGGGCCGAAGGCACCGAGTTCCGCTGCGGGGTGACCGCCGGGCAGGACGTGACCGCCGCTGCGCTCCGGGACGAGTTCGACGCGATCGTGCTGTGCGGGGGAGCGACCGTGGCCCGGGGGCTGCCGGTGCCCGGCGCCGGCCTGCCCGGGGTGCACCAGGCCATGGACTACCTGCCGCAGGCCAACCGGGCGGTGACCGCCGCGCTGAACTCCGGTGCCGGGCCGCTGCGGCCGGCGCCGGTGGCCGACCCGCGGATCAGCGCGCGCGGCCGGCATGTGATCATCATCGGTGGCGGCGACACCGGCGCCGACTGCCTGGGCACCGCGCACCGCCAGGGTGCGGCGTCGGTGACACAGCTGGAAATCATGCCCCGGCCTGCTGATTCGCGGCCAGCCAGCCAGCCGTGGCCGACGTACCCGATGATCTACCGGGTGTCCAGCGCGCATGAAGAGGGCGGCGAGCGGGTCTACGCCGTGTCCACCAAGGAGTTCGTGGCCGGCCCGGACGGCCGGGTGCAGGCGCTGCGGCTGGCTGAGGTGGAATTCACCGATGGCCGTTTTGTGGAGATTCCCACCACAGAACGGCTCGTTCGGTGTGATCTCGTCCTGCTGGCCATGGGGTTCGTCGGGGCAGACCGCCCCGGGCTGCTGACTGACCTGGGCGTGGACTTCGACGCCCGGGGCAACGTGGCCCGGGACCCGGCGTTCGCCACGTCGGTGCCCGGCGTATTCGTGGCCGGTGACATGGGGCGGGGCCAGTCGCTGATCGTGTGGGCCATCGCCGAGGGGCGGTCCGCGGCCGCGGCCGTGGATGAGTACCTGGCCGGACCCAGTGTCCTGCCCGCCCCCATAACTCCGACGACCCGGTCGATGACCTGACCTCACCCGGCCCGGACTCACCCACCGCCCCTCCCCGACTGACCCACCAGCCGCCGGCCGACCCCGGACTACCCACCGGTCCACCCCGGACTGACCCACCGGCCACCGGCCCACCCCGGACTACCCACCGGCCCACCCCGGACTGACCCACCGGCCACCGGCCCCACCCGGACTGACCCACCGGCCCACCCCGGACTGACCCACCGGCCACCGGCCCACCCGGACTGACCCACCGGCCCACCCCGGACTGACCCACCGGCCACCGGCCCACCCG
>Ga0335078_10005224_pt1 | contig 19188 bp, 16 predicted proteins | sample Lox_Sample_32_FD_206711 | JGI IMG/M metagenome (GOLD analysis project Ga0335078, IMG submission 206711) | Soil microbial communities from Loxahatchee National Wildlife Refuge, Florida, United States - Lox_Sample_3.2 | ecosystem: Environmental > Terrestrial > Soil > Wetlands | place: USA... | reverse complement strand
GTAGGATCCGCTTTCCAGAGCATAGGCCTGACCTCGGAACCTGAGTTTGGTCTTGTTTTTCGTCCCGTTGAGAGCCTTCCTACTGTACCACCGTCCCGAAGGACTGTGGGCCGCTGCTGAACCACTTTTCCAAGCAACGCATTTTTTGGTGTCTTGAAGGTCGAGTGCGGACTCCTGGGAATCCGGCGAAAACAGGTGAAACCAGCGAAGAATGACGACAATCGTCTAAACGAAAGCCGGTATTAGCCGCCCCATTCGGCGCCCATGTTGTCGTCTGTAATCACGCGTAGTCCCTGCAGGCGTCGCCGCAGCTCGTCATTTTGTTCGATTGAGAACACCTGCTTTCCGGTTGGGTCGTCGGGAATGCGCAGAACCCGTTCCAACGCGTCACGCTGCGCGGGATCGCTCGGGTCTACCAAGGGCTTTCCGTCGATGGAGGAGCTCAGCAGCACTGCCCTCCACCGCTCGCGATCAAACGTCAGCGGAGAATCGCTGACTACCAGCGCGTTTTCCACGCGCATGGCATAAGAGAATACGGCGATCCCGGTGGCAACGACTTCCTTGGACCCGGTCGTATTGTAGAGAAACAGACCACCAGGGTTGAGATGCTGACGAATGATCCGGAGAAAGTCCTCCGACAGCAGATTTGCGCTGTGATCACGCCAATAAAACGTGCTGTTCATCACGATGGCATCGAATCGTGCGTCCCGATTGCGCAGCAGCCAGCGGCGCCCGTCGTCAATGGTGATATGCATGCGGGGATTGCTGAGGATGCTGGCCACCTCCACATGCCGGGGAATCAGCTGCAGATAGGCGGGGTTGATCTCGACCACGGTCAACTTCTCTACCCCGGGATCCGCGACGATGGCTTGCGCCCACGAACCCGATCCCAGGCCGATCATAAGCACCTGCATGGGAGAAGGATGCAGGGCGCCGATGGCGTAGGCTCGGAGTACCATATTTTCATCCCGTAGCAGGTCGACGTTATAGCGCCCGTCATAAACGCCGCCGCCAAAGACAGTTCCGTTTGACGTTTCACCGACGGCGCCACTGCGCGTTTCCGCCACCCGGACGAAGTGAAGTTTCGGGTACTCGCCCTTGAAGAGCAACCGGTCGTAGATGGTCGCGAACACAGGGCGGCTGAATGTGATGCACAAGGCTGTGGCTGCCATGCTCAGAGCAAACGCGCGGCTCAACTGCAGCCGGGGAACCCCACCTGCGGCGAGGACGCTGACGGCGAATAGAGTACCCAGGAGCAGCAGCATCGAGGAAATTTGCCCCAGGGAGAAATAGTTCATCAGAATAAAACCAATCGTGAAGCTGCCCAGGGTTGAGCCGGCGATGTTGGCGGCATACAGGTAGCTGAGCGCGGAGCCGGCCTTATCGTCGCCGTGAATGGAAACGTGTGAGACCAGAGGAAATGTCGCGCCAAACAGGAGGGCACCAAGGCTGATCATGGGGAAGAACAGGAAATAGGAAAGAAAGACTTCACCGCCGATCAGAAAGCCGGAGCTAAATCGCAGCACATAGGCAAAAAGCGGGCCAATCACGAAACTGACAACCGAAGATGCCAAGAGAATCCACCCCAGCAGCCTGACTCCATTCTGCTTCTCACGCCGGGAGTAGCGTTCCACCCAGCGTGACCCGAAAGCGATCCCAATCAAGTAGCTGCCCAGCAGGAATGCGAATGCCGGCGCAATCCCCCCAGAGGCAAAAGCCAGAATGCGGTACCAGATGATCTCGTAGGAAAGTGCGAGGAAACCTGCAAAAGCCGCGCAGGCGACGGCCAGCGCAAAAGGCAAAGCAACGAAGGCGCGGGGGCCACGTTTGGTCTCGGCTGCTTCTTCGTCGGCAGCAGATTGATGTGAGACCGACTTAGGAGAAAGAAAACCGTAAGCCAGCACCGCAGTTCCAACCAGAGCGTTGACGGCCGCCGCCACTCGTACCGATCCCGACTGCCCGCAAACCCTCATCAACACGCTGCCGGCAACGAAGCAAGCTACGGCGGAGCCAAGCGTGTTCACAAAGTACAAGCCTCCTACCGCAAGGCCCACATTCCGAGTAGTGCGAACCACATGTTCCACCAGCAAAGGCAAGGTCGCTCCCATGAGCACCGTCGGAATGACTACCAGGCTGAAGCTGAGCAAGGCGGTGCGCAACGGCGGCGAACCGGCAGTGTACTCAGCTACGCCGTGAAAAATGCGCAGCGAGACCAGCCCGAAAGCCGCAGTGCCCAATTCTGCCAGGGCAAAGATTTTAAGCAGCGGGGCGTTACCTTTCTTTGAAATAGCGCCACCGGCCAGACTTCCCAGCCCGAGTCCCAGCATAAAAGCGCTGACCACGATAGTGACGGATTCGATGTTTACGCCGTAAATGGCGAAAAGGGCTCGCTGCCACACGATCTGGTAAATGAGAGCAGGAAATCCCGAACAAAAAAAGAGAATTGAAACCCATGGAATTGGTTCTTTTTGCCGGCGGAGGCAGGATAGCATCAGCAACGGCACGAGAATCAGCAGCCCCACCCAGAGGCCCGATGAGATGTCCATTCAGCGACTCCGCCTTGAAAAACGCCCTTCTCTTGATACCATGCAACCCTCCGAGCGCGGCAGTAACTGCTGGTGTTTCACGAAAACCCAAAGTACAGTGCTCGGCGGTAATGGCGCATCAGAACTGGCAAAACGGGACTCATTTGGGTCGTGAATCGGTCTGCCTCCCAAGCGATGCGGGACAAAGCAAACGGACCCATTACCCACGATCGAAGCAATGGCGACCTTCGCTCGCCCGGACGCCGACTTTCCGACCTAAGTGAGTTAAGAAGTAGCCCTGCTCGACATGGCATAATCGAAGCATGAAGGCGCAAGCCGAATCCGTCGCCACGACCCTGCCCGCCCGCTACTACACGGACCCGGACTTTTTTCGCGACGAATTGGAGCGCTTCTTCTGCCAGATGTGGGTGTGCGCCGGGCGGGAGCAGCAGATTGCCGAGCCGGGAGACTATTTTCTGCGCGAGTTCGCCGGAGAGAGCATCATCATCAGCCGCGACAACAATCGCCAGGTGCGGGCATTTTTCAATGTCTGCCGGCATCGCGGGACACGCCTGTGTCCGGCAGAGGAAGGGCGCTTTGCAGGCCGCATCCAGTGTGGCTATCACGGTTGGACCTATGGCCTGGATGGACACCTGATCGGCGCGCCGCACATGCAGGAGAGCTTCTGCCGTGAGGATTATCCCTTGAATTCGATTGCCGCCGAAATCTGGGACGGTCACATTTTCGTCAATTTGAGCCCGCAGCCGGCTCCGCTGGCAAAGCAGCTTGCGGACCTTCCGCAGAAGTTCGCTCACTGGCAAATGGCTGACCTGCGCCTTTACCAGCGCAAACTGTATACGGTGAAGGCCAACTGGAAGCTCATTGTCCTGAACTACAACGAGTGCCTGCACTGCCCAATTCTGCATCCCGCGCTGAGTTCGATCACCGATTACCTGTCGGGAGAAAACGACTTGCCCAACCGCTCTTATATCGGCGGGTCCATGGAATTCCAGGGCGGCGCCCAGACAATGAGCCGTGACGGCCAACTGCGGCGCGATTACCTTCCCGCCCTGACCGGGGAAGAACGCAGCCGGGTGTACTACTATGCGGTGTTTCCCAACCTGTTCCTGAGCCTGCATCCGGACTACGTGATGACGCATACGCTGTGGCCGCGGGCGGTCGATCGCACCGACATCATCTGCGAATGGCACTTTCATCCCGCGGAGATGGCGAAGCCCGGTTTCGAGGGGGATGACGCGGTCGAGTTCTGGGATATGACCAACCGCGAAGATTGGGGCATTTCCGAGCTCTCGCATGCGGGGATCAGTTCGCGGGCCTATCGGCCAGGGCCCTATTCTCGCTGCGAAGGCTTGCCCCGCGCTTTCGATCAGATTGTCCTCGAGAGCGAGCGACGGGGGATGCTCGAGCGATAGCTGAACAGTCCACGAAATGCATAGATTCTTCGTCGGGAATCGTTAGCGGAGCGACCGATCCCGCTTCCTCAGGGATGACCCATCGAGGAAGGATGGTCATCGGGTCCCGGAACCAAAGTAACCTCGCCGCACGGTTCCTTCGCCGGTAGCATGGGTTCAGGCATCCGTCCTGTGCGCAAGGAGGACTTCCCATGCAATCGAGCTTGAAGCGGGCCGCATTCTTCTCCGTTCTCCTGATGGCCCCGACCGCCTTCGGCCAGTCGCTCGGGGACGTGGCGCGCGAGCAGCGGCAGAAGCAGCAGGCGAAGACCTCGCCAAGCGCAAGCAAAGTGATCACGAATGAAGACCTGGGTGAGCCGCCGGATGGTACGCCGCAGGAGTCCAGCCAGGAAGGCAAGTCGAACGATACGCATACAAAGCCGCTGGGTTCGCGAAGCGCGGACCAGTGGAAGGCGCAGATTGAGGCGCAGAAGCGAGCCATCGCGAATCTGCAGAAGCAGATCGATCAGGTGAACGCCTCCGTTCACTTTGCGCGGGCCAGCGCCACCTGGCGCGAGGTACAGCACAACGAGCGGCAGGAGCAGAAGCTCGACGAAGTGCAGAAGATGCAGGACCAGCTCGCCGAGCAGCAGAAAAAGCTCGAGGAGATGCAGGAGTCGGCCCGGCGGGAAGGCTTCGGCAGCTCGGTGTACGATCCCAACTAGTCTCTACTCGGGATCGATCGCGCGGTCCAGATAAATCCACAGCACGCGCGACAATAAAGTGATCGGCGGCGCGAGAGGCAGAAACAGAAGTGTCCCCCATAGTGTCGACTTCGCAATCGGCCAGTGCAGGCCCAGCCACAAAGCAAACGCAAACAGAGCGATGACAATCAGGGCGACGGCATAGCTGATGTACATGGCTCCGAGAAAGTATCCCGGCTCCCGTTCGAACTTCAGCTCACAAACCGGGCAGTGATCATGCATGGAAGGAAATCCGGCAAATACAGACCTGCGGAAGATTCGGCCCCGGCGGCAGCGCGGGCACTGTTGATGGAATATCGCCGAAGCTGTCGAAAGCCTGGGCGCAACCATAAGGGTTATTTCTTGCGCGGAGGTTGCGAAGGCACCACCATCGGACGCCTGACTGGAACGATGGCTCCGCGGGATGGATCGGCTGCGGCGGTGGCTCGCGAGAGAACTTCCTCCTGAATGTACTTCACAAAATCCTGAATCTGCCGCTGCATCTCCTCCATGCGCTCCCGCATTTGCAGGATGATGGCGATTCCGCTGATGTTCACTCCCAAATCACGCGCCAGCGAAAGAATGAACTCCAGCCGCTGCAGATCCTCATCGGTGTAGAGGCGGGTATTCCCTTCCGTACGCGACGGTTTCAGCAGACCTTCCCGCTCATATAAGCGCAGGGTCTGAGGATGGATCTCGTACATCTCGGCGACGGACGAGATCATGTACGCACCCTTGGATTTCCGTTTGGTCATCGCTGAAATAGTAGCTTAAACACAAGCCGAGGTCACGGAGCGCTGCTCCCGGTTGCCGGCGAGCGCTGCTACTTTCCGAGGAAGTCCTCGATGGCGCGCACGAAGGCCTCCGGCTCTTCATAAAACGGAAGATGACCACTATGCTCAAACACCACGAAACGCGACCCGGGGATCTCCTGGTGAACGCGGTATGCAATGACGGGCGCGACGTTCATATCGAAGCGGCCGGTTGCGACCAGGGTCGGGAAATGGAACTTGCGAATCTCGGGGTTCAGGTCAAAGCGATCAAGATCGGCGTTCACCATGCGATTCACGTCTTTGTTGTAGGCACCCGAGCGCATCTGCGATACCCAGGGATCGCGCTTCTCCGCGGAGTAGAACAACATGCCCAGGTACTCACGGGTTGATGCGTCGGAGGCCGCCTTGTCTCCCATCTCGTCCGCGAAACTGAAACTGTCGCGCCGTTCCATCATCTCCGGGAAGACCTCGCTGAAGAGGACCTTGGTGTCGCTCCATTTGGGAGCCGCCGAATCGACGATCATCATGCGGCTGACATGTTCGGGATGCCGCGCCCCATACGCCATGGCCAGATAACCGCCCCAGGAATGGCCGAGGATGTCCACTTTTTCCAGCCCGAGATGGGCGCGCAGGGCGTCCAGGTCGTCGATCTGGTCGGCGAGGGTGCAGGATTGGCCCGGTTTGAGCGGGGAGGACCGTCCGTTGCCGCGCTGGTCGTAGAAAACAACGCGGTGAGTCTTCGCCAACATGTCCCAGGCGGGAGTTCCAATCAGGAGGTAAGTGTGATCGAATCCCGGCCCGCCGTTGACCACGATCAACGGCGATCCACTGCCGGAGATCTCATAGTAGAGATTTCCGCTGGGGCCGTCGAAGGTTTGGCCATCGGGCGGCGCGGCAAAGGCCGACCACACGCCGATCAAGACCAAGACTAAGGCAGCCCACAGTGGAACAAGGCTTCGTGTTCTTGACATGACGTCCCCCGGGCGAGAGCCGCCCTGCGGGTATTAAAGCACAAGCGATGGATCACACGAGGTCTTACAGCTGGTTTCTTAATCAGTGAATCGCGGGTTTTGTTGGATCGGGGCCCAGCCCTTCGGTTTGAGGGTGTGGTTGAGGAAATACGCCACCACGCCGCCGGCAATTAGCAATATGCCGAAGGCAAACGAACTCATGCCCAGCACCTGCTCGGTCTGACTGCGAACCACCGAGAAACCCAGCAACAAGGTGGGCGTCACACCGACCGCAATGGCGCCAAACATCCCTCCCGGGACCCGGAATTCGCGCCGCAGTTGCGGTTCACGAATCCGCAACACGACCAGGGCGACGAACTCGAGGAAGAGGCTGCTTCCATAGAGAAGGATGTCGATCGTGACCAGGCGCTCGAAGCCCAGGCCCAGGCACATCGCCCAGCCGATGGCGCAAACCACGATGGCCACCCACGGGGCGCGATACCGGTTCAGCCTGCCGAACACACTGGGCAACATTCCGTCCTGCGCCATGGCGAGAGGCAGGCGGGAGTAGCTCATTACCAGAGCGTTGAACATACCGAAGGCGCTGATCATGCCGCCGATTACCAGGCCGACGCGCAGAAGCGGGCCGCCCAACAGACCAGCAATGTCAGCCCAGGAACCGGTCTCCCACGCGGAGACGGGAAGTTTGGTCATCCACACGGCGGCCACGGGAATCACGTAGCTCAACCCAACGATCGCCACCGCCGCCAGCATGGCACGGGGATAAGTACGCTGCGGGCGCTCGACTTCGGTAGCGATGGTCGAGGCATTGTCCCAGCCCATGTAGTTCCACATGGCGATGAGCAGTCCGCCGATCATGTCCACCTTGGAGCTCGTCGGAGTCATCACCGCGTGCATCAGCGCTCCGTACTTGAAAGGAGCCAGCAACACCATGAGCACGAAGGGTGCGGAAAGGGCGAAGAACAGCCAAAGCGAAGTCGTCGAAACTACTCGAACCCCGGCGACGTTGAGCAACACACAGGCCGCGACCACGACCAGGCCTACGATCACACCACGGTGCCCTTCGGAGAACCAGGGGAACATACGGGTGAGATACACCACAAATAAGGTGGGATAAATCGCCATGTCGAAGATCGACGCCACCAGAGAAAGCCACGCCTCCTGGAAACCCCAGAAATTCCCCATGGCGCGGCGCACCCAGGCGTAATAGCCGCCTTCGTGGGGCAGAGCGCTCGAGAGCTCGCCGATCATGAATGCGGTGGGCAGGCTCCAAAGAATCGGGGTGAGGATGAGGATCAGAATCGCGCGGCCGTAGCCTGCGCCATGCACGATGTCTTCGGTGCCGTAGGTACCGCCAGAGACCATAAAGAAGGTAGCAGCGACCAGCGGCCAAAGGGTAAGTCGAACGGAACTGTTCCTGCGGGTAAAGGAGAGGCGGGGTTGAATTGGTTGACGAGGTGCGCTAGCTGTTGCCAATTTCGATGGCTTCCTCCTCCGGGCGACTCACTCTCAGCCACCTCGTCTCCCTTGGTGTCGGCACATGCCGCGAGGCTCCCGGTGGGTGCGATTTCCGGGCATTTCGGCGGAGTTAGTTCGCACGTATGAGATTACGGCAAATTTCCACAGATGCAACATTTATTTTGAAAATTTTTGTAAGTCGGGCGGCGTGGTACGGAGGTAACGCGTCGTCAGAGCGGCGAGCAAGGTTTCATCGCTGCGCCTGGCGAGTTTTGATATAAGTGGGGACACTTGACGACCGTTTCTCTCAGGAGGCTTCGATGAAAAGAACGATGACCGATGCTTTCCTGCTTTGTTGTGTTGCTGCGCTGTGGGCGCAGTCGGGAAGTCCGAGAAATGCTTTCACCCCGGAGCAGATACAGTGGGGCGCGCCGCCAGCATTCATCGCTCCAGGCGCACAGGTGGCCGTTCTCGAAGGCGACCCTGCCGCCAACACCGGCGACTTTACCATCAGGGCAAAGCTGCCGGACGGATACAGGTTCGCGCCGCATTGGCATCCCAAGCGCGAAAACGTGACCGTGATTTCGGGTACTTTCAAAGTAGGCATGGGGGATAAGTTTGACGAGGGCAAGCTGATGAGCTTTCCAGCCGGCAGCTTCGCCTACTTGAATCCGGACATGCATCACTACGCAAAGGCTTCCGGGGAGACGATTGTGCAGGTTCACGGCATGTCGCCGCTGCAGTTCAATTACATCAATGCGGCGGATGACCCGCGAAACGTCGGAGTGCCGAACCAGCCGTGAGCCACGAAGATGGCGCCATCGCCCACCATTCCAGGCCCTTGTCATCCTGAGCACAGCGAAGGATCTGTGCATTTGGTGCCACAGGAACTGCATGGATTCTTCGCTTCGCTCAGAATGACAGACCGGGCATTGGTTGGCACCGCAGTGAGGAGAGCAGGGACGGGTGGTCAGAGATTCTTGAAAAGCTCGGCCCTGGGGTCTTCGGGGTTGAGTTTGGCCAGTTCGCGCAACAGTTCTTTGGTCTTCTCGTCGCGGGGCATAGGGACGGTGACCTTGATCTCGACAATCTCGTCCCCGCGGACGCCATCTTTGGTGGTCGAGGGCACGCCTTTCTCGCGCAGGCGAAGCTTTTGGCCAGATTGGGTTCCCGGAGGAATCTTCAGGATCGTCCGGCCATCGATGGTTGGGACCTCTACTTTGGCTCCCAAGGCCGCCTCCGGCGCAGTCACGGGAACCGTGAGATGGATGTCATCGCCTTCGCGATGGAAGATGGGGTGGTCTTCGGTACGAATAATCACATAGAGGTCGCCCACCGGTCCTCCGCGTAGCCCAGCATTGCCCTTGCCGGCAATCCGGATGCGCTGCCCGTCGCGGGTTCCCGGCTTGATCCGGACCTCGAGCGGCTCGGTGCGCTCGACGGTTCCTTCTCCATGGCAAACCGGGCAGGTAGAGAGGTTCTTGCCGGTACCGTGGCAGCGCGGGCAGGTGACATTGAACTTCATGCGTCCGCCGGTCTGCGAGATTTGCCCGGTGCCACCGCACTCCGGACATTTGCCGGGAGATTCCACATAACCCTGCCCGTGGCAGTTACCGCAAACGTCGCGACGAGCGATGTTCAACCGCATGACCCCGCCGCGAATGGCCGTCCAGAAAGGAACGTTGACCTGATATTCGAGGTCTGAGCCAGGGACGGGCCCAGTCTCGGGGCTCGCGCTGCGCGCGCCGCCCCCGAACATATTGGAGAAGATATCGCGGAAGCCGCCGGCATCAGAACTGGACGATGCTTTGCGCCCACGTCCACCCTCGAACAAGTCGGAGAAATCGAAGCCGCCGAAATCGAAGTGGACGCCCTGGCCACCGGGCTGCCCGCCAGAAACACCGCCGGGAAAGCCGCTGGCTGGACCTGTTGTGCCGCCGCGCGCGTAAGCCTCTGCGGCGGCCGGATCGATATTGTCCGAGTAGAAGCCCAGCTGGTCGTAGATCTTGCGCTTCTTGGGGTCGCTCAGGACGTCGTTGGCTTCCGACAGAGCTTTGAATTTCTCTTCGGCCGTCTTGTCGCCGGGGTTGACGTCAGGATGGTACTTGCGGGCGAGCTTGCGGAAGGCCTTGCGAATATCCTCGGCGGAAGCAGACTTCTTCACCCCGAGAATTTCGTAATAGTCTTTCTTGGTGGTAGTGGCCATGAAGTTTTACTGCATTGTCATCCTGAGCGAAGTTGATCGTTCGCTTGGCGAACGATCAACACAGTCGAAGGACCCCGATGATGCCTATTGCCATAAATGCCGCATCAGGGAATTCTCCCCCTGACGCCGTCGTGAGAACTCCCTGCAGAGTCCGCTCTTACTCCCGGCCGGCATGGGGTCCTTCGACTCCGCATCAGCCTCGCTTCGCGAGACAGTCACTCCGCTCAGGATGACATTACTTAGCTTGAATCGATTCTCCCGGAAACGCCATCTTCGCTCCCCACTTTTCGGCCAGGTCCGCCCAGCGCGGGTTCATTGCTTTAATGAGCGCGAGCTTTTTCTCCCGCCTCCAGCCTTTTAATTGCTTCTCCCGGTCAATTGACTTGCCGACGTCGTCGAAAGCTTCGTAGTAAACCAGCCGATTGCAACCATGCTTGCTGGCAAACCCCTCGAACTCTCCACTTTTGTGCTCCCGCATGCGGCGTTCGATGTTGTTGCACATGCCGATGTAGAGCGTCCCAGTACGGCTGGCCAGAATATAAACGTAGAACGTACGCTCCACTTTTCATTCCCCAGGTCATCCTGAGCGAAGCTCGTGGTCCGCGCAAGCGAACCACGAACGCAGTCGAAGGACCCCGATTATGCCTATTGCCATAAATGCCGCATCAGGGAATTCTCTTTCTGGCGCCGTCGTGAGAATTCCATTTGGAGCCGGTTGTCACTGCACTCAAACATGCGGTCCTTCGACTGCGCATCAGCCCCGCTTCGCGAAGCTGATGCTCCGCTCAGGATGACACCGGTCTGGCACTGGGAGCGTTTCTCAGCTCCCACTTCACCGCATCCACGTACACCGGAAGGCGTTCCACTCCTGTCGCCGTCGGCGAGAACACGTACCAACGCTGCTCGTCGGGTACAAATGTCAGAAAATAGTCTTGTTCTTTAATCCTGAACTGCACTTTGATTCTCCCTTGGTTGAAAATCCGGCCACGGATTGCCGCGGGCAGTGTTCGTCTGCCTTTTCGCGGGAATCCGTGGCCAAGCCACTGCCGAGCTACGCTCGGCCTGGGCGGGCGAGACGCCCGCCCCCACACGTGCTTATTTCTTGTCTTCGACGTCGACGTACTCGGCGTCGATGACGCCTTCGTCTTTCTTCTCGTGGCCGTCGCCGCCCGGGGCCGGGCCTGCACCCGGCGTCGGACCCGAGCCCGGACCTGGCTGAGCCGCCTTGTACATCTGTTCGGCCAGCTTGTGCGAGGCCTTGGTCAGGTTCTCGCGGGCGTGATCCATCTGTGCCTTGTCGTTCGACTCAATCGCCTTCTTCGCGTCGGCCAACGCGTTCTCGACGTCGCCACGGTCCGAACCGGAGATCTTATCGCCCGATTCCTTCAGCATCTTCTCGATCTGATAAACCATCGAGTCGAGCTGGTTCTTGGCTTCGATCGACTCACGCTGGGCTTTGTCTTCGGCCGAGTGCGCATCGGCTTCCTTCGCCATGCGCTCGACTTCCTCCTTGCTCAGGCCGGAAGAGGACGTAATCGTGATCTTCTGGTCCTTGCCCGTAGCCGTATCTTTTGCGGTCACGTTGAGGATGCCGTTGGCATCGATATCGAAGGTCACCTCGATCTGCGGCACGCCACGCGGAGCCGGCGGAATTCCGGTCAGGTGGAACTTGCCGAGAGTGCGGTTCTGCGCCGCCATCGGCCGCTCGCCCTGCAACACGTGAACTTCGACCGAAGTCTGGCTGTCGGCCGCGGTCGAGAACGTTTCCGTCTTTTTGGTCGGAATCGTCGTGTTGCGCGGGATCATCGGCGTCGCCACGCCGCCCAGGGTTTCAATCGCCAGCGTCAGCGGAGTCACATCGAGCAGGAGAAGGTCTTTCACTTCGCCCTTGAGCACGCCGCCCTGGATGGCTGCACCGACTGCGACCACTTCATCCGGGTTGACGCCCTTGTGGCCTTCCTTGCCGAACAACTCTTTCACCAGCCCCTGGATGCGCGGCATGCGCGTCTGCCCGCCGACCAGCACCACTTCGTTGATCTTGCTGGCGTCGACGCCCGCATCCTTCATGCACTGTTTGCACGGCCCGACCGACTTCTGGATGATGTCTTCCACCATCGACTCGAGCTTGGCCCGGGTCAGCTTTTTGACCAGGTGCTTGGGGCCGCTGGCATCCGCCGTGATAAAGGGCAGATTGATCTCGGTCTCCATCGTGGTCGAGAGCTCGATCTTGGCGCGCTCGGCTGCATCACGCAGACGCTGCAGCGCCATCTCGTTGCCCTTGCCACGCAGGTCGAGACCTTCATCCTTCTTGAATTCGTCGATCAGCCAATCGACCAACCGCTGATCGATGTTGTCCCCGCCCAGGTGGGTGTCACCATTGGTGGCCTTCACTTCGATCACGCCTTCGCCGACTTCCAGGATCGAAATATCGAACGTTCCGCCGCCGAAGTCGTACACGGCGATGGTTTCGTCTTTACCCTTGTCGAGGCCGTAAGCTAGCGCTGCGGCCGTGGGCTCGTTGATGATGCGCTTTACATCGAGTCCGGCAATCTTGCCGGCGTCTTTGGTCGCCTGCCGCTGCGCGTCATTGAAATAGGCCGGAACGGTGATGACCGCCTCGTTGACCTTCTCGCCGAGGTAGTCTTCCGCGGCTTTCTTCAGCTTCTGCAGAATCAGAGCCGAAATCTCGGGCGGGGTGTATTCCTTGCCCTGGGCCACGACGGCCACATGGTCGCCCTGGCGCACAACCTTGTACGGGACCATCTTCATTTCTTCGCTGACCTCGTCGTAGCGCCGTCCCATAAAGCGCTTGATCGAGTAAACCGTGTTCTCGGGGTTGGTGATGGCTTGCCGCTTGGCAACCTGGCCAACCAGTCGTTCTCCGTTCTTGGTAAAGCCGACGACCGAAGGGGTGGTCCGCCCTCCTTCTTCATTGGGGATAACCTTGGGCTCCCCGCCCTCCATGACAGCGACACAGGAGTTGGTGGTGCCCAGGTCGATTCCGATAATCTTGGCCATAACTGGCTCCTCTCTTCTTATAAGTGCTTTGTAATCAATCTTGTTTTGAGTGCGCCCTGCACTATGCTAGGACCTGAGTGAATTACTGTCAAGCTTTAGATGCTTGAAGGCGGGGGCAGGTTGCGGGACTCTATTCTTCGTCGAATTACGGGGAATGGCCCACTTCTCATACCGAGGTGATTAAGTTCGAGGGCGCAAGGCGATCAGCGGGATCTGTCGCACCAGTCTGCGCCGATCCCCATCGCCACCTCTGTATTGCCACCCAGCCAACCAACTGAAACCCCGGCGGACGATCGGCGCGATAAAACGGTTGCGATACTCGTAGTCTTTGATGACCTTGACGGCTTCTTGTTCACCAAGAAATCGATATTTGGCGGCAAAGTGGCGTGGGCCAACCGTCACCTCTACTTCGTCGGGCTTTGCCTCGATATTGCGGACCCAGTCCGACCCTGGGCCGAAGCCATTCGCTACCACTACCTCGGGGCCATCCTCGCGGTACTCGACAACCTCAAGCAGAGTTTCTCGCCGACGTCCGGTGCGCCGTCCAATATGCGTCAACAACAAAACACGTTTCCCGAACAACCGTCCCAGCCCTAAATGAAAAAGCGGCAGCGGAGCCCGGAAAATCCATGACAGCAATCCCTTCTTCTTGAGCTTAGCCATCGGTTGCAGATCCAGGTTAAGAGATGCCGGCTTCAGCGGTAGCGTGGTCTCCGCCTTCTCTGATTTCTCTGTTACGTCACTTCGAGCGAAACGAAGGATACCGTTCACATGCGTTCACACGGTGGAGGTCCATAGATCCTTCGTTGCTGTCCTTCGCGTGCGAAGGACAGCTCCCTCAGGATGACGACGGAGGCTTGGATATGACTACTTTGGCGGCGGCGGAAAAACGTCGATCGCGAACGGCACTTGCCCGGCACCGGCTGTGGCTGTTCCCAGGATTTGCAGGGCGCCGTCGAAACCCGCGGTCGAGGGCTGGAAACTGGCCAGGCCATTGGCGTCGGATGTCGCTGAGACTTGCGTGGAGCCCAACACGACGGGAGCGGGAGTGGGATTGATGGTGGTATCGCCGCCTGTGGCACTACGAGAGGAGTTGCCCGAGCGCTCAACCAAAGATTGAAAAACCACATTGGCCCCAGCCACCGGGTTGGGCGGAGTCGACAGGTCAGCGACGCGAACCACGACCGGCTGCAGATCTTGGCCGACGGTTGCGACCTGCGCCGTCCCGGCTACGGCCTGCAGTTGCAACCCTGAACTCGGAACCGCTGTGCCATAGAAGCTCACACAGGGGGAGTTGTTCGGGGCAACGCAGGCGCTTACCTGAACGTCGCCGGCAATGGCGGTGAGGGAGAGGATGGTGCTGGCGTCGCCGCTCGAGTTCGCTGTCGCAGTCGCCGGATTCACCCCCGCTGAACCCTTTATCACCTGAAAATTAACGCTGCTGCCGGCCTGTGGCTTCTCATTCGAGAGCACTCGCGCCGTCAATGTCATACTCGCGCTTGCTCCCTGCAAGATGTGGGCTAACTGCGGGTTCAGTGCAAGGTCTAAGGGCGATGATGTGCCTACGATCGTGGTCTGTACCTGACTGGGAGTCGGGTAGGACGCCGGCGCCAGCTGGGCCGTAACCGTGGTTGCGCCGGTTGCTAACGGCGTGACGAAGGTGGATGCCAGCCCGGACAGATCGCTGAAGACGGTGCAACTGCCGCCGCCGGAACACGCAGAGAGGGCCGCAGTCGGGCTGGCAGTGAAGAAGACGCTGGCTCCGGACACAGGGGTGACGCGATCCTCTGCTACAACCTGCACCCGAACAGGATTCGGCGCCTGCCCGCCGATCGGGGTCCCTGGGTTGGTGGTTGGAATCAGCACAATGGTGTCATCGGGACCGGCGCCGTAAGTGAGAGCGGCAGTCAGGACAGAAGTCGCAGAGGTACGTGGATCTTCCAGAGTGACGGTCTGTACCCCGTCTTTCTTAGCCGGTGCCACAACGGTGATCTGATCGGCAGAAACTGCCAACGGGAGGACGTTCCCGTTGCCGATGAATACGCGGGTATCCGAGTGAAAGCCCACGCCGGCGATAGTTACGGGTCCTCCGGCTGCGCTGGCACGAGCTGGGGCCAAGTGGTCGCCATAGAGGATTCGCGCATGATAGAGATAATCTGGACGCCCGTCTCCGCGCATGTCTGCGATGCCGACCCGGTAGGCGCTGGTCTGCGAGAACTGTGCATTCAGAATGGTCATACCGGGAAAGGCACTGTTGAATGCGGAGGGAGTATTCGCGGGGGCGGGAAAGGTCCCTGGGTCGGAAAGTGCCCACACTCCGATCACAGGCTGAGCCTTGCTCTCGGTCGCATTTTCGGATTCATCCAAGGCCGTTACCAGGAGGGCTGCGGTGCGATTGGCCTGCGCATTGAACCAGAAGTAATCGACATCGCCGTGCGGGCTGAGGGAGCCAACCCAGTCGCCGGCCAGCGGAAACGGGGCCGGCAGCGCGTAGCTGGTAACCGTGAACGGATCGGACTGCTGCGGGGAACTGCCCTGCATCAGGATGTCCTGTTCTGTGTCGCCTCCCAGGTTGACACTCACGATAATCGGCGACGTCGAACCCGAGGGTTGCACCTGCGAGGGTGCATAGGGGCGGAGGGTGGTGGACCACAAGGGATCAATAGGCTCGACGGAAAGCTGATACTGTGCCGTGGTGTTGCCGTTGGGTAGTTGCAAACCGCCGAGGTCAAAGAATCCTTCCACGGCCAGGTCGCTCGAGCCGAAGCGATTATAGGGCTGACCGCTACTGTCGCTGAATCCGGTAGCTGGATTTCCGGTGTTGCCGCAAAAAAGAAACCCGGAAACCAAGGCTGCTGCGAAGGCCCGCGACGGCAGGCCGGTGCCGGGGTCAATCCAGCGCGCCACCACATTTACTCCCTGCATGCCCTGGCCCGCCTGCCCGTTGCGACCGGTAAAGAAAACGCTGCCGTGGATGCGAGCCGTTGTCGTCGAGAGAATCGCCTTACCGGGGAGATTTCCCAGATTTTGGGCCGTCACTGGATAGAGGCGTGAAAGCGCGGCCTGATCGTCCATCTTGGGGATGGCAGGATTGGGATAACAGAGGCTGATGGGAACGCAATTGAGCGGATCGCTGGCATGCATAACAGGAAAGCCGGTGTAATCGTCGGATGTGGCCGGGGGCTGGTGAGTGAGGACATTATCGTTTACCTGCGACCAATCAAGCCCAAGCACGCGACCGAGCGTCCGTACCAGCCGGTACTCAAGATCATTCAACTGGGAAGAGGCCTGGGCGCAGTTTCCATTCAGAACAACCAGGGCGTGGAGGAACGTGGCGTTGGTTCCAAAGTTGTCGACCCCGCCGAAAACGGCATTACCGAAACACTCGGAGGCGTCCCCCGCACCCTGCCCCAGAAGCGCGTTGGTGACGCTACCGTCGGCATCATAGACGATGCCAAGCGGGGTGCTCGTCGCCGAGGGCAAAATATCGGCAGGCATCGAAATGCTGCCGTCGGGATTCACAAACACATTTGCGCCGCTGACATCTTCGGCCAGCTGTCCGACACGGGTGGCGGCGATGGCTGCCGTGGAAATCGAAGTCCACCGACTGAAGGCTTGCGCGACCAGAGTGTCGGCGCTTGGCCCCGAAACAGTAGAGCTCAAATCACCCTGGTCGGTGTAGTAGTTGATCGAGCCACCAGCCCAAGTCAGAGGCGTCCCCATGGTACCGGGGCTGAAGTAGCTGGCTCCGGCCACGTATTTTGGGCCGCCTGCTCGTGCCGGTTGCAGAAAGCAAGGGGAAAAAACAAACAGCGCCACCAATGTCTGTGTTTTCAAGCGACGCGCCTTTGTCGTCATGGCCGCGCCTTGCGTTCTCGCTGAAGCTCTCGCGCCAGTTCCCGCAGGGTCACCAGATCCGTTCCCGCAGAGTCCCCGGCCTCAGGAGGGCGCGCCGACTGGGGAGGGTAAGTTGTGCGCGGAACCACGATCCGGCCATCGGGGCTGATGCGGAGGCGGCCTGCTGCCCCAGCGACCGTGCTGGTCAAACCTAGTTTGCTCGGCGCATAAAGAAAGAGCATGACCCGCTCCCCCGGTCGGTAGCGTTCCCCGGATTGCCAGAGCCCGGCCCACTCGCGAACCACCAGCATTTGCCCGGGCCGCACACCGCGAATTGCGCCCTCGACCCGGAAGCTAATGCGCATGACTGCGACAGCGTCTTCGCGCCTGGGCTCGATGCGCTCCACCTTGATCACCGTGCCACTGAAGATGTATCCCGAGCTGCGAGACAAGAGGTGAAGGGCGGGAATAATCGGAGAAAGAGGATCTTCCATGCGCTCTGCGACCGAGCCGAGCCAACTAACCAGCAGCAAAGCCGAGAGACAGGTATTCCAGAGAGGAACGCGCATCGCAAGCCTCGCGAATCGATCGAGGCCAACCTTTGACGGGAGGTGGGGTGATGCTAGACGACGAAGGTGACCGCCGCAGTGCTATTGGTCACAAGCCGGCTGTGATCGCCGGCCATTTCCACAGCGGACCGGCGAGCCAGAAGATTCAGTGGTGGATTTTGTATGCCTGGAGTATCTTGAGCAGGTCTCGGGAGGGATGCAATGCCGCTACGTCGTTCCGCACCTACACGTCGTGAAATTCTGGAACAATGTGTCGCACTAGGTTCGCTGCCGGTTGTGGCAGCTTCTCCGGCACGCGCGATGCTGGATGCCTTTGAGCAGCACGAAAGGGAATATCATCGGCCCACACCGCCCAACGAACTAGGTCCGTTCTACAAGAAAAATGCACCCGTCACCTCAATGTTCCGCGTGCCCGGCGATCCCGGAATCCCGCTGGTGGTGTCCGGACAGGTCTTCAACACGCGCGGCGATCAGCTTACAGGCGCGGTGGTGGAGATCTGGCAAACCGATCATCTCGGCCACTATGATCTCGACGGCTACCGGTACCGGGGCAAGATCGCCCTCGATAAAACCGCTGCTTATAAGCTCGACTCCGTGATGCCCGGACATTACCCTGACCGGGTTTGCCAACACGTTCACTTTGCAGTCACCGCACCCGGGCACAAGCCGCTGGTTACTCAGTTATACTTCGCCACCGATCCCGTATTCGAGGGAGACCCCGACCGCAATTTCAAACGCGACCCGTTGATCCACAGCCGCGAGCTGGTGCGGCCGGTGATGCTGGTCGGCGATCCTGACCAGATTCAAGCCGCAGTTCGTTTTGAACTCTGCCTGGAGATTCTCTGATGTCGCGATCTTCGATCTTCATGGCGGTGATGCTCGTACTGCTAACGGGGCTATCGACAGGGCAGAACTTGAAACTGGAAAAGACCCTGACCGTTCCGCCTGACGCGGAGGTAAGCTTCGCGGCCATCTCTTCCAGAGGCGATTACGTGGCCGCCGCCTGCAAGGACGGACGAGTCCGGCTGTGGGCTTTTCCTTCCGGGGAACCAAGACAGGTCTTCGACCTGACCGACCAGCCTGCATCCGCATTGCGTTTCTCGGATGACGGTTCCTTGCTGGCAGTTGGCGGAGATCGCGGCGCGGGGAAAATCTGGGGTCTTCCCTCGGGAAAGTTGAAGCTTGAATTCACGGTGGGGACAAGGATCGAGGCTCTGGCCCTGTCACCGGACCGGACGCTGCTGGCGATCGCGCGCCAGGAAATGCCGGCCCAACTCTGGGACATTTCGGCAGGAAGGCTGATCACAGATTTGCCCGCCAAGTTCAGCGGGTCACTGGCGGTGGCATTTTCGCCGGATGGACAAAGACTGGTATCCGCGGACGCCGACACCGAGATTCGCTTCTACGAGGCGCAGACCGGCGCCCTGCGGGCCACTAACTCAGATTTTCTGCTGGAAACTTTTGCTATTGGGTTCTCCCCGAACGGCAAATATCTCTACCTGGGCGGCGCCGACAAGACGATCAGCGCACTCGATCCGGTCAGCGGCAAAACCCTGCGCGCGTTTCCCAAGCAATCTTATGTAGTGGGAGAACTGCAGGTCTCGCGCGATGGGAAGTCGATCGCGGCTGTGTACTTCGATCCGAACGGTTTCAGAAATCCGGCACCAGTCTTGCTG
>Ga0335078_10005223_pt1 | contig 19192 bp, 12 predicted proteins | sample Lox_Sample_32_FD_206711 | JGI IMG/M metagenome (GOLD analysis project Ga0335078, IMG submission 206711) | Soil microbial communities from Loxahatchee National Wildlife Refuge, Florida, United States - Lox_Sample_3.2 | ecosystem: Environmental > Terrestrial > Soil > Wetlands | place: USA... | reverse complement strand
ATGACCCCGACGCGGTCGTGGTGGTCGGCGGCCCATTCCCCAACAACGTCTGGCCCAATGGGCGTTCGGAGGTACCGGCAGGAGTCGCCGCCATCGTCATCAGCCCGGACGAAACCGACCGGAGCAGGTGCAACATCCTCGCCGAGGTCTTCGTTTGCGCCAACGTCGGGATCGCACTGACTGGCCTGGTCCAGCAGCTCGAGACGCGCCGCACGCAGGCACAGCAACAGGTGGCGAACGAACGCCTGGACCAGATTGCGGAAGAGAATCGGGCCGCTCTCGAGTCCCGTATCGCGGAGTACGAAAAGCACATGGACGAAATCGCCGTCCATCCCGCCCGCATAGCCAAGGAGCTGGTGCTGGCGCTGAAAACGAGAGCGGAGAAAGGGAAACTGAGCCTCCGCAACGTCGCGATCTTCGACGAAGCGCTGACAAGCTCGGGACCGTTCCTGGACTACGTGGAGCATCTCGGCCTGCGCGACCTCTTCTACTATGGCACCCCCGGGCCGACGTTGGGAGCCCATGGGGCTTCTCTCGGGTTTCAGGCAGCAGCCCGGAGCGGGCTGGTGATCTCCCTGCTTGGCGACGGGGGAGCCGACTTCAACGAGGCGGCATTCATCGTGGCAGCAAGGGACAACCTGCCGGTCAAGCATCTCATGATCGACAACGGCGGATACGAGTTGGTCAGCGTGAATTTCGCACGCGACGCTCGGCTGCGCGGTGAGAACGAAGAGGAACAATTGGCGGCCGGGCGTGCTCTGCCGCTTCACAGCCAGCGCCGTGTGCATCAGAACAGGGCATTCCAGGTGCGCGGGTTCGTGAGCCGGGCCACCCAAGAGCCGGTGTTCGAGTCGGCGTACGTCGAGCTGCCGGGGCAAGTTGGCCCCGCGATTGATGCAATGCTCGACTCGAAGGGGCCATTCCTGTTGCAGGTGATTGCACAAGGTGTGCACTTTCAGCCTGCAGACAGCTAGGCAGCCCGCGAGACCCAAACGGAATTCTACGGAGAACAGAACGATGGAAGCGGACAGTTGCCGGTGCCAGGCCAACCGGGTCAATCGAGCCGACTTGGAGGCGGATTCAGTAAGTCTTCCGCTGGATGCTGGCGTCTTCACGCGCGAGGTCGGCGCCTTGGCCAAGGCCTACTTTGGGGCAATGGATGAGGGCGACATCGAGTCGATGCTCGGCCATCTCGACCCGAACGGCTTCAATATCCATGTCTTGTCGCCTGACGCCACCTTGGCAACCGAAGACGATTATCGCGAGTGGCAACGTGGCATCGTTTCGGCATTCAGCCGCCTGCGGCACACGGTGGTGGCTCTCGACCCGAAGCTGGTCACCACGAACTCCGCACAGGCGAGACTATCTATTCACTCCGAGGTCGATCGGCGTAACCCTGCACCAGACGAGAATCCCCGCGCCACCATCACATTGGGCATCATCTGGGATCTTACTCGTACGGATGACGGCCGGTGGGTCATTTCCGGCCAGCGTGAGGACCCTGATCCCGCCCCCGAGTTTTCCCGGGAACGCACACGCGAATTCGCGGTCAGCTACCTCAACAATCTGGACCGACGAAACCTGGACGGCATGCTCGCGGTTTTGGCGCCACAGGGCGAATTGAACATCGCGCTCGACGGCGGCCTGATTGTCGAGGACTTTCCGCAGTGGTTCAGAACGATTGATGAGGCTTTCATCAACTCGGTCCACAGGGTCCAGGGCCTGGTTGCCTTGGAGAACGCGGACGGGACCATTGATGCGCACCTCAAGATTCACTTCACCGCGGATCGAAGGAATCCGGAACCGAACCAGGACAAGTCAGTGGACTTCTCCGTCGAGCGCATCTGGACGCTTCGCGCTGGCAAGAACGGCAAGCCGCAGCTCGTGAATCAGCGGCCGTTCGTATTGTTCGACCTGAGCACCCGCGTCGACCCGCTGGACGTCAATGGTGCGCTCGGGGCCGCTCGACATGGCGGCAACGAAGCGGTGCGCGACTGGCTGCGGAACGGCGGTGATCCAAACGCCTATGCGCCGGACGGGTTCAACCTGTACTTGGCGGCTGCCGCAACAGGCAACGCCGAGGTCCTCAGGATGCTGCTGTTGGAGCGAGTTGGCCCCAAGAAAGCGGATCCCGGTCTTCCGCTCAGAGACCCGCAGCGTCCGGGCTACCGCACCAATACTCTGGCGCCACACCTGTCGGCTCAGAAGGGGGACGTCACCAGCACGCTGCTCCTCCTGTCCGAGTATCCCGAACAGCTGCATGCGCGCGTGGAGGTGAACGGGCACACCCCGCTGCTCCAGACCGCATTCTACGGGCACGTCGAACTGGCCAGGTCGATGCTGGAGAATCTGGGGTCCATCCTGCCCCAGGGGGCGAACATCGACGAGGAGACACTGCGACTCTTCAGCGAGACCACGGTGCGTGGGATCAACGCCACGCAGTTCGGGCGGCAGTTCCAGAACCAGGCGATGGTTGAAGCCCTCGAGCCGTTCGACAAGGCAACGACGGAAGCCAAGGAGGCGGATACCAAGGCGCTGCTCCAAGCAATCCCCGGCGGCCCACGCAATCCCGGCGCCGGCACCCCGGCTCAGCAGGCCAGCGAGACGGTGTTCAACGCGATCACGGCCGGTCTGGCTGAGGTCGCGGGGCTCAGGGAACCAGAACGCTCAGCGACGGTGACACGAGTCATCACTGAGCTGGAGGAAGCAACCCAGGACCCGAATTTCGATCCGGACCGCTTGGCGGGGGAATTGCTCCAGACGCCCATCATCGCTGCGGTGACCGGCACCAGCGCCAACGAGGGGGTCGCCCGGCTTCGGCGTGAAGTCGTGGACATCCTTCTGGAGAAGGGGGCGGACCCAGACAAGGAAGAGATGCACCCGATGGCGGTGGACGCCATCATTCGTGCGGCGGTGTTCAACCACTTCGATGTCCTGGAGAAGTTCGAAGCGGTCATGACACCAGAGGCCATGAAGCAGGCACTCAACCACAAGCCTGCAGTCAACGGTCTGACCGCACTTCATGACTCCGTGCTGCGTGCAGCCACCGGATCAGCCAGCTATCTCGAACAGATCCGCTGGGCGCGCAGTCTCGGCGCGGCGGCCAACATCCCAGATCACACCGGCCGAACGCAACGGGACTTTGCCGCCGCAGCATTCGTGACCGATGGTCAGAAGGAAAACGCGGCGGCAGTTTGGGAAGCGCTGCAATTGGATTCGCCACCACCCAAACCGTATGAGTTCTTCTCATACGAGAATCTCACTTTCCTGACCATCCCGGCTCACGTGGCGGACAAGGGCGCGGTGTGGCGGGCGCTGGCAGGCTCTTCGGACGTGATCGTGCGGAGCATCGAGCTCGACGGTCCCAACGCGCTGTCCGCGGAGGTTGCTCAGAACCATTCGTTCGGTACGGCGACGATGAACCGTCACTGGCCGGATGGGCGTCCGGTTGACGCGAAGGAGGTGCAGGCGTTTGCGGCGCAGACTCGCGGTACACCGTTTCTCCCAGTCATGCGGTTCGGGCAATCAGATCCCTACATTAAGCAGCTCCTTGGCGCGGGCTTGTTCGGTGCGCTGCTCGTGAATCCGGAAAGCCCCGGGGCAGTACGCGCGCTGCTTCGTGATGTCTACTTCCCGCAGCGGCCCGATGCCGAGGCTGCCCCCAGACCTTCCACGGCACAGCATCCGCTCGGCAAACGCGCTGTAGGGGCGGACAACCTGGCCCAGCGCACCTTTGCGGAATATCCCAAGATGATGGACACCGTCAACGACATGTTCATTGGCGGTCTCTCGTTCAGCAGGGCCGCTCTGCCGGACGTTCTGCAACAGCTCCCTGCTCTGAAGGAGACCGGCGTAAGAATGGTCGAAATCGACCACGCTGGCATCCGGACTGGGCTCGCGGAATCTTGTGCGGAGGAGGAACTCGACCGCGAGACGGAAGCAGCGATCTCCGCCATCGAGAACGCCGCTCGAGATGCCGGGATCGTACTGTCAGGAAGTTTCAGCACGGACGAGCAGATCCTACGCGCGTTCGAAAAGGGGTACCGGCACATCACCACCATCACGGAACGAGCCGCCCATGACATCTCATGGCACAGCTGGGTGCCGGAAGGCAGGACAGAAGGACGTGAGCCGCTTCCTCGCGAGATGCCAATTCGGCGACCCAGCCAGGACTTCAACGACGTGCGGCGTGCGTTGGAGGACGGTGAGCTAGTGGTGTTCGGCGCCTTGACCACACCGGACCTGGATAATGCTATCCAATTGGCGAATAGCGGAATCCTGAACGCTGTCGCCATCGAGCGCGAGCACGGTACCTGGTCTACCGACGAGACTGTTAGGCACATTAAAGCGCTGCGGGACCATACCAATGTAATCGTGCGCCTATGCAGTGCCCTTGATCCAGACGTGGGAACCTTCATCGGCTCGGGTGTAGCGGGACTGATAGCCACAGCGGTGCTCGATGCTGGCGAAGCACGACACTTTCTCCGCGCGGTTGAGAAGGCGAACCTCGAGACTTACGGAAAGAACGACAAAAGGAAGTGGGCGGTTCCGGCGGTCATGATGGAGACCGAAGGGGCGGCCAGCGACACCGACGAGATCGTCGCCATGCTCAAGGAACACCAAGGTGTCTGTCACCCCGGTCCACTGGACCTGTCGGCTTCTCTGGGAGCGGCGTGGGGGACGGAAAGGTACGAGTCGGTCCTCCGCAAGATCGAAAGTACGGCCAAGGCCGCGGGAGTTCCGCTGGCTGGTGTCTTGAACACGCTCGAAGAGGCTCTGGACCATGGTCTCGGCATGGTGCTGGCGCCCGTCGGCATGGACGGTGGTGCGCTCAATACGGGCATTGCGGGCATTGCGGGCACCAATCCACTCGAATCGCTGCAGCACGACAACTCCGCCCGGTGAAGTGGCGAGCCTGCGGGAGAGGACCGGAACATGAGTGAAGAAGCAACCAGAGCGGTTGTGTCGCGGTGGTTCGGCGGACTGGATGCGGGCGACGTGGATGCTGCGATGGCGTGTCTGGACGACAATGTCCGCTGGATCAACAGCCCTGCCGAGGAAGGAAAGCCCGGCGGCATTCCCGGCCTGAGCGCGATCATTCCGTGGCTCGGGGACTTCTCGAGCAAGGCCGAGGTGGTAGCGACATTCGGGCCATGGGCCGAGCGGCAGGAGACAGTCCACTATGAACGCCTGAATATGATGTTCAAGGACGATCAGGCACTGGTGCTCGTTCACGAGGCCGCTCGCATTAAGGCGACCGGCCTGATATACGACATCGAGTTCGTTCAGCGCCTTCAGGTTGCCGGTGATGTAATCGTCATGCTGAGGGCATACTGGGACACGTCCCAGGCCATCGCGGCATTCCGGGGAGACATGCCAGCGCGGTTGCTGGCAGCGGCAAGGCGTGGCAACACCGACGAAGCAGAACTTGTCCTGCCGTTTGGAGCGAATCCAAACCAGGCTGATCCCGTCAGTACGGAGTCCGCCTTGATGATTGCCGCGGAAGACGACCACGTCGAGATGGTGAATCTGCTCCTTTCGTACGGGGCAGAACCAAACCTGATTAGCCGCAAGTCAGGGAACACCGCTCTGCACAATGCATGCCGAACCGGCAAGCCGCGTTCGGTCAAAGCACTTGTGGAAGCCGGCGCCTTTGTCAATCTCCAGCGACCGACGACCGGCGAGACTCCTCTGCACGAAGCGTCAAGACACGGGTTTCCAGAATGCGTCGAAATCCTCATCGAGGCCGGTGCGAACAAAGATGCCGTCGCGTTCGACGGCAAGCGCCCCGCCGACGTTGCGGCGGAGATCCTGGGACCGAACGCACCGATATTGGCCCGGCTTACCTAACGCGGTTCCGGGACCGCAACGAAACTGCTCAGCCTGGCCGCTGCAGTGACGCTGCAGAACTTGAGGTCGCAGATTGGAAACTATATGAAGTCGCGGCCGGGAATCGCAAGGATATGGCACCGGGAAATTGGTTGTGGCTGGGTGCTTAGTAGGGTAGTATCCGGCAGAAAGGAATCCGAGTTAGCTGGTGGCGGCGACCACCTGCCCTAAGCAGAAAGGCATCAGAGTTATGGAACCGGTCAGTCTTGGATCACAAGGTCTTCGTGTGCCGGCAATCGGTTTGGGCTGCATGGGAATGTCGGAGCTTTACGGCTCTTTTTCAGAAGCTCAGAATCTTTCCGTTCTCGAGCGGGCGGCAGACATTGGATGCACGTTCTGGGATACGTCGGACATGTATGGCCCGTTTACGAATGAGATCTTGTTGGCCAAGGCACTCAAGGGGCGCCGCGCCCAGATCACCTTGGCAACCAAATTCGGCGTTTCCCGGGGCGAAGACGGCAGCTGGCACGGCATCAAAGGAACTGCGGATTATACAAAGGCCTGTTGCGATGCCTCACTCAGGCGCCTCAGGACAGACTACATCGATCTCTACTATCAGCATCGCGTGGATCCCGAGACACCGATCGAGGAAACGGTCGGTGCCATGGCTGAGCTCGTGAAGGCGGGGAAAGTACGCTATATCGGCCTGTCTGAGGCAGATCCGGAAACCATCGCCCGCGCCCACGAGGTTTATCCCGTTAGTGCGCTCGAGACCGAGTATTCCTTGTGGTCGCGGGACGTTGAGACCGACATTCTGCCAACAATTCGGAGACTTGACATTGGATTTGTGGCTTACAGCCCCCTTGGCCGAGGATTTTTGTCCGGGGCGATCCGGTCCCGAAGCAATCTAGAACCCGGAGACTGGAGATTGGAGAATCCGCGATTCACCGAGGAAGCAATGGCCAGGAACAGCCGGCTGGCCGATGCTGTAGCTGAAGTCGCGGAAGAGATTGGGGCCACACCAGCTCAAGTCGCATTGGCGTGGCTTCTTTCGCGCGGTGTCGCCGTGATACCAGGGACACGGAGTACTGAACGCCTGGAGGAAAACTGGGCGTCACAAGATATCACTTTGCGAACGGAACACCTGGACCGTCTCGAATCCCTTATCAATCATGGTGTGGTAGGCGATCGGTACTAATGCGGTGCAGACCGTCGAGGCCACGCTACGCTACGCTGAGAAAGGAGATCCAGCCATGCCGGACGTCCAAGAACGCATTCTGACCGTCGGCTATCCGCGGATAATCGGCTAGGGTGGCTCTGGGGTTCTTGGGGAGACGGGTTGACGCCGCGCAAGGCCGGACGGTTCAAGGTTGTCGAGACTGCGACGTGACAGGTCTTGAGACCGGTCTCAGATGCGGTCAGTGACGAAAAGAGACGAACGTAACGCACTTAATTCAAGGCCCGGCATGAGTGCCACCCAGGCAAAGTTTATCTCCTGCGGACCCCACTGACTTGAGCAGGAACGCCGCTGAGTGGCAGGTCGAGCGAGGTAAGGAGGCGTGTGTGTCTGATACCGTTGACTATGTGGTGGTTGGAGCTGGGACAGCCGGCTGTGTCTTGGCCAGCCGATTGAGCGTAGATCCGCACATCCGTGTCGCGCTGCTGGAGCTGGGTGGCATGGACTCGAATCCGGCGATCTACGACAAGAGCATCGATTCCATGTACAGCCTGTGGGAGCCCCAGAGTGCAGAGAACTGGGGCTACACGACCGTGCCGCAGCCAGGGCTCAACGGCCGCGCCATTGACATTGCCCGCGGTAAAGTCCTCGGAGGCTGCAGCGCTGTCAACGCGATGATTCACATTCGTGGGAACCGCCGCGATTTCGACGCCTGGGCCCAGCTCGGCAACCAGGGGTGGAGCTATGAAGAGGTGCTCCCCTACTTCAAGAAATCGGAGACTTACCACGGACCCATGTCGCCGTACCACGGGGACAACGGGCCGCTCTCGGTCATCGACTGCCGAAACCCCACGCCGGTGCTGCACGCATTTGTTGAGGCGGCCGCGGCATTGGGCGCCACGGAGAAGTACAGAGACTTTAACGGACCCACGCAGGAAGGGGGCGCGGGCTTCTATCAGTCTACCCGGACCCCCGATGGCGTCCGCGTTACCGCGGGGTCCGCCTTCGTCAAGCCGGCCTTGGGGCGCGAGAATTTGCGGTTGCTGTCGCAGGTGCGGGCAACGCGCCTGGTTATCGAGAAGGGGCGCGTGGTAGGGGTCGACTATACCGGCCCTGACGGCCAGCAGACGATCCGGGCAGAGCGTGAAGTGGCCGTGTGCTGCGGCACGTTCGAGACGCCGAAGCTGCTGATGCTGTCGGGCCTTGGACCGGCCGAACAGCTGGCAGCGCATGATATTCCTGTGGTTCAAGATCTATCGGGTGTTGGCGGTAATTTGCATGATCACCTGCTCCTCGGCATCGGGTTCGAGAGTCTAAGTGATCTGGCGGCCCCCGAGTTGGCGGCCGAAGCCGGGCTTTTCATGTGGACCCGGACCGGGACCGATCAGCAATCGCCAGACCTGCAGTACTTTTTCGGGCCCGTCCTCCAGCCCGTCCTCCAGTCGTTCGCACCGGACCTTATGACCAGCAACCGGGCCTTCACTTTTACGCCCATTCTCAACCAGCCGGTAAGCCGGGGGACGGTGACACTGGCATCCCGCGATCCAGCGGCCCTCGCTCGCGTCGATCCGCAGTACCTGACCCGTGACGAGGATTTCGCGGTGCTGGAATATGGGATTCGGTACGCGCGAGAGCTTGCCCGGACCAGCGCATTCGACAAGCTGCGGGGACGGGAGATCGCTCCCGGAGAAGCGGTCACCAGCAGCCGCGAGCTGCGCGACTACATCCGCGGGTTTTGCGGGACGGTGTGGCACCCGGTGGGCACCTGCAGAATGGGAAGGGACCCGGAGGCCGTGGTCGATGACCAGCTCAGGGTCCACGGAGTGGAAGGACTTCGCATCATCGATGCTTCGGTCATGCCCAAAGTGGTCAACGGCAATCCGAACGCTGCCGTCATGATGATCGCCGAAAAGGCCGCGGAGCTGATCCGCGCGCCGGCCAGGCGCCGACCTTGATTCCAAGGCCAGACGCGCTTCACGCCGCTCCGCCACCGGATCCTGCTCGGCTGAGGCCACAATCCGTCACCACCGAATGTGCGCCAGGGCCAGCCTTGTTCTTACACTCCCCCGCGCGCCCGATTGGCCATCTGCGCCCAGAAGCGCTTCAGGTCTGCACGACGGATCGCCTGCCAGGGAGCTGTCAGGCCCTGGCTCAATAGCGTCTGTTGTCGTCGGCAGAAGGCTTCACTCAACTCTGACCGGTAAGGCTGTACTCCGTCCGGGGGGTACGGGCAGAGCCGGAAGCAGCAGCCGTCCATACAGCCGGCACCGGGGGCCGTGTATAGACCTCCGACCGTCCTTTGAGGGTCAAGCGGGTTCCGGTCTCGGCTAATGCAGGGCGGCAGGTCATTACCGTCAACGCGCCTGAGACGCTGCTCGATCTCGCCCGGCTCTTCGCCACGTTCGGCGAGGTTCAGCACGAGGAGCACGTCGGCCACGAGTTGCTGAGCGCGAGGGTCAAGCGCAGCCCAGCCGCTCGAAGGCGGGATCCACAGATGGTGCTTGCGGTAGTCAGCTGCTTGGGTCGCGCGGGAACCGACTCTTGAGACAATATCGCTTTCGTCGATCCACAGGAATCGCTCGGGGTGGCCAGTTCTCAGCGCCTGGACCGCTAGCTTGCCTGCCTCCCCGACGAATGGATGGTCTTTGTTCCTGGCGGCCTCCAGCCAGCGTCCTACGATCGCCTCGGGATTGGTTCCAGGGCGGTGTGCCCGGTTTCTCGCAGGGCTCTCGGCATTGGAGCGGCTGCCGGTTTTGCTATTGGGTGGCACGCCTGGGTCCGGCATCTCCCACAGGCAGAGCGCGTGGATGAGAGTGACCTGCGAGAACCAGAAGCAGGCTGCCTTGAGCATCTCCATAGCTTGTTCCGACAGATAAAACCTCGTCTCCGGAAGGGCATGCGGATGGCGGAGCCGACGGTTTGCCGCGTACTTGAAACCCTGCGCTAGCGCGACTTCGAGCGACAGGCGGAAGTAATCTGCACTGCCCTGGTCATCGCGCCTGACGCGATCAATCCATCGTCCGAGTTCCCGCCGGGCTTCCGGACGATATTTGTCCACCGATCCGACAAGTAGCGGTGTCAGCCAGGCACACAACGTATGGCCCCGCAACGTGCGATTCCTATCCACGCTGCCTGACTCGTCATCTTTGCAAGATCTTCTATCCGCCTCGTGGCGTTCATGTGTCGATGGTTCCCTGGCCTTCTCGGCAGTCGGGATCTCGTCCGGCCACGCAGTGTTCGTCCATACGCTGGCAGCTGCATTATCGGATCGCTTATGAAGGACCCGGAACGCGTCGTCGCCACCAGCTCCGATTTCCTGTGCGATGGCGAGGCGTATGGTATAGGACACCTCACAGTGCCCAATTTCGAGCAGCTCCTTATAGGCTGGGCCGGGTTGGTTCATGCCGCGGCCTGGACGTCCGGCAATTGTTCGCGCCGCATCGCCGAAGCGGTGGACCAGCCCCAGCTTTGCCTCATCGAGGGTGCGCTGGTCTCCGCCTCGGATACCGCTCCAGGAGCGCGCGACACTTTCCGCGATGTCTTGGTGGCGGGACTTATCGAGGAAGCTGTCCATTTCGAGCGCAGCAGCGTATAGGTCGAGCTTCTTGACGTCGTCCAGACCTTCACCCGCGGAATGCTCCAGAACGTCACAGATTGACCGCAAGTCGCTGCAGAGATTCGGCCTGGCTGGGGCCTGCGCCGCTGCCGCCAATGGACCCAGATGTCCGGCCTTCGCCTGCCCGTCCCCGGGGACCTGTGCGGGGGCCGCGTCCACGGCGGCTGCAGCCGCCGTGGACGCACTAGCTGTGTCCGATCCCGATTCCTCAAGGCCTGTTCGTGATGCTTCAGGCGTCACAGCTGCCGCCTGCCCGGCCTTGGTGGCGGGCAGCGGCTCCGCGCTTGCCGCCTCGAGTTCGCGCCTGGCCGGTTCTTTTACGTCAGCGACCGTGGAGCGGGAGTACAGAACCAGCGCGATGAGGAACTCGCGTCCGGGGTTCCGCAGACTGGTTCTCGCATCCTCTCGAAACTTGCTGTCCTCCAGGGCAGTACGCACAAAACGGGATCCGAGATATGCCTGCATGATGCTGTGCCGGAAGCGCAGGCCGTCGCCGTGAGCCTCTACTAGCTGGAGCCGGTCTCCCCACGCAACGGCCAGCCGGATATCAAGGTGATGACCGGAAAGCTTGTCCTTGGCAAAGAGTGCGATCGCCTGGTCGATTTCCCTGTATTTCGGTCGCCGGCCTACATCTAGTTCACCAGCTTCGTTGCTCTCGTAGTAATCCCCGAATTTGACGTCGATGGTGTCCGATTTCAGCCCGATGCAGGCCAGCGCTGAAAGCCACTTGACGGCGGCCTCACGTTCGCGGCGGTTCAGCGGCACGGCTTCCGCCAGGTGACCCTCGAAAAGTGCTTCCATCCACATGTCGAGCAAATGAAAACGCAGTCTCGACCGGTCCAGATTCCGCATGTCAACCTTCTTCTTGGACCAGTCGGCCGAAAGGTAGTCAAGCCGGCCACGCTGCCAAAGTTGCCGGGTGAGCTGGAGATACAGCGGCAACTCGGTCAGGCCAGCGGTCTCGACTATCCAGTCCAGCCAGCGCGCATCAACCCGGTCGGTACGCCGGGTGATGTAGTCGAGCGCCGCTTCCTCGCTGAGCGGCTCCAACTCCATGATCGTGGCATCCGCGCCCCGCAGCGGGTCGTGCGGGCGTGACGCGATAATCAGTGGCACGCCCAGGTCGCGCGCGCGATGAATCGCCAGCCTGATGACATTGTCACGGTCCTGGTGAGCGCTGCCCGCAGTGAGGGCTTCCTCCAGGCCGTCGGCGATGACGACGATCTTGTCGTCCTTGCTCAGCTGCCTCCAGACCTTCTCAGCATCGTCCGTGGACAGCATGCTGCCTTCGGCCATGGCAAGGAAACGGGCATGAGCCATTTCGCGAAAGTTCAGGCCGTCCTTGGCATCTCGCAACCGGATCGGCACCGGGACCGCGTGGCGTTCGGCGAGGAGCCTGGTCAGCTGGACCAGGACAGCCGTCTTGCCCGTGCCCACGCCGCCGACCAGCAGGTGCGGTCGGCGGGTATCGGGGTTGTGCAGGTCCTCCATGATCACTTGGCATAGCTCGTCGCGGCCGACGATCTCACCGATATCCGGCGTGGCGGTCTCGACCAGATCCTGTGGGCTGCTCTTCGCTTTCCTGACGACCGGGGACGTTACGTGTCGGAGCCGGTAGAAAAGGAAAATCGCTGAGGCCAGGGCCACAGAAAGAAGCGGTATAAGGAACCCGACGTCGGCGCCGCAGGCCGCGCTGTATTTATTGCAGCGATCATTGAGGCTCGTCAAGATCCCCGGGCCGAGGAGTAAGACGACAAAGGACCACACCACCACCACGCCAAGGGCTATCGCGCCGAGGTAGGAAAAGATCTCGAGGATCGTCAGCGCGGATCGCCTGCGGCGCCACCTTCTGGCTGCGTGAATACGCCCCTTAGCCGACTGGCGGATGGTGTGCGCGCGCACGATGCGAATAAAGGGCCCCTCCAGGAGGGACAGCAACCCCCTCGCCCCGGGACGTACATGACTGGATGTACCTGAATCTCCCGCGCTCACAGGCCGCTCCCTCATATCCCCTCTATTCTGCTACGTATTTCCCGCGAAGTCACTCGCTATGTTGCCTGTCTGCCATGTCGGTGCTCCTTGGTGAGCGTCAAGCGTACGCCGGGAGTTCATCCCTCTAAATCTCATAGGCTCTGCGGGCCTTACGGCATGGAGACCATACCGGGCGATGCTTCTGTCAAGTCCCTAAACCAGTTGAGTTGAGCCTCATGATAAGGGCATCCTCGCTAGGATTACAGCCACGGTCTTGCGAGATGAGTTTGCGGCATTACGGCCCGCTCGGCGGCCATCGCCTCGCCCGCCGCGATCACGCCCGGCGCATCGCCGCAGGCCAGGGCCTCGGGGGCCGCGGCGCGGCCGGCCCTGTTCCTCCTGCCCGGTCACCTTCATGGCCCCGGTCGCGGGGTCAGGACTGCGCGGAAGGGAACCGCGGAGGGCGCTTCTCGCGCAGCGCGGCACACCCCTCGACGACATCCGGGCCGAGAAAAGTCAGCATCTCGTAGGCGGCGGACTGGTCGAAGGTCGGCCCGGCGGTGCGCAGCCAGTTGTTCAGCGACCGCTTGGTCAGCCGGATCGCCTGCTGCGCGCCGGTGGCCAGGCCGTCGGCGATCCGCAGCGCCTCCCCGAGGACCTGGTCGCGGGGCAGCGCCTTGGCCACCAGCCCGGCGCGCTCGGCCTCGGCGCCGGTGATCATCTCGCCGGTGAGCAGGTAGTACCGGGCCCGGGCCATGCCGGCCAGCAGCGGCCAGATGATCGCGGCGTGGTCGCCGGCCGCAACACCGAGCCGGACGTGCCCGTCGCCGATCTTCGCGTCCTCGGCGGCGATCGCGATGTCGGCCAGCAGCGCCGCGACCGTGCCCGCGCCGACGGCGGCCCCGTTGATGGCTGACACGATCGGCTTGTCGCAGTTGATGATGTTGTAAACCAGGTCGCTCATCTCGGTCAGCATGTGCGAGACCCGGTCGTAGTCGCCGGCCATCCGCTCGACCATGGCCAGGTCCCCGCCGGCGGAGAAGGCCCTGCCCGCCCCGGTGATGACGGCGACGCGGGTCTGCGGGTCGGCGGCGACGTCGGTCCAGACGCGGGCGAGCTCGGTGTGCATCTGCTCGTCGGCCGCGTTGTACTTCCCGGGCCGGTCGATCGTGATGAGCAGCACACCGTGGTCGCGGCGGGAGAACGTCAGCCGCTTATAGTCGTCCAGGCTCACCGTGGCTCCTCCGGTCCGTGGCGGCCCTGCCGGGGCGCGCCCGCGTCGTTGCCACCTAAGCCAAACACGTCAGGGAGGCACCCGTGAAATGTGAGCACAAGCTGGCGCTGGTAACCGGCGCGGCGTCCGGCATCGGCCGGGCCATCGCGATCCGGCTCGCCGAGGCCGGCGCGGCCGTCGTGGCGGTGGACCGGGACGCGGCCGGCCTGGCCGGCACCATACGGCTGATCGGTGACCGGGCGGCCGCGCACCAGGCCGACCTGTCCGGGGCGCCGGCCATCCTGGCCCTGCGCGACGAGGTGGCCGCCGCGCACGGCCTGCCGGACGTGATCGTCAACGCGGCCGGCTTCGACCGGGTCGAGCCGTTCATGCAGAACGACGACGCGCTGTGGGAGTCGCTGGTCGCGGTCAACTTCCTCGGGCCGGTCCGGCTCACCCGCGCGTTCCTGGAGCCGATCATCGCCGCCGGGCGCACCGCGAAGATCGTCAACATCGCCAGCGACGCGGGCCGGGTGGGCAGCCTCGGGGAGACCGTCTACGCCGGGACCAAGGGCGGCCTCATCGCCTTCACCAAGTCGCTGGCCCGGGAGATGGCCCGGTACCAGATCAACGTCAACTGCGTCTGCCCCGGCCCGACGGACACGCCGCTGTTCGCGACGCTGCCGGAGAAGGTCAGGGAGGGGCTGATCCGGGCCATCCCGTTCCGCCGGCCCGCCACGCCCGCGGAGGTGGCCGGGGCCGCGCTGTTCTTCGCCTCCGACGACGCCAGCTTCGTCACCGGCCAGGTGCTCAGCGTCAGCGGCGGGCTGACCATGGCCGGCTGACCCACGTGACCGCGGCCGGCGGCCCGGCACCGGACTTCACGTGAGCGTCAGCGGGCCGCTGCCGTTAGCGCACATAGCATGGGTCGCGGGCAGCGGCCTGCCGGTCGCGGCCGTTCCCGCGCACTGGCGATGGAGGCACTCCCATGACACCGGTCCCTCCGGCCCGGTCCTGCGGGCACCGGGAGCTGCGTATCGGCGAGCACCGTATCGGCGCGGAGATCCGCGGGGAGGGCGAAGCCCTGCTGATGTACTCCCCCATCTGGGCGGAGTGCGGGGTGTGGCAGCCGCTGCTGCCGTACCTGGCCGGCTTCCGGACCATCGCGTTCGACCTGCCGGGCATCGGCGGCTCCCCGGCGCCCGCCTGCCCGCTAAGCATGCGCGGGCTGGCGGCCCTGGGCGCGGCCCTGCTCGATGAGCTCGGCATCGAATCCGCGCACGTGCTCGGTGCGTCCTTCGGCGGCGCCGTCGCGCAGCAGATGGCCATCAGCCACCCCCGCCGGGTGCACCGGCTGGTGCTCGCCTCCACCTCCTTCGGGACGTTCGCCCTGCCCGGCCACCTGAGGGCGCTGTGGCGGATCGCTCATCCCGGGCGCTACTACGGCCATCTGGAGGAGATCGCGGGTGACGTGTTCGGCGGCCGCCTGCGCACCGAGCCAGGCCTGCTGCGCGGCATGCCCGTCCGCAGCCCGCGGACCATCCCGGCGGCGCTGCGCGACGTGGCCCCGCTGATCGGCTGGACGAGCCTGCCGTGGCTGCCGGTGATCAGCCAGCCCACGCTCGTGCTGTGCGGGGACGACGACCCGATCGCGCCGCAGGTCAACCACCGCATCATGGCCGCGCTCATCCCCCGTGCGCAGCTTTCCGTCATCGCGGGCGGCGGGCACCTGATGCTGATGGACAGCCCGGCCCGCACCGGGCCGGTCGTCTCAGGATTTCTGCGCGGCGGCGGCCGCGGGTGAGCCCGCGCCCGCCCGCGGCCGCGGTTCGCGGGCCTCAGTCGGATGATCAAGACATACCCTTCCCCGGCCGCCGGGAAGATCACACGCGCCCGGGCCGTCCCGGCCCGCCCGGCAGACCGCGCCCGGCAGCTGTTTCGTGTCACAATCGGCGTGGGCCGACAGCGGGGTGAGCACATGGATCGCGGTTACTGGGCGCGGCGGATCGGCGAGCTCGATCCGGCCACGGACTATCACGAGATCTACCGGATACTCGTCACGCGTGAGTTCCCGTGGGATTTCAACCAGTCGCTGTCGCTCGCGCTGTACCGCACCTACGCGGTCCCGAGCATCGGGCAGCTGCTGTGCCGCACCGGCGAGTTCACCCAGCGCACCCAGCGCCGCTACGACGACACGGCGCTGATCCTGGACACCATCCTGGAGCACGGCCTGTCCAGCGGGGCCGGCCGGACCGCGCTGCGGCGGATGAACCAGATGCACGGCGCCTACGACATCTCCAACGACGACAAGCTCTACGTGCTGAGCACGTTTGTGGTCATGCCGATCCGCTGGCTCGACCGGTACGGCTGGCGGCAGCTGACCAAGGCCGAATGCGCGGCGAGCGCCACCTACTACCGTGAGCTCGGCCGGCACATGGGCATCAAGGGCATCCCCGGCACGCATCAGGAGTTCGCGGGCTTCCTCGACCGGTATGAGGCGGAACACTTCGGCTCCGACGAGGGCGGCCTGGCCGTGTCCGAGGCCACGCTGGAGCTGATGGCCACGTTCCCGCCCAACCGCCTGGCCCCGCGCGCGCTGATCGACCGGTTCGCCAAGGCCCTGATGGACGACCGGCTGCTGGACGCGTTCGGCTACCGCCGGCCGTCACGCTGGGAACGCGCCGCCGCATCCGGAGCGCTGCGGGCGCGCGCGGCGGTCGTGCGGTTCCAGCCGCCGCGCCGCGAGCCGCTGTACGCCCGCCAGCTGCCCAACATCCGCAGCTACCCGGACGGCTACGAGATAGCCGCTATCGGCACCTTCCCGGGGGAGGCGGCCGGCCCGTGACCCGCCGGACCCGCGCCCGGCGGTTCGGGGAGATGGCACCGCTCGGATATCCGGCGGGCAAATGCCGCCGCGGGGCGGCGGGCCATCAGCCTGACCTGATTGCAGTAAGTGCAGTACATGCAGCAAACTAGGAACATGCCGTACGGTCCACCCCCCCGGGGGTTCCGCCCATCTAAGGAGTCCCGCGCTAAGGAGTCCCGCGCTAAACCCGTCCGGATCACGGTCGACCTGGCCCCGGCCGACTATCAGGTCCTGAACCGCTGGCTCGCCAGGGCCAGCGTGGAGCTCGATCAGCCGGTCAGCAGGATGACCCTGGCCCGGGGAATCAGGGCCATGATCCAGGCAGCCGCCGCCGAGCCCGTCGTTACCGACGCGGTGCTCGACGTCCTGCGCAGGGAGCAGTCCTGACGGCAGGTCAGGGCGACTCGCACCATGCGGCAGTGATCATCCCGTTAGGGCACGCCTTGGCTGGGCACTGAGGCTCAGCGGACGGCGTCCTCCACGAGGCGCCGCAGTGAGGGCAGCAGGGCGTCGAGGTCCTGGCCGGTGCGGAAGGCGACGACCGTCGTGCCATCCCCGTCAGTTCCGGCACCGGCGGTGACGGCCGTGAGGAGCCTGGTCACTTGCTGCACGGCCGTGTCGAACTCACCGAGCGGGTCGGCGCACTCAGCGCGCAGCCAGCGGCGGAGCACGTGGTTGTGGGCGGCTACCACGGCCGCGGCCATGAGTTCCGCCCGGAGTGACGCGGACTCGGCCTGGTCGCCCATCCATTGGGCGATGAACTCGCGGAACAGGCGCTGATACCGGGCGACGCTGGCTATCTCCCGGTCTCGCAGGGCGGCCACCTTGCTGGTGAGCGCGTAACGCTGACGAGCGAGATTACCTTCATCCAGGTAGTGGAGCAGGACCAGGCGAGCGGCGTCGGAAACGGCGGCCAGGGCGGTGCCGTGGCTGGAGGTGGCCAGGCGCTCTTTGATCTGCCCGAGCATTCGGTCGTGGTCGGGGAAGATGACGTCTTCCTTCGAGCGGAAGTTGCGGAAGAACGTCGTGCGCCCCAGCCCAGCACGCTCGGTAATGTCCTCGACGGTCGATTGCTCATAGCCGCGCTCCTCGAAAAGACTGAACGCCGCTTGCCTGAGCCGGTCGCGCGGAGCCTGCCTGGTCATGACCAATCTTTCTCCAGTTCAACAGCGGCGGCGACTTGTCACCATCCCTGGAACTTAGTACCGTCCATACAGTACCGAGTACCCAGATGTACTCCGTTCCTAGCTCAAGAGGGGTGTAGGCGTCGCCGATGAACATCGTCGTGTGCGTCAAGCAGGTCCCGGATACGTGGGCCGAACGCAAGCTGAAGCAGGGTGACGCCACGCTGGATCGTGAGTCCGTGGATGGGCTGATCAACGAGCTGGATGAGTATGCGATCGAGGAGGCGCTGCAGATCAGGGAGGCGCACGGCGGTGAGGTCACGGTGGTGACGATGGGCCCGGAGAAGGCGGCCGAGTCGATCCGGAAGGCGCTGTCGATGGGCGCGGATAAGGCGGTGCACCTGCTGGATGACGCGCTGGCCGGCTCTGATGTGCTGCAAACCTCTTACGCGCTGGCGCGGGTGCTGGGGCAGATCGGGTTTGATCTGGTGGTGTGCGGGGCGGAGTCGACGGATGCGCGGATGGGCGCGATGGCGGCGATGCTGGCCGAGCGGCTGGGGGTGGCGCAGCTGTCGCTGGCCTCTGCGGTGGAGATCGACGGCACGCGGGTTACGGTCAGCCGGCAGTCCGAGGACGGGTACTGGCGGGTGGCGGCGAGCCTGCCCGCGGTGATCAGCGTGGTGGAGAAGATCAACGAGCCGCGGTACCCGTCGTTTAAGGGCATCATGGCCGCGAAGAAGAAGCCGGTGGCCGTGATGAGCTGCGCGGACGCGGGTATCGACGCCTCGCTGGTGGGGCTGGGCCACGCGGCGACCGAGGTGGTCGGCTTCGCGGAGCGGCCGCCGCGGCAGGCCGGGACGATCGTCAAGGACGAGGGCGACGGCGGGGCGAAGGCCGCCGGGTTCCTCGCGGCCGGCAAGTTCATCTGACGGGAGGGCAGGCAGTTATGGCAGAAGTTCTGGTCCTCGCCGAGCACTCCGGGCCCGAGGTCAAGAAGGTCACCGGTGAGCTGCTGACGCTGGCCCGCCGGTTCGGGGAGCCCGCCGCGGTCTGGGCCGGGGACGGCGCCGAGGCCGGCCGGGCGCGGCTGGCCGAATACGGCGCCGTCACGGTGTACGTGGCCGGCGGCGCCGATTTCACCGGGTACGCGGTCGCCCCGGCGGCGGAGCTGCTGGCCCACCTGGCCGGGCAGCGGTCCCCGGCGGCGGTGCTGCTGGCCTCCACCGGGCCGAACAAGGAGGTCGCCGGGCGGCTCGCGGTCAAGACGAGCTCCGGCCTGCTCTGCGACGCGGTCGGCCTGACCGCCGGGGACGGCGGGAGGATCGTGGCCGAGCAGTCGATCTTCGGCGGCTCGGCCGTCGTGCACGCGGCGGTCCGCACCGGCACCCCGATCATC
>Ga0335078_10005222_pt1 | contig 19194 bp, 19 predicted proteins | sample Lox_Sample_32_FD_206711 | JGI IMG/M metagenome (GOLD analysis project Ga0335078, IMG submission 206711) | Soil microbial communities from Loxahatchee National Wildlife Refuge, Florida, United States - Lox_Sample_3.2 | ecosystem: Environmental > Terrestrial > Soil > Wetlands | place: USA... | reverse complement strand
CTCGGCGCTACGGTCATCGGCACGGTCGGCTCAAAGGAAAAGGCCGATCTCGCCAAAGCGAACGGCGCGCATCACACCATCCTCTATCGCGACGAGGATTTCGTGGCGAAGGTGAAGGAGATCACCAGCGGCAAGCTTTGCGACGTTGTCTACGACGGCATCGGCAAGGACACGTTTCCCGCTTCGCTCGATTGCCTGCGCCCGCTCGGTTATTTCGTCAGCTTCGGCAGCGCCTCGGGACAAATCGCGGCGTTCAACATCAACCTGCTGCAAGCCAAAGGCTCGCTGTTCGCCACACGGCCGACGCTCAACCACTATGGCGCCAAACGGGAAGACCTGGTGTCGATGGCCAACGATCTGTTCAAGGTGGTCGGCTCCGGCGCGGTGAAGATTCCGGTCAACCAGACCTATCCGCTCAAGGATGCGGCCAAGTCGCATGTCGATTTGGAGTCGCGCAAGACGACGGGTTCCTCGATCCTGATCCCGTAGCAGGCGCGATTGGCCATCCGACGACGCCATCGAAGCAGCGCCGCTCTTGTGGCGGCGCTGGTGCTGACTGATGCCGGGCTCGCCGCGGCCGCCGGCGGCCCAATAACTGACACCGAAGCGCTGGCGCTGGTGCACAAGCACTGCCTCGCCTGTCACGCGGCAAAACCGGCGCACCCGGCCTTCGCCGAGCCGCCGAACGGCGTCGTGCTCCAAACGATCGCCGACCTGAGAAGATACGCGCAGCGGATTTATGCGCAGACTGTACAAAACAAGGCGATGCCGCTCGGCAACCGGACCGGCATGACTGAGGATGAGCGGGATGCGCTCGGCCGCTGGCTGAGAGGCGCGCCATGAACGGCGCGGCCAAGCGATGGGGGCGTGGCGCGACGCTCGCGCTGGCCGTGTTCGCTTTGCTGTCCGGGCAACTCGCAGCGCTCATCGCGCTCACTTTTTGGTTCGGCCAAAGCGTCGGTCAGCTGCCCGATTTCAGCGGCGATGGTCCGGCGATTACGCTGATTATCTTTGTATCGACGCCGGTCGAAGTCGCGCTGCTCGCGCTCTTTGCGCGTCGCGTCAGCGCAAGCGCTATCGATTATCTCGGCTTGGCCTGGCCGAAGCGCGGAGAACTTGTCGTCGGCGCCGCCGCGATGGTCGCCCTGATCGTTGCCGGCAATGTGTTGAGTTGGTTCGTCGGACGCAATTTGGTCACCTCGTTCCAGATCGACATCTACACCACCGCGAGCGCGGCCGACGGGCTCATCTGGTTATGGCTTGCCGTCGTCGTGCTCACGCCGATCGGCGAGGAGATCATCTTCCGCGGTTTTCTGTTTCGGGGCTGGCTGCGCGCGGAAAGCGACGCCTGGCCGGTGATCGTCGTAACCTCGCTGCTTTGGGCCGTCATCCACCTGCAATACGACTGGTATGTGATCGGACAGATTTTTGTTTTCGGCCTGCTGCTCGGCTGGCTACGCTGGGCGAGCGGCTCGACCATTCTGACGATATTGTTGCACGCGCTGATCAACGGCGAGGGCATGCTCGAGACTTTCATCGATTTGCGATGGCTGCATTGAGCGCGGGCGATATGCGAGGGCATCACAATGCGCCATTGCGTGGCAGGACCGCAGCCAATAGAGTTGCCGCGCCTGGGGCATTAGCAATTTCTGCAAAAAACGGAGAGGGACATGCGTGCGATGCTGCGATTTACGTTGCCTGTAGAAAAGGGAAATCAGGCTTTCAAGGATGGGTCGCTCGGCAAGACGGTCGAAACGCTCATGGCGAAGTTGAAACCCGAGGCTACTTATTTTGCGCCAATGGGCGGTAAGCGCAGCGGCATGATGTTTTTCGACCTCGCCGATCCGTCGCAAATCGTCGAGTTGGCCGAGCCGTTGTTCCACACTCTCAATGCCGAAGTCGAGATCGTGCCGGTTATGAATGCCGCGGACCTGAAGAAAGGTTTTGAAAAGACGAAGCTATAGCAAGGCCGCGATCTTGCCGAAGGCTGGATGCTGGTTGATGCCGCCTGGCAGCCGCGGTAGGCCGACCACGCCGACGCCGTGCGCGAAACGCGCGATACTGGCGACCGTGTCGTCGAGCTCGACCGGATTGCGCTCGCTCTCACTCACCACAATGGCGGCGACTTTTAAGCGGTGCTGCGTGAGCACGTCGAGCGCAGTCAGCGTGTGACTGATGGTACCGAGATAACCGCCGACGACCAGCAGCAGCGGAATATCGATTGCCGCCATCCAATCGAGGACCGTGCGTTCGGCATCAAGCGGCACCATGATTCCGCCGACGCCTTCGATGAACAGCATGCCATTCGCCGCATCAATTGCGGCACGGCTGAAAGCCGTGAGTTGCGCGAAATCGATGCTGCGGTTCTCGCGCGCGGCGGCAAGATCCGGCGACAGCGGCGCCCGGAAGCGCCAGGGCGCGATTCGTTCGACTTCGTCGGCCGATACCGGTCGTCCGAGCGCTGCGAGCAGTACCGCCGGATCGCTCGTTTCGACGACGGACGGTTCATAGCCGCTCACCACCGGCTTGAGCGCGGCGACGGTCTGACCGGCTTCGCGTAAATAGCGGATCAGACCAGCGGTAACGAAGGTCTTGCCGATATCGGTGCCAGTCGAGGTGACGAAATAGGCGGACATGCGTCAGTGCCGGAGAATCTTATTGCGGACTATGGTGGCAAGGCGGACGATTGCATCGTTGGGATGTTGCGCGGTGAAGGTGAGCCGAAGCCGCGCGGTGCCGGCGGCAACCGTGGGCGGGCGGATCGGCGCGGCTAAGAAGCCTGCGTCGGCGAGTAAGCGCGAGGCGGCAAGCGTAGTTTCTTCTTCGCCGACGATGACCGGCACGATCGGGCTTTGCGCCTCGGGCAGGCCCGCAGCTTGTGTAAAGGCTTTCGCTTTTTTTAGCGGCAGTGCTGCATAGCCCGGCTCCCGCTCGATCAGGTCGAGCGCGGCAATGGCGGCGGCAACGCAAGCAGGCGGCAGACCGGTTGAGTAAATCAATGTGCGCGCACGGTTGCGGATCAGATCGATAACCGGTGTGGAGGCGCATAGATAGCCGCCATAGGCGCCAACTGCCTTCGACAGCGTGCCCATCTGCAGCGGCACCGCGATATGCGTGTTGCCGGCATCGCTCGAGCCGCGCCCGCCGCCGACCACGCCGAGCCCGTGGGCATCGTCGGACATGAGCCACGCATCATACTCGGCAGCAAGCGCTACGAGATCGGCAAGCGGGGCAAGATCGCCGTCCATGGAAAACACGCCGTCGGTAACGATCAGCGTGCGTTCGTGCGCCGCGCGTCGCTGACGCAACAGCTCGCGCGCGTGCGCGACGTCGTTATGGCGGAAGGGCACCAGCAATCCGCGCGACAGCTGCGCGCCCGCGAACAGGCAGGCGTGCGACAATTCGTCGGCCAGCACCAGCCCGTCGCGGCCGATCAGGACCGGGATGATGCCAGCATTGGCGAGATAGCCGGAGCCGAACACGACCGCGGCGTCAGTCTGTTTGATGCGGGCAAGGCGGGCTTCGAGCTGCCTAAATAGCGGGTGATTGCCGGTCACCAGGCGCGAGGCTCCGGCGCCCGCGCCGTAGGTTTCAATGGCTGCGATCGCGGCCTGCTTAATTGTCGGGTGTTGGGTCAGGTTGAGATAGTCGTTGCAGGAAAACGACAGCAATCGCTTGCCGTCGCGCTCGACCCAGATGCCATCCTCGCGCACGGTGTCGGCGAGCGCCCGCCGCAGATGGCGGCGCTCAAGGTCGTCGAGCTTGTCTTGCGCGAAGGCGTCAAGCGACCGCATGGTGACCTTGCGAGGCACAACAGGCAAAATGCCTATGGTAACGATGGTAGGGAAGCGCCAAATGGCGGGCGATACCAGGAAAAAGAACGGGCCGCCCGGCTGGTATGCGGCGGGGCTTGCCCATGCCTGGCTGCCTTATGCGCAGATGAAGAGCACGGCGCCGCCGCTCCCGGTCGTTGCCACCCAGGGCTCGCGCATCATCCTCGCCGACGGACGCGAGCTGATCGATGGCGTAGCGAGTTGGTGGACCGCCTGCCACGGCTACAACCATCCTTATATCCGGCAGGCGGTCGAGCGCCAGCTTACGCAAATGCCGCATGTGATGTTCGGCGGCCTCGTGCACGAGCAAGCGCTCACCCTGGCGCGGCGGCTCGCGGCGCTATTGCCCGGCGATCGCTGCCGCGTGTTCTTTTCCGATTCCGGTTCGGTCGCGGTCGAAGTCGCGCTGAAGATGGCGCTGCAGTATTGGATCAATCGCGGCGTGAAAGGGCGGACGCAGTTCGTCGCCTTCAAGGGCGGCTATCACGGCGACACCACCGGCGCCATGGCCGTGGGCGACACGGATGAAGGCATGCACGCGCTATTCGCTGGTTTCCTTCCGCACAATTTTATTGTCGATCTTCCGGAGGACGAGACAAAAGCCGCCGCGCTCAACGCTTTGCTTGCCGCGCGCGCCGAAACAATCGCCGGTATCATCGTCGAGCCCTTGGTACAGGGTGCCGGCGGCATGCGCTTCCACGACGCGATTGTGCTGCAGCGCCTGCGAGCGCTCGCCGACAAATTCGAATTGCTGCTCATTTTTGATGAGGTGTTCACCGGTTTCGGCCGCACCGGCGCAATGTTCGCCTGCGAAGCGGCCGGCGTTGTGCCCGACATCATTGCGTTGTCGAAGGCGCTCACCGGCGGCACCATGGGGCTTGCCGCCACCGTCGCAACCGAGAACGTTTTCGACGCCTTTTGGTCGGACGATCCCAAGAAGGCGCTGATGCACGGGCCGAGCTATATGGCAAACGCGCTCGCCTGCGCTGCCGCGAATGCCTCGCTCGATCTGTTCGCCCGCGAACCACGCCTGCAGCAGGTCGCAGCGACTGCGTCGGCGCTTTTGGAAGGTCTAGGACCTTGCCGTGGCACGCGGGGTGTCAAGGACGTGCGGGTCAAAGGCGCCATCGGCGTGATCGAGCTCGAAAAGATTGTCGATCTTAACGCCTTGCGCGCGCGCTTTGTCGAGGAGGGGGTGTTCGTGCGGCCGTTCGGCAATATCGTCTACCTTACGCCCGCCTTCACCATCGCGCCCGACGAATTGAAAAAACTGACCGACGCCGTCTGCAAGGTCGTCGGCTCGCTGTAACGGAGGAATGCCCATGCCCGCCTATACCGGCCCGGTGGTCGACACCCACCATCATATCTGGCTGCGCAAGGATATTCCTTAGCTTGCCGATCCGCCGATCCCGCGCATGTATGGCAAATATTTCGGGCTGCGGCGCGACTATCCGGTCGAAGAATTCACCAGCGACGTCAAACCGCAAAACGTCGTCAAATCTGTGCACGTGACCGCCAACTGGGGCGTCAAACGCGCGCTCGACGAGACATGCTGGCTGCAAGGTATCGCCGACAAGGACGGATTTCCCCACGGCATCGTTTGCGAGGCGATAATGACCGACCTCGATCTCGAGGCCAAGTTGAAGGCACAGAAGCAGTTTCCCAACGTACGCGGCGTACGCGAACAGATTTTCTGGGACAGCCACCCCTTGCGCCAGCGCGTGAGCCGGCCCGACTACTGCAACCTGCCGGACTTTCGTCGCGGCTTCGCGTTGTTGGAAAAGTACGACTTGAGCTTCGAGCTACAAGTATTTGCTGCGAAAGCGCAATATGCCGTTGCCTTAATCAAAGCGTTCCCCAATGTGCGCATGATCTTGCTGCACGCCGGCATGCTCACCGAGCGCACGCCGGTTGCGATCGAGCAATGGCGCGCGGCGCTGAGCGCCATGGCGGTTTTTCCCAACGTTCATGTGAAGCTCTCGGGCCTCGGCATGTTCAGCCTTGGCCTCAACTATCCGCAGGCCCGGCAAGTGATCCGCGACGCCATCCAGATTTTCGGTGTCGAGCGCACGATCTACGGCAGCAACTTTCCGCTCGAGAAGCTGCACGCGAGCTACGAGGATTTCTTCGCCATTTATCGCAAGGTCATGTCCGAATATTCGCAAGCCGAGCAGCGCGCGGTGTTCCACGACAACGCGATGAAGTTTTATCGGCTCTAGAATCCGACCACGCTGCCGTGCAGATCGTATTCATCGGCGCGTTCGATCTTTACCGTGGCAATTTCGCCGACGCGAAGGGGGCGGCGGCTCGCTACATAGACCGTCCCGTCGATTTCCGGCGCGTCGGCCATGGAGCGTCCCTGGGCAACGGTCGGCCCGGTCTCGTCGATGATAACCGCCTGGCGCGTGCCGACTTTGCGCTTCAAACGCCGCGCCGAGATCTTCTGTTGCACCTGCATGAAGCGGTGCCAGCGTTCTTCCTTGACCTCGGCTGCAATAGCCTCGCCAAGATCGTTAGCCGCGGCGCCGCGGACTGGCTCGTATTTGAAGCAGCCGACCCGGTCGAGCGCGGCTTCGTCGAGCCATTGCAATAGGAATTCGAAATCAGTCTCGCTCTCGCCGGGGAAACCGACGATGAAAGTCGAACGTAGCGTTAGGTCGGGGCAGAGCGCACGCCAGCGCGCGATGCGCTCCAGGGTCTTTTCCTGTGCCGCCGGGCGGCGCATGCGCTTCAATACGTCGGGCGCGGCGTGCTGGAATGGAATGTCGAGATAAGGGAGCACCTTGCGCTCGGCCATCAGCGGGACGATCTCATCGACGTGCGGGTAGGGGTAGACGTAATGCAACCTGATCCAGACGCCGAACTCGCCCAATTCACGCGCGAGATCGATGAATTTCGCGCGCACCTTGCGTTCGCGCCACGGGCTCGCGGCGTATTTCAGGTCGACGCCATAGGCCGAGGTGTCTTGCGAGATGACCAGCAACTCCTTGACGCCGGCTTTCACGAGTTTCTCCGCCTCGCGCAGCACGTCGGCGGCCGACCGTGACGCCAAATCGCCGCGCAGCCGCGGGATGATGCAAAAACTGCAGCGGTTGTTGCAGCCTTCGGAAATCTTCAGATAGGCGTAGTGCCGCGGCGTTAGCTTGACGCCTTCCGGCGGCACCAGATCGAGGAATGGATCGTGCGCCGGCGGCAGGGCCGCATGCACGGCCTCAACCACGCTCTCGTATGCTTGCGGCCCCGTGATCGCGAGCACCGCAGGATAGGCCGAGGAAATGCTTTCCGGTTCCGCGCCCATGCAGCCGGTAACGATGACCTTGCCGTTCGCTTTGAGCGCGCTGCCGATGGCGGCAAGCGATTCCGCTTTGGCGCTGTCGAGAAAACCGCAGGTGTTGACGATGACAAGGTCGGAGCCGGCATGCTCGCGCGATAATTCATAGCCTTCCGCACGCAGCCGCGTGACAATGCGCTCGCTGTCGACTAGAGCCTTAGGACAGCCGAGCGAGACGAAACTGACCTTGGGCGCCTGACGGCCGGCGGTTTTGATACGCTCATCCATGCGGGCAGGGAGCTAGACGCGATCCCGCCTAAGCGCAAGGGCTAACGGTTCCGCAGGGCTTCCGCTTCGGCGTAGAACTTCTTTTCCCAGGACTTCTGATTATCCATGCCCTCGCGGACAAAGGGCGTAAACACCGCGAGATTGAGCAGGAGCCAGTTCAGAACGTTTGCCGGAAAGCGCAGCGGCTTGCGGAAATCGACGAACAACACCACGCGCGTTTGCGGCGTGCGGTTCCAAGCCTCGTGTTCATAGGCGTCATCGAAGACGACGGCCTCGCCTTCCTTCCAGCGGTAGAGGCCGTGCTCGACGCGGATGCCAAGCTGCTCGCGCGGCTCCGGCACGATGAGCCCGAGATGCAGCCGCAGCACGCCGTTATAGGGCCCGCGATGCGGCGGCAAATGCTTGCCCGGCTCCAGGATCGAGAACATCACTGTGATCAGGCCCGGAATATTCTGGCAGATGCGCCAGGTCTGCGGACACAACTTGATGTTGTTGTCTGAGCGAAAGCCGTAGCCACAGAGAAAGAAAGTCTTCCAACCGCGGTCGGTGCTGATCACCGAGACATCGCTGGCGAGCTCGTGGAAGCCCGGCAGGTCGTCCTTGCGTGCGAGCACGCGGTCGAGCTCGGCGCGGATCGCGCGCCATTCACGCTCGATCCCTTTTGTCCACGGAAACACCGCGTTGTCGTAGATCGGCGGATTGCCGACCTTGCTGAATTTAAGATTGAGCCGCTCGACGAACGCCACCAGCGCCATAAAAGCGCGCGTAATCAGCCCCGGCCGATTGAGCGGCTTGATGCCGGGGGTGCCGAATTGCTGCTCTGGTTCGATTTTCGGGGCGGCTGCGGGTGATCGCTCTGCGACGCTCACGAATGACTCCCTAGCACCGACTCGCCCCCGGCACTGACGATTATGACAGTAGCAACGGGCCGCAATCGGCGAAAGTTCCGTCGTTCGGGCGGCCTATTTGGCGGATGCGGGAAGGATGGCTATGCTCACTTGCATGCAACGCTTGCTGGTCGCTGTCTTCGTGACGCTCGTCGCACTGGCCCCGGCGGTGGCCGGCACGCCCGCGGTCTGGCGTTATAGTAAGGGCGGTGCGGACCTGCCGTTTCCACGCAGCGGGCGCGCTCAAGCGATTTGGGACGGGTCCGCCTGCTGGAGCCAATGCGGGTCATCGACGACTTGGACACTGGTGGCCTGTCTCGATCGCGATGCGCAGGGCCGTTGCCTCAAGCATGCTGATGCTGGCGACCGCGCCTGCCAACGCGCCTGCCGAACGCGCGGCGGTCCATTCCTGCCGATCGATACGTTGTTTCCACTTGGCGATTAGCTGGCGGAAGGGGTGAGATTCGAACTCACGAGGGAGCTTGCGCCCCCTGCCGGTTTTCAAGACCGGTGCCTTAAACCGCTCGGCCACCCTTCCGTCACAACTGGCTGCTACGCGCCTTCCAATGGGCGAAGCGCTTGTCGCTTGCAAGCGGGATGCCCGGCGGTATTCGGATCGAACCGGCTTTGCGCCAAATGTGGCAGTGGAACCAAATGTTTACCACCGCCTTGGTCGATGGTTTTCGAAAACGCCGCGGTAGGGTAGATTAGCTGCTTCTCGCGCGGGGAATCGAAGGCAGTATGGGCGGATTCGGGGGCACGAGCGGTCTTTGCCTAGTCACGCGCCTTGCCGCGCTCACTGCCGGTGGCCTCCTGCTTGCCAACTGCTCGGGCGGATTGTCCGGCAAACTCGATCCGCGTTACGGCGTGACGGCGAGCGAACGCGTGATCGCGCCCGGCGAGCCGGTGCCGAAAGGCGGTGGCGTCTATCGGGTCGGCAAGCCCTATGTGGTTGCCGGCCGGGAATACGTCCCGCGCGAAGACGCCAATTACAGCGCCGTCGGCACGGCCTCGTGGTATGGCGACGATTTCCATGGCCGTTACACCGCCAACGGCGAAATCTTCGACATGAACGCGATCTCGGCGGCGCATCCGACCATGCCACTACCGTCGTATGCGCGCGTCACCAATCTGGCCAACCACCGCTCAATCGTAGTGCGCGTCAACGATCGCGGCCCTTATGCCGCCAACCGTTTGATCGACGTATCGGTGCGCACCGCCAAGTTGCTTGGCTTCTACGGAGAAGGCCTCACGCGGGTCAGAGTCGATTATATCGGCCGGGCGCCGCTGTCGGGCTCGGACGACCGCAAACTCGAGGCCACGCTGCGTCAGCCCGGCATGCCGCTGCCGGAGGTGCAGGTGGCATCGAACAAGAGCTTTGCGCCGGATTATTTCGACAACCGGCCGCTAGCGGAGCGGTCCGCCAATGTCCCGTCGCCACCGGACCGGCCGTACCGGCTCGGGGAGGGCGCGCGCGAGGTGCCGGCGGCGCCGGTGCATAGCGTCGAGCTCGCCGCAGCAAGCCGCCGGCAAGCGACACCGTCGTTTGCCCAGGACGAGACCCCAGCAGCCGACGCCGAAGTCTCGCCGGTTTCCGCCTATGCCCCGGGGGCCTTTGGTGGGCGTGCCGGCTTCTTGAGCGGTCGCGGCCTTTACTGAGCCATAAATTTCCGTCTAATCCGGCGCAATCGAACCCAGGCGCGGAACGTCCGCGCGGGCGGCAGCGACTGACAATGGTCCGCGATCACGTTATTGCACGGTTTTTAACGGCGGCGCTGGTGGCCAGCAGCCTGGGCACGCTCGCGCTGGCTGCGCCCAAGCACGAGGCCGTGAAGCATGAGGCAAAACCGCACACGGCTTCCGTGGCGCCGAAGAAAGAACCGCCGCACAACAAGGACGAGCCGCTCATCAATGCGCCGCATGCCATCCTGACCGACGCGGAGAATGGCAGCGTGCTCTACGAGCGCGACGCCGACAAGCTCATCTTTCCGGCGAGCCTCGCCAAGCTGATGACCGCGGAATACGTGTTCCACGAGATCAAAGAGGGACATATCAAGCTCACCGACGAATATCCGGTGAGCGAGAACGCCTGGCGCAAGGGTGGGGCGCCGTCACACGGCTCGACCATGTTCGCGGCGATTCACAGCAAGGTGCCGGTCGACGACCTCATTCATGGCATGATCATCCAGTCGGCTAACGATGCCTGCATCGTCTTTGCCGAAGCGCTGGCCGGCAACGAGGCGGCGTTCGGGGAGAAGCTGACGCAGCGCGCCCGCGAGATCGGCCTGACCAAATCGGTGTTCACCAATTCTAACGGGCTGCCGGACCCCAACGAGCATGTCACGACGCGCGAGCTGGCAATCCTCGCCCGCCACATCATCGTCGACTATCCTGAATTCTACCCGATTTTCGGTCAGACCGAATTCACCTGGAACAAGATTCGCCAGCCGAACCGCAACCCGCTCCTCGGCTCGGTCACGGGCGCGGATGGGCTAAAGACCGGCTTCACGAAGGAAGCCGGCTACGGCATTGTCGGCTCGGCGGTGCAGGACGGCGTGCGCCTAATTGTGGTGGTCAACGGGGAAAAGACCGCCAAGGAGCGTGCCGACGAAGCCAAGAAACTGCTGGAGTGGGGCTTCCGCAGTTTCGAGACCCGCAATTTGTTCGCCGAAGGACAGATTATCGGGTCGGCCAAGGTTTACGGCGGCGCTAGCGGCTCGGTGCCGCTGCAGGCGTCGGGCGTGGTCAGAATCATGGTGCCGAAAAGCGGTGGCGAAAAGCTGATCGCGCGCATCGCCTATCAAGGACCCGTACCGGCACCGATCGTGCAAGGGCAGCGGATCGGGGAGTTGCGGGTGTGGCGCGACGATAAATTGGTTCTGCAGGCGCCGCTCAAAGCTGCCGCCAGTGTCGGGCGAGGCACTATGTCCGGGCGCGCGCTTGACGCGGTGACCGAACTGGTGATCTCGGTGTTCCGTGCCGGAGCCGAGCGGCTGTAGTATTCTTTCGCAGCCGGTCATGACGAAATGAAAACGGGATCGATGCGCGGACGCTTCATCACTTTCGAAGGCGGCGAGGGCAGCGGCAAGTCAACCCATGCGCGCGTCTTAGCCGATCATCTCAACGCCATCGGCTTGGAAGTCGTGCTCACACGCGAACCCGGCGGCTCGCCTGGTGCCGAAATCATCCGCCACATTCTGTTGACGGGCATCGCCAAACCGCTGGGCCCGGAAACCGAGGCGATTCTGTTTGCGGCGGCGCGCGATGACCACATGCGCACCACCGTGCGACCGGCGCTCGAGGCCGGCAAATGGGTCATTTGCGATCGATTCATCGATTCGACACGTGTCTATCAAGGGGTGCTCGGCAAGGTCGATCCCAAGCTGATCCGCAGTCTTGAACGCGTGACGGTCGGCCCTACCATGCCAGATCTCACCTTCATTCTCGATGTTCCGGCGACCGTGGGTCTAGCCCGGGCCAAACGTCGCCGCGGCGCCGGCGAAGTCGACCGCTTTGAAGGCGAAGCGGTCGATTTTCATGAAGAATTGCGCCGTGCCTACCTGTCGCTTGCCGCAAAGGAGCCGCGACGCTGCATCGTCGTCGATGGGCGCGCGCCGCGTAACATCGTCTCCGAGCGCATCTGGACGTCAATCGAACAGCGCTTGCAGCCCGGGATGGAGTTGTATTCGACCGAGACGGCCGCGCCGTGAGCGAGGATGAAGTCGCCGTTCGGTTGCCGCGCGAGACGGTCGCGCTCTGTGGACATGTGGAAGCCGAGCGGGCGCTCCTCACTGCCTATAAAAGCGGCCGCATGCCACATGCCTGGCTGATCGGCGGACCGCCCGGTATTGGCAAGGCGACGCTGGCTTATCGGTTGGCTCGCTTTGTGCTGGCGCATCCGGATGCACAGGCGCCCGCGGTGCAGAAGGCGAAATCATTGGGCGTTGCGGACGACCATCCAGTGGCGCGCCGCATCGCCGCCCAGGCGCAGGGCGACCTGCTCGTTCTTGAACGCGTGCTCAACGAGCAGACGGGAAAGCTCTACACCGTCATCCGCGTGGACGACGTGCGCAAGGCGGTGCCGTTCTTCGGCTCGACCGCCGGGGCAGGCGGCTGGCGCATCGCCATTGTGGATGCGGTCGACGACCTGCAACGTGAAGGAGCCAATGCCTTACTGAAAGTACTTGAGGAGCCGCCGCCGCGCGCGCTGCTCTTGCTGGTCAGCCATGCACCGGGCCGCGAATTGCCGACCATCCGCTCGCGCTGCCGACGCCTGCTGCTGCGGCCGCTTGCCGATGCGGATGTCGCCGATGCGGCTGCGGCGGCGACCGGGCACGACGCGGATGAGCCCGCGGTGAAAGAAGCTGCGGTCGCCGCCGAGGGCTGCGTCGCTCGCGCCATTGCGCTGCTTGACGGATCGGCGCTGGCGCTGCGCCAGCGCGTGCTCGACCTGTTCGCCCAACTGCCCGAACCCGACCCGCGCGCATTGCATGCGCTGGGCGACGCGCTCGTCGGCAGCGAGCCGAAGATGCTCGCGGCCTTTATCGACCTGGTCAACGATTGGCTATCGGTTCGTTTGGCGGGCGGGCAAGCAGCCGCACAGATGGCACGTACCGCCGAGGTCTGGGAAAAGGTCAACAAGGCCGCGCGCGACGTCGAAATCTATAATCTCGAACGCAAGCCGCTGGTCTTTGCTGTATTCAGCCTCTTGGCTGTTGCGGCACGAGCATAGTCATTCGCTTTTGATAAGCGGCGACTGTGGCTGCGCTATTTGGCGAGGCGGCGGCGGGCGATCTTACGCCTGACAGCGGCGCGCGAACCGCCAGACAGCTTCAAGGCGAGCCGGTTCCAGGCGGCCACCGGCAATTCCATAACAGCCGGCATCGGATCGTCGGCAGCGAAGCTTGCAAAAGTCAGTGGCTGCCGCAGGCTTTTCAGGTAGCCGCCGAGGCCCAGCATGCCGCGTTTGGCTTCCTGAAGCGCCGCCACGATATCGCGGCTGCCATGCATCCAGGCAACCCCAGCGCGCGCACGCACCGGGTTGATGCGCTCGCCCAGCGTCTGCCGGAAGGCGAGGTAGGGGAAATCGACCCCGGCGAGATCGCCAAGGCCACACCACGTCCAGAAGCGCCCGTTGACGTCGAGCAGCTTAAGGCGGCGTTCGCGCCGATCATATTTGAATTCGACCTCGGCGACGCCGGTATAGTCGATTGATTTTAAGAAGCGACGGCCCAGCGCTTCCACCTCGGGCTGCTCGATCGTCTCGACAAAGGTGCTGGAGCGACCAAAATCGATCGGATGCTGGCGGCTGCGTCGCGCCACGAGCGAGGCGGTTGGCTCGCCTTGAAGGCACAGTGCGGCATAGGAAAACTGCGTTTCGCCGCTGCCCGGGATCCATTCCTGCACGACGACAGCGTCATCGCCGACCAAGGCCACGGCACGCCGATAGAGCGCGACCAATTCTTCGCGGCTGTCGGCTTTCCAGGCCTTGGCCTGGGTAAAAACATCATCGCCCGCGCGGAATGCCGGCTTCAAGATCACCGGAAAGCGGCAATCAAGCCGATCGACCTCGCGCAAGTTGCGCGGCGCGAAGGTGAGGGGAAAGTCGATGCCGATCTCGCCGGCGCGCCGATAGGTGAGGCGCTTGTCGTAAATCCACTGGATCGTCTCCCAGCCGGGAGTTGTGACACGAAAATATTGCGCCAAGAGTTCGCGCTTGTGGGAAATTAAGCGCATATCCTGGTCGCCGGTCGCGATCAGCACCCAATCGTGCAAGCCTTCACGGCGGGCGAGGCCAATCAGGCAAGCAATGCCATCGGGATGATCGGCGCCGGGCCAGGGAAAACTGCGTGCGACGTAACGCGAATAAGTCGGCAGCGGATGATTGGCGGCGAGGCAAACGGGAATCCCTTGTCGGCCAAGGCTGCGCGCTACCGCGATGCTGACATGGGCGCCGCCGACAATCAGCGCGCCCGAATGGCGTTCCGTCATTGCCGCGCATGCCCCGCAGTCATCGTCGTCGCCGGTTCGGGAAGGCGGTCTTCGCCGTAAGCATCTTTTGCCGCCGCGCGGGCGATGCGGCGGGCGGCAAATCCGGCACCGGCGATAAAACGCAGCAGCGGTCCGAAACTGCCGACGGCGGCCGCGCCGATAAAATGCAAACCGGGCACGCTCGACTCCAACGCGCCGTTGAGCAGGGGCAAGCCGTTTTGGCTGGCCACCCGTGCGCACAGTTTCAAGTGGAGCATCGACATGCGCGCGACGTCGATGCGATAGCCGGTCGCCAGCATTACGTGGTCGTAAGTCTTGGTCGCGTTGTCGAGCGTGAGCTCCACGCGATCGCCACTGCGGCGGGCGGCAAGGATCGTGCGGCCTTCGTCGACCGGCACGTCTCTCAACCGCGGACGCAGCCACAGGATCGCGGTCGCGCGGAGGTTCACCTCGTTCCAGCGCTCGCGCTGCGCCTGCGGCAGATATTGCAGTAGACGAGGCGCTTCGTTGACCCAGTTGTACGGAAATGGCCCGACCTGCGACGGCGGGATCAACATATTGCCAATGAGGCCGCGCACCGCTTTGCGCAATGCACTACGCTCGCCAGGATCGGCGTTCCAGACGAGGCGGCCGCGGCAGATAATCTCGACTTCGGCGCCGGCTTCATGCAGGAGAGCTGCCGACTCGCAGGCACTCTGCCCGCGTCCGATCACTGCTACGCGCTTGCCGCGATAGCGTTCAGAATTGGTGTGCTCGCAGGAGTGATTGACGAGCCCGCGCGGCAGTCCGTCGAATTGGGGCGGGCGAAACTCGTGGCCGAGCAGACCGGTCGCTATCACCACGCGTTGCGCGATGAAGAGATCGCCGTCCTCCAGCACCAGGCGGAAGCCCCCGGTGCACGCTTCCACACGGCGAACGCGGCGCGTATCGAGATCAGGCGCGACCTGCGACTGGAACCAAAGACCGTAATCGATGAAGTTTTCTAGCGGCAGCAGCTTCGGGATCTGCGCGGCCGATTCCCGGTAATAATCGTCGAGGGTATAGCGGCTGTGCGGATCGGCGATATGGGTCGCCACCCATGGCGAGCGCAGCATCATGCCATCGGGCATGTTTGCGCGCCAGAAGGCGAGCGGCTCGCCGAAGATGCGAGTGGGCACGCCGGCCGCACGCAAATGCGCGGCGGCGGCGAGACCGTAGGGGCCGGCACCGATGATGGCGACGGCACAGCGATGTCGTGTTTGGACGTGACCGACGGCGATGTTCATAAGCTTACGTCTTTCGCCTCCGCGAGTGATGACGCCCACCTACGCCGGTATTCTTATCAGTCTAAGAATCTCGATAAAAAGACTCCGGCTTATTAAGCCTAATAGGCGCGTTGCCGCGCGTTTTTTGTGAAAGCGCGCGCGCTAAAGTAATCGGTCTATTAATCGTGAATCATAAACTTGGCGGTCATCGCTGCGGGCGCTGAGCGCCCTAGGGAATTTTGCCGAGCCGCGCGAACCAGTGCTTTGCGCTGTATCAAATTACCAGCATAAGTCGGGTAAGTTCTTGGCGCCGAGCTCTATCGCCGTTTTTTGATCAAGATCAGATTCAGGGCGGTAAAATCGAGTAAAAACTATCATGTTCCCAATCTCTCGGAGATCGGCGAGGCGCCATTGTTGGGTAAGATCGGCTGTTCGATTTGGCCGGTTTTGTGCTTCGTGTATGATCTCCAAAAAATGACCAGGGGGGCTGCCGGATGAGTATCTCTGAGGACTTCTTCAAGCGCGAAGATCTGCGTTCGCAGTTGTTTGGCGAGGTCTGGCGCACGCTGATCCCGGAAGTATTCCGGGATGTGCCAACCTATTATGACCAGGGCAACGCGGTGGCTTCGCTCGGCAGTTGCGCCTGGTGGAGCACGACCTTCGCCAGGGCCATCCACAATCATCTGCCACGGGGGTCCAAGGTGCTCGACGTGTGTTCGGGCACGCATGACGTCCCGCTCAAGCTATTGACGCTCGATCCTACGCTGCAAATCCATGCGGTCGACGGCAGCCCGCATATGACCAATGAAGGTCAGCGCCGTGCTCGCGAGCGGAACCTCACGATCCACGCCCGCGTCTGCGACGCGCACGTGCTGCCATTCCCGGACAATTCGTTCGATGCCGTGACGTTGCAATTCGCCTCGCGCCATCTCGAGATCATCCGCGCCTTCAAGGAAATCCACCGCGTCCTCAAGCCCGGCGGTATATTCTGCCACGACGACATGTTGCGGCCGGCCTCTCGCCTCGTCGAGGTGCCGTATCTCGCTTACTTGCGATTTTCCGTGTGGTTCACCGCCAAACTGTTCGGCAGTTCGGCGGAAAGCATGAAATGCGTGCGTTATTTTGCCGACGCGATCCACCACTTCTACAAGCCGGGGGAAATGTCCGATCTGCTCAAAGGCGTGGGCTTCACCGACATCGAAAACCGCAGCTTCCTAACGGGCGTGATGTCTTACCACATCTCACGTAAACGACTGGCCTGAACCCCGTCGGACAAGCGAGTAACATCGCTGTCACGGCGGGTGGTTATATCCTATTTTTGGCTGCACGAGCGGGGATGTCTGCTCGCGAAAAGGGGGCTTTGCATGAAACTGAATATCGTCATCGCCGCGTTCGTCGTTGCCGCCATTCCGCTATGCGCATGGGCGCAGAAGCCGCCGAAGCCGACCAATGCGGAGGCTCAAAAAGTCGTCAAACTGATCAGCGCCGACAAAGCCAAGGCGCAGGCCTATTGCGAGGTCAGCAAGCTTGGCGAAGAGATGGACCAGGCTGACCAGAAGAAAGACACCAAGAAAGTCGCCGAACTCTCGAAGAAGATGGACGAATTGAGCCAGAAGATCGGACCGGAATACGTCGCCTTGATGGACGGGATGCAGGACGTCGATCCGAACACGAAACTCGCCCAGGACATCAGCACGACGCTCGAACAGCTTGATAAGCTGTGCAGCAAATAGCACTTGAACTCTTGGCCGGTCAGGCGAGGCGAGGGCGTCAGCGTTTATTCGCAGGCGGAAGCGCCCGGTAGGCGCGCCAGAGCTCGACTGTCATCCAGCCGCTCGACGTACCGACAAAGCCGCCGGCGATCACGTCGCTGAGGAAGTGGTAATTTGCGCCGATCAGGCCGACGGCAACCGCCGCGACGAGGAGCGCGCAAAGCGGACGCAGCTTCGGAAACATGATCCACAACACGGAAATCACCGCGCAGGTCACCGCAGTGTGACCCGATGGGAAGGAGGCATAGCCTGGACCGCCGTGGAACGGGTTAAAGCCGTAAGCGCCGTCGCGGATCAGCGAGGGATTATTGGCGACCCAGGTGTCAGGCCAATAGCGGCCAAAGGCATATTTGAGTTCGCCTTTGGTCGCCGTGGCGACGATCAGACTGATGCTTGACAGTGCGCCGGCGGCGGCCGGCGCGGTCATTGCGCGTCCGGCCATCACCCACAGGCCGAACAGCACGAAGGCGATGACGCCGAGCGGATTGAGCAGATCGGGAATATGAGTAAGGCTGGCAAAGGTCTCGCGGTGATCCGTGTGCGCGTGGGCGAAGAGAGCGAGCGGCCGATCGACCCACAGATAGCAGATCACGACCGCCGCGGCGGTGAGCGCGAGCGCGATCAGCCAGCGATAGAAAGCGTTCATGGCGACGGACGGCGCGGGATCGGACGGCACTTAACGCTCGCGCAGGCACTCGATGACGGGGCCTGTTTGTGCCAGATGCTCGGGCAGCCGCAAAGGGCCTTGGCAAATGCAACCGGCAACATAAGCGGCTTTTGTGCAATCCTCGGCCGCAAATCGGCCCTTGATTCAGCCGCCATTGCCCGGCACAAGGCCACCGCAAGAGCCTTGAATCGACCGGAAAATGTCCGCCAAACTGCCCTTCTACATCACCACCGCGATTTCCTATCCGAATGGGCCGCCGCATATCGGCCACGCCTATGAGGCAATCGCGACCGATGCCATCGCGCGTTTCATGCGCCTCGACGGCTACGACGTCTATTTCCTCACCGGTACCGATGAGCACGGGCAGAAGATGCAGCAGACCGCGGCGCGCGAGGGCCTGACCGCGCGTCAATTGCGCGACCGCAACGTGCCCAAATTCGAGGCCATGGTGAAGCGGCTCAATCTGTCGAACGACGATTTCATCCATACCACCGAAGAGCGACATCACCGCTCGTCGGAGGAAATCTGGCGGCGGATGGAGAAGAACGGCGATATCTATCTCGACAAATATGCCGGCTGGTACTCGGTGCGCGACGAGGCCTATTACGCCGAGAACGAGACGCAGGTTAACGAGCACGGCAAGCGCACAGCGACGAAAACCGGGACGCCGGTCGAGTGGGTGGAGGAGGAGAGCTATTTCTTCAAGCTGTCCGCCTATCAGGACAAGCTGCTCAAGCTCTACGAGCGGCCGAACTACGTGCTGCCGAAGGAGCGCTTCAACGAAGTCGCGAGTTTTGTTCGCGGCGGCCTGCAGGATTTGTCGATCTCGCGCACGACGTTCGATTGGGGCATCCGTGTGCCCGGCGCCGACAAGCACATCATGTATGTGTGGGTCGACGCGCTCACCAATTATATCACCGGCGTCGGCTTTCCCGATGATCAGAGCGCAATGTTCAAGCGCTATTGGCCGGCGGACCTGCACGTCATCGGCAAGGACATCGTGCGCTTCCACGCGGTCTATTGGCCCGCCTTCCTGATGTCGGCCGGCATCGAGGTGCCGCGGCACATCTTCTCGCACGGTTTTCTATTCAATCGCGGCGAGAAAATGTCGAAATCGGTCGGCAACGTCGTCGATCCCTTCAGCATGGCCGACGCCTACGGCGTCGATCAATTGCGCTTCTTTTTCCTGCGCGAGATCCCGTTCGGGCAGGACGGCAATTATAGCCATGAGGCGATCGTCA